>Ga0209782_1001427_pt1 | contig 12439 bp, 8 predicted proteins | sample WorMetmaBAHAMAS1_FD_187390 | JGI IMG/M metagenome (GOLD analysis project Ga0209782, IMG submission 187390) | Marine gutless worms symbiont microbial communities from Max Planck institute for Marine Microbiology, Germany - Inanidrilus... | ecosystem: Host-associated > Annelida > Digestive system >... | reverse complement strand
ATACCGGAGTGTGACGGACACACACACACACACACACAGACAGACAGACGGACAGACACACGACGACGGCATATACCGCGCTTAGCAAGGCGTCGCGCTGTAAAAACTCTGTCTTTATAAGCGATTTAGAATAATATTTTCATCTCTTTCGCGGTGTCTATGAAAATAGGACTACATTTTTAATTAAATACATTATTTGAATATATTATGTACTATTTATATATGTATATTAGTGCATAATACTAGTATATAGTATTAATATAATATTAGTGATTTTTGCATATGATGTAATGCTAATAAAAAATAAAATAATACGCATTATAATGCCACAGTGTGGCGCGCACTGGCGAATCACCACATAATGTTCGCACAACGATTTTATACGTTGTTCGCAGCACAAACGCTTCAACAAGTCAATTTATGTGACTATTACATACCCTTGAGTCACATATGAAATGACATCGCAGGAATAGTTTTGTAATAATCTATGAAGATAAAACTGCGTGTGTCGTTTTCAAACTGATGTTGATCGATTCGCTAGAGTGTGACGCTTTATGGCGTCATAATTCGGTCTTTTGTTAAATTATCAGTACACCGCATGTAAAATTTCTAATAATTTTTTGACTTAGTTATACAAACTGAAACATATTTATCATTAATTACACATTGTAAAATATATAATTAAATGTTTTAGTATTTTTATTGAGACCGCGATGTAATTGCCATATGCTTTGTAAGTAACTCAGTGAAATGATATACGCAACTGACTGAATCCATCCATTGTACTACCAGGGTCACTAGACCACCTGGTAATTCAAGGATGTGAAGCATATCACTGCAATGCGACATTAGTGGCCAAAGTACCCACTACACAATTTGAAAAAGCATTGACTGATTTAGCTTTCTAAAGGCTAATACATTACGCCTTTGACTGCGAAGCATAAAATTTATGTTAGTCGGCAGTCTGTCAGTTCCGATCAGCTAAGAGATTTGGTGATTTTGATATCGGACTCGTAGGCTAGGCATATGCATAGCGATAAAATTTTAGTTATTTTAAAACTTTTTAATAGTATGAATGCGAACGGCGATTTTGCTGCAAGCTTCCTGAAATGTTCAGGCGATCACTTGCTTTCTTCTTTGTCTTTCTGACGGTGGACAATGATTTGAAGTTTTTTGCCTGCGAAGAATAAATTTCTTCGCGAAGTATATAGGCCTGCATAAATAATGGTAGGTGTCGGTATGTCAATTCCGTTTGGCTGAGATTTGTCGATTTTGATGACAAACCGATGAGCTGAATGAGAACGGACAATACGTTACGGCGACAATCTTCTGTCCCACCACGATAAGTCTGTCCCAGATTCACTATTTCGCTAGCCTATTTTAAAACTTTTAATAGTTGCCTATGAACGCGAACGCCGATCTCGATGTTTCCTGAAATGTTCAGTCCACTGCTTTCTTTTTCCTTAGGCCTATTTGTTTTGTTTTTCTGACGTCTGTCGCCACTTTGTCGGCGAATAATAAATTTCTTCGCGAAGTATATTGGCTGTTTGAAGATAGAAGTCTGTTTGTCAATTCTGCTCAGCTCGGCTAAGGGAATTTGGCGGTATGTCTGTCTGTCTGTCTGTAGCCTAGCCTATGTTGTATCTGGGGCGATAATATATTTGTTATTTTAAAACTTTTTAATAGCCTAGTATGAATGCGATCTCGCTGCTTTCTGAAATTAATTATGTTCAGTCGGCCTCCCACTTCTTCTTTGCCTGTTTTGTTTGTAGCAGATGCCACCGCCTTGAAGTTTTTGGAGACGAAGAATAAATTTCTTCGCGAAGTACATAATTAATGATAGACGTTAGTCTGCCAATTTTGGTAATTTGGTTATGTTATTTCGTTGGCACGACTGTCGGTTGTATGTGCAGTAGGCCTAGGTCTATGGAGCTTGTAAAAACGCAAGTTGAATTTCAATGAGAAATATACTAAGAAGTTTTAGATTAAACTATTATTTCATCGATCGTTTGTCTAAACATCAGGTTGGTTACATATCATGGCATTTATTCGTAAGCCCTAAACTTTTACGATAAAATGAAATCCCTTTCACAATTATTCGTATGAATGCGACTGTGCAATGCGAAGCTATAGGGAGGTCATTTACGTCAGTAGCGGTGACTTCAAAGACCGAAATAAATCAGATGAAGTGTTTTTCTTCTGAAGTTGCCAGCGTGCAGCAGGTGGGATGATGTAGGCCTAGCTTAGGCCTAGGCCTAGGCCTTGGTTAGTCTAGTCATTAGCCTAGAAACAAAACAGACTCCTTGTTGGATGATGTAAACTTGTCCAAGCCATCACAGACTTCGAACGAATCCTTCGTGGTACTAATGAAAATGAAATTAAAACTGCATTCTAAATATATGGTTTTCCTTGCTCACTGACATGAATGGATATGATAGACATAGGCTAATAGACTATGTTGTAGCATGCACTACCAGTGTTAGTCCATATAGTATTACGACTCGCTAGAGTGTGCCACACTCGAACCCGTTTTATTCACAATCGATCTCTCTTCACGTACCTAAAAGATAACCATAATTAGAGGTTTAGAATGCGTTAGGCTAAAGCATTATAAATTTTAATTTGAATAATATGAAAATCAAATTACAGGTTTTATTTTCACAAACACCGCGATATTGTCGTCGAAATTATTACAAGACCACGTGCAAAGCCCGTGTTCACACGAGAGACTGAACTCTCTTGTCTCTGCTCCACTCTCTGATACACTTGAGATGATTCTCGTCCTTCATCGTTGCAAGCCGGCGCAATCTATGACGATCATGCTTATACTAATATAAAATTAATATCGTTAAAACTAACGACGCCGAAACAAAGCAGATGTTTTCAAATAAAGCTATAGATTTTACACAAGTCTATATAAGTCAGCAGCCGTGCACAGTCACCAGCGCGGCGACTTTAATGACCGAAATAAAACAGTCTTCCACATTCTGCTGTCACAACCGAGATGTTTCTTTTTGAAGTCCCTCCCTCTCTCCACGGGTAGTTTGGCTGTAGCATGGTGCACAATGGGAAGAAAAAACACTTCATCTGATTTATTTCGGTCTTTGAAGTCACCGCATGCACGACGAATGTCCGTCAGTTTTATATTGCGATGGCGAATTTTCAATCGGTCGCATGTCGCTTGAAACTTTTTATTAGTAGACTAGGTCTATAAACACGAATGTTGGCTGTACGACGAGATTTGTCGGTTGATTTAGATGTCAGACTACCGACTTTTGTCAGGCAATATTATCGTACGATAATATCAGCCAATAAATATCGATAATCTTGCATTGGCTGTAGAGGTAAACTACACAAGTCTGAGCTGCTACCACCGCTGGATCCGCGTCGACGCTGCAACCGAGCTGTTTCTTCTAAAGATGACCGACTTCATGAGAAGAAGCTCGCAGCAGGATCCTCTGTTGTTCTCGTACGCCATCCGTCGACACGACTGCCACCACCTCCGACGTCCAAGCGCCCTTCGCCCAAATGACACCAGACCATGACGACAACGTCCAAATCAGCAGGTTCTAAGGCGGTTGTCTGTCAATTCCATTTGGCTGAGAGATTTGTCGATTTTGATGTCGGGTCTATGAGCTGAATGACAATGGACAATAGGCCTACGTTAGGCCTACGACGTCAATCTTTGCAGATGCTCAGTGACAGCGCTGTCGCAGATGAAGAGGTCGACAACTTTCGGTGGAGCTCTTACGTCTTGGAAAGTGGGAATCACGAGGACAACGTATATCCATACGCATGGCTACCAAGGATACTCACATGTTCAATGTCATGTCCGCTGTCTTGTTGACACGCGCGCTTTTTTTACACGATTTCTAGGCCTAAGCCTAGAATGCGTGTATATAGCCTAGGCTATAGGTCTATATTTTCTGTGACGCGTTCTTAACTGCATGGACATGACCAACATCACCCTATACTAGAACTTTCCTGAGTATCCTCAATAATCTAAATAAGAAGAAAAATAATAGGCTAGGCCTAACAAGGAAAGAGTGATCTGCTATTTTTTATCAAACTATTGCTTTTGGATCACTTCCGTTTACCAGCACACCCTCTTTTCGAGCAAAGAATATTTAATGACTATGGCAATAAATAAGTAAGAGATTATTGGATTTTTTCGGAGATTTTTGGCATTTTCGCTTCAATTCGTGCTTGGTATATTTGCACTTTTGGCTTGAAAATGTCTTCACACCCAAAAATGTTTTTTTGTGGACTTTTAATTTTTTAAATGGGCAGTGATATTAGTGAGACCCACAAAACGCACCAAAGTCTTCAAAAATGCTTAATTTAAGTAGAGTTTCGTCAAAATTGTTCAAACATTTGTGGAGATATTGGTATGTTTTGATTTTTGTGAACTGTCCGCCATCAAATTCTCGCCATACAAATGGCGAGAATTTGATGGCCCTCTTAGATGATGGTCTTTATCATAGTGCTAAATTTGGCTGAAATTATTATTTTTTGCACGTTTGTTTTTAAATTGCTTATTCACACGCCCTCAAAATGTTTCTTTTGGGGGGTTGAAATTTTGAATTTGTTGACAGCTGATAAGGTTGACGGGCCTAGTCTGTATCATGATCATGATACCAAATTGATAGTTATTGTTGAAATTGTTTCTGAGATGTGGCAGTTTCTTAATTTTTAGGTAGCTTTACTCTCTATAGAGCAAAAGTGGACTATAGTCATCAAACATTCCCTCCAACCATCATTTGGTCTGTGTGTGTGTGTCTGTGTGCCTGTCTGTGTCTGGTGCATTGTGGCAAAATGGTTGATCGATATGGATGCATTTGAGATGGTAGGTTGGATTGGTCCAGGGATGATACAGGTAGTGGGGTTTGGAGATTGGTCCATGTTATGGGATTTTGGGACGAATGTGGGGTGTCTCATTGGGGCTAGTAGGCTACTAAGTTAGGGCTAGCTACTAGGCCTAGTAGGCTTAGGCCTAGGGCTAGGGTTACTAGACCTATTAGGCTGCGGCTAGGCTTAGTAGGCCTACTAGGCTAGGCTAGTAGGCCTAACACGCCTAGGCCTAGTACTAGCTAGGGCTAGTTGAGGTTAATATCTATGTTTTGTGACGTCAGACGATAGACCCTAGGGCTATTAGGCTTACTAGCCTAGCCTAGTAGGCCTACTAAACCTAGCCCTAGCCCTAGCCCTAGTCGGCGTTAGTGCCAATGCTTGCCTCAGCAGCCGGGTGGGATTAAGCATTTATAATAGCCTAAGTCGTGATTTGTTGGTTGTTATTACGTCGCAGTTGAAATCCAGTGAGACGTTATCATTGCCATTTAGCCTAAGTTTAAATGTAGGCTAAGATAAGTCGGATTATCGTCTTACTATGTTGACAGCCACAACGACTACGACGACTACAATGATGATGGCGTCGAATGATATACCTAGTAGGCCTAGCAACGAAGTGGTGGGAGCTGCAGCGACGGGTGATGCCGGAGTGACATCGTTACCATCACCAGCACCACGGTCATTCTTTGTTCTTGGTGAGAAGAAAGACCGTCTGTTGGAGGTTTTTCGGATATGGGTATTGTGAGAATAAAAACGTTGACCGTGCCGAATAACTTTGTGTCGTTGTCAATGGAGTGTTGGGCGCGCCTCATGTCGGTTCATGATAAGATTAACGCTGTGATTGAAGATATCAAATGCTACAACCCACAATTTCCGTCGGATTATTCTGGGCACATCGGCGATTACTACTACGTGACGGTGATTGGCGCTTATGGACGTGTGGACATTCAACGTTTTACCATCCAAATGGCAATCCTGAGTACGTCATACGTGCTACGCTCAATGGAGTTAGTCTCAACTTCGACGAGTGGTCACATCTGCTACAACTCGTGCCGACTATTCACGAATGTCATCCGGTGTTCACAGAACCGTGCGACAAGGAAATACAGTGAAAAGACTATAGGCTAGCCTAGCCAGTATAATATGATATGTAGACCTAAGACTTTGCATGCTATCTACCGTAGGCTAAAGGCTAGACATGGTTAAATATACGTTTGGTTTTGTTTGTTGATGTGAATAAATAAGTTCATTAGTTTTTTATTATGAGTGGTTTGCATGACAAACTAGACTAGTCGGAAGGCGAATAAAATTTGAGATTTGATTGTAGGAAAAATAGCTTCGCGCGGTAAAAACACCTATAGGCCTAGGCTTGGCAAATGCTTGCACGTCATCTGGTGTGACGACGAGAAATGTTAAATAGACTTAGACTATGCTTGTATTCTAAATCTATTCGGTTCACTTGAGTTGATAAGAGTTTTCTGCAGCGTCTGCAGGATTTCTTCTTTAAAAACGTAAACTTGCCGCAGGCATACGTTTAGTATGTGATGCGAATTTGTCAATGTTGGACGTTGTGGCTTGAAATTAATCTAACCGAGTGTATAGTGTACGGTTCGACGGTGGTGAGTTTTTGCCTAGAATTAGGCCTATCGTGACAACGCTTGTTTCAATACTTAGCAAACTGCATATTTTAGCCTATATTTTCGTTAAACATCATACATATATTAATCGAATACCTCTTTGAAATAACACTATCACATAGTTTAGGATAGCCAATTGCATAGCTTAGACTACAAGAGGCTCTGCTAAGGCAGAGGGACCGTGCGACGTGCTTGTCAGTAGAAATTCTGCAACTTAACATCCCATTTAAAAACCAGAGTTCCGAGCCTATCGTGTGGCATTATTTGCAGACGGACGGACAGACGACCGGACAGACACACGATGATGGCATGTACCGCGCTTAGCTTATTAATAGGCATAGTTTCATATAGGCTAGCATATATGTTGTTTTTAAGCTGGAATTCCTTGCAGATATACGATATAGATTGCCGCGTACCGAGGCTACTCTAGCTTGCTCGTCATTGGTGTGATTTGTGAGATGTCTTTGCTATGGCTAATATCATTATGACATTGTTCCGCGCACTCTATCATAGATCTATTATTATTATAATAACGCGATGAAAAATGTATTTCCGTGTAGATTTAATTTTGCTCGTCTATGCTATAGCTAATAGTAATAGGAATAGCATTACTCTGCGACTATAGATGCTTAGGCCTATAACAACATCAACATCAACATTAATCGAATGAGGCAAAACAGAGGTACTTATAGACCTACGATAAGCCGTCGTTAACGATATGTCATCTGTTGTCGTCGTCGACCGATTGAGTATAACCGAGTGCAGCTTTGACTGCTCGAATCACACCACTCGCTTGCTCGCTCGTTCGACAGACTTCTTTGGCGACATGGGAGCGGTTCTCAGCTCGATCTTGCCATTGTGACTGGTTGTGGCAGCGGTGATACACGTCGTATGGCATCAGTTGTCGGCCTTGTCCTCGTCACTTGTTGCACGCATTCCTCCAATGCGTGCGGTGGCTCTTCCATGGCATCGTCATCCTGATCCTACCGCCGACCTGCTGCACTGGAATGTACGCATCCAGTTAATGCCCGATCCATGCCCACCGTATCATCATCGGTGGATGTCTCCAACGGCATCACCGTCCTGTCTGTTTTGTGTATCCGACAGCGACGAGGCGTGCATGCGTGGGATGGTTGAGGTCACTCTAGTTCGGGGTGGTGAGGAATCGTTATCGGAGGTCTCGTTGCGGCGATGAGGGCGAGTCAGTTTTATACCGTCCGAGTTTTCGATCAGGCGATATGTGCGTGGCTACACGCTTCCTACTTGGTGGTCGTATATGCTACACGAGTATGGAGCTTATAGCGGCCCGTTTCGCCTACCTGCGGTTGGTTGTACGGCGGTAATGGAGGCGCCAATAGACTGGGGCTCTGTGGAGGCGTTGCCCGCTCTATCCGAGAGATGCGCGTCATTGGTGACGTCTCAATTGGGTCGACAAGTGGCGAGGGTGATTCCGCAACGCCCGACGCCCGGACGTGGAACGCCGCTACACAGTCAGTTGCTCCAACAGAAGCCTGGACTGCCCGGACCGCATCCACCGTCGTCATCGTCGAGTGAGTAGGACGAGGGCGGGCCGCCCAGTACCGGTCTTTGGTATGAAGGCGAGTGGTGGTCATATGATGATATTGATGGCAACGGCGACGGCGCTGCCGGCGGCGCCACTGGAGGCTGTGGCATGTATGAGGAAGGTGAATAATGCACATTGTATTCTTACTTGCGTAGGCTATAGTGTTTATACATCTGTGTGTGTGTGTGTGTTGTATTCTAATTGCTACATGTTGAATATGTTTAGTATGGGATTGACTATCATCGCAACGTCGACGCCGACGGCAAGACGTTTCATTTTTCCTTCTTCTTCTTCTTTTCAGGTAATCCATAAAGTTTTGCTTAAGATAGCTTATAGGTTATAGCTTATACATATAGCACAGTTTCGACATGCGTTCCATGCATATTGTCGTTATTAGGGCTATTGGAATACGCCTATTTGGGTTTTTCCCCGTAGCCGCAACCGTGTAGATCTATGCTGCGTTTTGATTGATTGATTGACACTCTAGTCTATTGTTTTGATGGAAAGCAAGAGTATAGGCTAGTTCTACTAGCCTATTACAGTTTGTATAGTCTAGATGTTGCTGTGTTGTAAACGTTATAGCTTAATTAATGACAATGATTGTCCACCAGTCTGCAACTTTGTTTGCGTTTCGTTGCAAATTTGAGTGTATATTATAAGTTTTAGTTGCCACACTATGCATGATGGCTTCAAAAGAAACAATACGGGTGACACGTAATTTTTTTCAGTCTATGAAGTCGCCGCATCGACAGTCATAAATTACAATTGCCTAAGCACCGGTTGATAGGTCTAATGGTCGGTGTTGGCATGTGCTGATGTCAGCAATTCAGGCATGTCCGATCGTGCCCATTGGTTGTAACTTTAGCATTAGGTCTAGTTTATTTCTAGACATAGGCCTATGTCGCTTTTCCGTCATGTTTGCTAACATCCATCGCATTTAGCGTTTGTTGTGAAAAATAACTATTTGTTTGAACGTCGGTGTTTTGCTTAATTGTTGGCGTTATGTACTATTTATATAAACTTTAACTTTCTAAAGGCGAATGTTTCTTGGTGTATATTAAATTAATTTGTAATGTTAGTCAACGCTTAGTGGAAGCGATCACGGTAGTGCCAGCGAGCGACAGCGTCAGCGACAACAGCAACAGTTGCAGCAGCAGCGTCGTTTCAAGATGGACTTTGTAACAATACGTTCGCTTCATTGTTGCCACGTCTGTTTTCTATATGCCACGTTAGGCTAGGCTAGGCTAGGCTAGTTGTTTTTTTTCCATTCACAACCATAGTCGCGCATATCGCGGCGTTTCATTGTTTGTCAGTTAGGGCCTACCGCGTGTGGAGTAGGCCTACATAAATGCTTAATGTACGCGTTAATATCATAAACATAGTAGTTTACTCACTGGCAACTGACTGCTGCAGTATAGCCTAGGCTGCTAAGGTGGTGACGATGAATCGCAGAAGAAACGACGAAGAAAAACGGTAGGTTAAGTCTAAGTGAATGGAAGTTGATAATGATGATGATGATTATTATTATTCTAATATTAAGTATGTTTCTATATATTGTTGCGAGTAAGTTAATTAATTGATTTTGTGTGTGCGCATACATGTTTAGCGATTGAAGCCACTGTCGAGTATCCATTCATATTCGCAGCAACTTTCGAAAGATTTTGATAAATTAAACATTGTAGTCTGTGTTTTCATATACATCGTCAATATTTACATGATGTTTGAGGCAAAGCTGGTGTACAGCTTGTAGCTTCACAGTTGTTGAGGAAGTCGGTTATTGTTGACGTTTAGTGAAACGAGTTAATAGTTTGAGACTAATTATTTGAGATGTGTTTGCTAGTACATTGTCCGTAGCCTAATCCATAAGTCAACATTGTAATTTGTAAATGTTTGCAGCACCACCGCACGGAGACGATCGTGTTATAACGTCATTTCCATGTTCCGCCATATCACCGCAAAGATTACTATGCCCACAGTACGAGAGTTGCGTCGAAGACGACGACGACAACGACGGCGGCGACGATATTTCATCGCAGTGGTCTATGAGTCGTGGTCCACCAACTCCACGTTCCATTACATCATTGCAGGGATAGTTGAGTCCACCGCACGATTGCAACACCGTCAGCAGTGTCAATGGTGGATGCGACGATGGTAATGTCACAGCCTCACAGTCGCCTATGAGTTCCGATCCCTCACCTCCGTTGTCCGTTGCTACTGCAGCACAGCACTCATCGTCACACTTATAAGCTCCGATCCGTCATCACAAAAGTCCGATGATATAACGGGACCAACGTGTCCTGCTCCGTCACTGTACGATAGCAACACCGATGATGACGATGATAGTGACGAGGACGACGACAGCGATGGTTTTCCATTATCACGGTGGACTATTAGCCCCGATCATGCATCTCGAAAGTCCGATGATATAGTGGCACAGGGGTCAATATGTCCTGCTTCTACGCTTTATGACAGCAGCGCAGCCAATGACAACACCGGCGGTGATGCCTCATCACAGTGGTCTATGAGCCCCGGTCTACCTTCCGACACTATATCACAGCAGCAGCAGCAGCAGGCGTATGATCCGACTATAATGGCGTACAACGATGACGACTACGTTGCAACAGCACAGCCATCTCCAACAGGTTAGCCACGATATACTTGCGCAAAAACATTATTAATTTAATCTCATTGTTAAAACGTAATAGTGTTGTAAACTGACTAAAATTCTAGTATTTTGCTATATCTTTGAAAGGTTAGTTGCTCGTGTGGAGATTTCTATTACTATTATCGTTGATAATGTTGTTGTGATTTTGCTTAATTTTTAAGTTAGTCTACTTTCATTCTTCGTGAGTCGACATGCACGAGGTTCGCAGACACTAGACTTGAATGGAACCACATTGAAATAATGTGAGAAATACAGTAGCCGATAATGATGATTATTGTAAATGTTTTAGTGAACAACGATGAACGAACTATCGTGATGGAAGCCAGACAGCGTTCTACCTCCGGTTGTCATCCGTCATCATTCTTTCATCGGACTAATGCTTTCCCACCAACAACAATATCAACAACATCAGCAAAGTCCGCAGGTTCATTGTATCTAAGTCGCATTAGCGGACAAGATCGGACATTGCTGATGTCATCACTGATGCTGGTAGGTATATGTAGTTTGACCTCACATGTAGGCTATGCATTGTCACATTGATGACTAGTCTTGATTTATGACTGTCAAAGTGGCTACTTCAAAGACTGTAGTAAAACAGACTTCTGACTAACTAGCTTACATGTCAACCGTTTTGTTTCTTTTGAAGTTGCCGTCATACTGTGCACTGCTGTCAACACAACGTCGAGGGTTGTAGGAGAAACGATTATAGTCCAGTCATTGAATCTAAGTCGACTATAATTATACAACAAATGTAATAATATCCTTATACTTAATGGTAGTTATATTGCGATAAGCGTTACTAAAGCAGAAAGAAGTCCGCATTTCTATAAGTCAATGGAGTCTGTCGGTGCCTGACATCAGCAGCAGCTAATGGCTAATCTAATTAATGACTATCATTTGCGGCGACTTCAAAGAATGACATAAACTACGCGTCAACCGTATTGTTTCTTTTGAAGTTGCCGCCATCCAGCGCGCTGCAGCTCCCAGTCGTCACCGAGGGTGAAACGCATAGGCATAGGCTTAAGACTAATCGATGAAGCTAAGTTGCCTAACGCACGAAGTTAGGCTTAATTCTAATTTATAACATCATCTCAAATTGTCTGTATATGCTATAGGCCTATTGCAGCGGTGTGAATAAAGTCGAAATTCATTCGCGTTTACGTCGTAGTCTAGAAATAAAATCAGACTCGCATTCAATTTAAGTCTAAGGACAAGATCGGACATGTCTACATTGCTGCTGCTGACCTCACATGCTAGCATGAAATGTCATGAGCTTGTGACTAATGATTTTCAATGCGGCGACTTCAAAGACTGAAATAAAACAGACTTCTGACGTGTTAACTGTATTGTTTAACCCGCTCGGCAAACTTGCCGGAAGGGCTCTATATTTTTTTTTGAAGTTGCCGCCGTTCAGCGTGTAGCAGCAGCAGTAGTAGCTGTCGGGGTTGAGGGTGAAACGTATAGCGTTTGCTTACAATATTAATTTACAACAAGATGATTATAATAATGATAAACAGGTTGTGCAACTGTGTATATAGAATTGTTGAAGGCAACTGCGGCAGTGTCTTGGTCAACGTCATCGCCAGCATCGTCGATGAAGGATTCATTTTCACCTTGCGTTGGACTGCTCGACGAAAGCTGCGGCGACAATGAAGTCTTTCTACCCAACGACGACGACGAAGAGAGATGCACCTTCAAAAAGGAATGTGAAGCGACGGATGCACT
>Ga0209782_1001426_pt1 | contig 12448 bp, 11 predicted proteins | sample WorMetmaBAHAMAS1_FD_187390 | JGI IMG/M metagenome (GOLD analysis project Ga0209782, IMG submission 187390) | Marine gutless worms symbiont microbial communities from Max Planck institute for Marine Microbiology, Germany - Inanidrilus... | ecosystem: Host-associated > Annelida > Digestive system... | reverse complement strand
ACGTCTAACAGGTGGGTCAACTCGTCACACTATTATAGGTGGTGATGAATGACATGACTGGGACCGGTTGACTGGCAGCCTCAGCATCAATACTGCACAATGCACATAATGATATGACTATTCGGTACAATTTGAATGTACAACTGGAGATTTGAGTTCTCGCATTCATTTTTATCGTACAATATCAACTTTAAAACATCATTCCAAGTGCAGAAACACAGAACCTGTTGCTCTTTACTGCCAGGTTTCTTCTTATCATCTTTGGAAAGTGTTGCAAGCGATGAACAAAACAATGCAATGCAAAAACATGCAACAATCATTAGCCATCTCATTCTGACAGCAGTGCAGTGTCACTACAATATGCAAATAAACAGCAAGTTAGTCTCCAAGTTTCCTAACAATATATCTCTCTACCAGGCTTACTTACTTACTTACTTACTTACTCAGTTACTGGAAACAGTTCAACTACCGGTACCACAGAAACACTGTGGGCGACATACGGAGTGGATATGAGTCTCACTTATTGTTCAAGTCATAAACATATAATGGAAAAAATGAATAAGCTAAATACATTAGATACATTAAAAATAATATTTAAAAAGTTTTTCTTATCTATACGTCGCCAATGAATGGAGAATATTTAATACAAATTTCTGTAAACATTAAGATAAATATTCGATGTTACGTTGTTTGCGGATCAACACTTTTTGGACAATCGACAATAAGATACCTTAATATAACCATAGCCCTAACCCTTATGTTCTGAAATTTAATCCTAGCCATAACTCTAACCCTACTGACCCTAGTAACCTTAAGCTAAGTCCACCTACTGATTCGAACGATACGGACGCCAACCGTATCTCACTCAATTTTGTCAGAAAAGTGTCCACCTTGTCGTTACTAGTCACTCGTTCAAGCAAGGTTCAAGTGTAAGTTGTTGTATATTACTTCGTGAGAGAATGTCAGTAGTATGTTGGACGCGCTTTTTCTTCAACGCATTAAAACAGGTTTTGAGGATTAGCTTTTATATGTGTTACTTTGTTATAAGTCGTGTTCTGACAGCTTTTATGGACGCAAGACCGATACCGGTACTCACACTCTCATTGAGATGCTATTGGACACAGGTCTCGGTCTCAGACATCTCAGTGTACCCATCCTTGTGCTGGGCCACTGTGACTGTGGACAAGACTTAGTGTTATTCTCAGTGAATTGTTCACTGAAATTTTTGGACTTTATAATGTCTGTGATCAGATGACTGAAGAGTTGGCCGGCTGGTATAGTGACTACTGCTTCAGCTGCAGTTCACAGCATGGCATGGCTGTCTATGGACAGTGAGCTGAAGCGCACTAGGCAAGGTGTGTTAGTGAACTGACTCATTCACTAGGGTTGCCACCTCATGCTTACAGAAAAATGGGACAGTGCAAGGCCCGAAGGGCCGCAGCCTGAGGCCCAAAGGGTCGAAGAACGAGGCCGAGGCGGGGGTGGGGTTCTTGGGGCAGCCAGCCGCCTACTCACCAGCTGTAAGCTCCCCCAGCGGGGTCCAGGGTGGAGCCCCGGCCAAAATTGAATTTTGGTAAAATCTGAAGGCAAAAGAAGCCATCTGGTGACAAGTATGTCACTGAATTTTATGCTATAATTTCACCATAATTTTGCATATTCAATTGCCACTACATGACCTGTTAATATGCGTATACCGTTATAATATGATTTTCTTATCTAAGGTTGCAACCCTAGCAACGCGTGAAATAAATGAAACTATATGCATCAGCATGAGATCAGAAAACAGGTCATTTGCCATCCCGTTTGCTAGTCCAACAGGATGCGGGACAAATTGGCTGAAAAACGGAACGTCCCGTCAAAAACGGGACGGGTGGCAACCCTATCATTAACACGCCCTGCTCTAGTGCACTTGGGCCAGTATGTCAGCCTCTGGAACTGAAACCAGACCTACCTGATGCTGAATGCCATGACTGCTTAGTTGTGTATTCAGGGCCAGCTTGCTGACCGGCTGCTGTGATGACTATGCTCTCATGGAACGATGCTGCTTCAATTATGGAACTCTCCACTGTCTTCCAGACAGTGATGAGTAGATTGATATACACATGGGCGTAGATCCACGATAAAAAGTAGACGGGAATTCTCCGCTCCCTCAATTTCCCTCCCATCCCTTTAGAAGTAGGCCCCTCAAATCCAAATGAGGAGTCTAGGGAGTGCTGTAAGCTCCCGAGCGGAAATATAATTTGGTGCATTTTAGCCTTAAAATTTGACATCTGGTGCATCAATTTTAATAATTTTCCTCAGAATTAACCAACTTAATTTGACCTGCCCTCATGGCTCAGTGGGCTAAGACGCTGGCTGAGCTGCAGTGCGGGCCTGGCTGGCTAGCTCGGCAGCATGGGTTTGACTCCCGCTGCTGCCGGCGTGTCGAGTCAGGTTTCTGCATGCTGTGAGATTAAATTCTCGGGCAGGTACAAAAGGGTTCACCTGTGTCCACTTCTTAAACTATGACAGGCCATCACACCCAGATTGGGGGCATCTGGGTGTGGTGAGAGCCGCCGGTGTGGATAACACATGGCAGGTGCCAGTGGCTCTACTTGTAGGACAGGGCCGCACCATTAGCACCTTGCCAGAGAAACCCGCAGGCTAAGCTGTGCTCTTAAAATATACAGTCCAAGCCCCAGTGTTAGAGGGGTTGTGCATTGGGCCAGTTCTAGACTTTAGCGCTGGTGGTGGCTGGAAGCATGTCACATAGACTGCCAACAGCCTAGCCACTCCTGATGAACAAATGAACGAACCGACTTAATTTAACAAAAATTGCTTGCTCCAATGAATACCGATGCATGGTGTGGATGTGTCGGCACGCAGTTAAACAGATTTTCCCAGTGCCAGTTAACCTCCAAATTAGCAACATACATTTCAGCTTACACACCTTACACTGCTTAACATGATGTAAAAATTGAAAACTGCAGTGTATGTAATCAGTGATACATTTCCTGATATCATGCTTACTGGACCCAGTGTTATGAATATCGACACCAAGATATAGAAAATAGACAAATATTTCATTTGAAAAGTATTTGGTTTTGGTAATACAAGAAAATGTGTTATCATTTTCTGCCTTGCAACGAGGTCGAAAATGGTAGGTTTTTGTCATCTGATGTCCAATATTGCAATCAGTTAAATTAAAATAAATGAAATAACTGATAACAAAATAGCATTATTTTGTTGTTGCAGCATAGTATAAGCAGGAAGCAGTCTGTCGGTTTGTCAGTGCGCGGTTTTCATCACAGTTTGGTTATGGATATCACTGCTGATGATCCTCAAGGGAAGAAGCAGTCTCTCACTCTGTGCACACAAGTAGATGGTATTCGGACAGTAACGCTCAACTATGCTGAGAAACGGTAACTTCCCTACTATCATGCTGCAGGTATCAGAGATACTTTCTGGTGCTTTGGCACAGTTAATACAATTGATTACCATAGGGAACAGGCAACAGCTCTTGGTATGTTACTGATTCTGGGCCACATCCAATCCACTGTAGATCGACTCAGTGCTGGTCTGTTTTTGTAGATCGGTACTGGTCCAGTAGTACTGGTAGGCCTGAGTAATGTTGGCAGCATGTCTCCTTTGAGATTTCCCGTCATTATCAATGTGGGTAGTTGCTCCACATAATAAATTTGATTAGTACCTACGGTAGATTCACCAGCACTGCGGCTGTCAGTCACACTACTGCAGGATTGGATTACCAACTAATTCCAACTCCGGTTGCATAAACATGGCACATTTCATCCCCATTTATCATTACTGGACCAGATACTGACTCAGCCAGTCCAGACAACCAAACATTACTGAATCGGTCTGGTCCAGTTTTTATGGATCATTCTAACTCTGTTAGGTTAGGACTGGGATGATTAGAGTTAATGTTTGCAGTAATTGTTGTCATCCATTAGATGAACAAAGAATGGCAATATAAATAAGAATCCATCTTTGGACTGCTATTTGCTCCACAAGTTCTATTTTGGGGGACCAGTAGCGGCGCAGGGTGTTTGCCGCCTGGAGCAAACATCTGTGTTGTCGCCCCCTTGCAATCAGATTGGAAAACTTAAACACACAAATTTGATGATAACATCATAAATTATGTTACAACTTAACTCAGTAAGTAAACCAAGGCATACAGGGACTTCTGTCCCCCCAAATCTGGATACAAAATTGGGTGCATTCCCCCTCTTTTCCCCTTAGAAGTAGGACCCATTGAATGCAGCTAAGGGGTCTGGAGGAGTGCTGTGAGCTCCCCCAGCAGGTCCTCACTGTCAAATGCATTTTGAGCTGAAATAAAGGCATCTGGTGGCATCAGTTTTAATGAATTTCCTGAGAAATAACTAAACAAATGTCGTACATTTTTAACAGATTATTATTGCAAGTAACACAACAACTTAAAAGTCTTAAACTATCATATATCTTAGTAAAAACCCTCATTAAGAAAAAATCACTTCCCCCCTATATTTCACTGGGTGCAAACTGTGCCCATGGTATAAGGATAGAAACCTCTGAAGGTATACATTAAGTATTGTATTGTGTAAGTATTCTGTTGTGTTTCTATGTACCATTATGATGAATAAAGATCTATAAAATATAAAATGGCCTAATGAGCAGTGTCTATGCTGCCACTGAGCTATAATAAAAAAGACTGTTAACTGATGCATTTTATTCACGCAGCACTCTGTTTTTTATATACTATTTAGCCTGCCCAGTATGATTGCCCAGTGAGCTGTATGCTTTGCTTGCATTAATTTCTTTCTTGTTTCTTTTTTAATGATTTCTTGGAGATCAATTATTTTTGGATCTACTGGCGTGGTTTTGTTCATGTGATCCATTTTTGTATGCACAACTGTGGAGTTAGAAAAAATTCTCCACACCACTTGGTGAGCTGCGATAAACAATGATAAACAATGTTGTCGACTGGGACTACTGCTTATCGCACCTACGACGCTCGAGGCCACACTAAGGCTTAGGCCTAAGTTCCGTCGGTTCGATTTGTCACTGTATTTGTTGCAAAGTTTTGATTGTCATGATTTTTCACTAAAGGTAATTATTTGATTGTACTATATCGTCGATTGTGAATCTGGCCATCATTTTTCAATTGCAAGTTTGCAACCAATTTTTCATGCAACCTGATGCATTTTACTGTCATAATCAAACTAAAAAGTTGCAGATACTTTCATAGGCCTGCCATAAAGAAATGATGTCTTGGACATAGTGCAAGATAGTTGTACTACTGGACTACTGAGCAGTAATAGACACTGATGGTTTATCAAATAGTGCAGTTTTTGATGACATTTAATATTGAATGTTAGAAGTAGCCAGTTTTGATTTTCATCTGGTTTTAACATCTCTAGCAGTTGATTTCAATGTTGTGTCATTCTGTCGTTAGAAATGCATTGTCACTTGCAATGCTTGAGTCTCTTAAAGATCGTCTTACTCAGGATGTTGATAGTCCCGATTTAAGAGTGATTATTCTACGAGCAAATGGACCTGTGTTTTCATCTGGTCACAACTTGAAAGAACTGGTAAGTTTTAGACACACTGCAATGCATACTTTGAAATTGGTTTGCTATAGTTTAGCCAGTAGTAGATATCTTTGCCTTATATGTATTGATATAGGTCAATGGTTTCGGTGTTTTTACCTGTGTGATGCTATGTTAGCATGGGTATTAGCTATGGGCCCTGTGTCTGTGTCTTTTACATGCCAGTATTGTATTGAAATGGCTGCTCGGCTCAAGCTTGTTTTGATATAAAGCTTCCCTTAGCCGCTGTGTTTTGAGGAAATTGAGATATCTCCAAAAATAAGGATACTTCCCTGTGGAACTTTGCAGCAAACTCTGGACTTTTGATTACGACATTTCCAGCCTTGCCAAGTGCGATATAAACAAGCTGCAGTTGTCGTCTGTTAATTATAACACCTGGTGATGACAGCAAACATTGCCTGACCGACTGAGTGTTGATTATATTGAATGCCCAGTTCTATATACAGTGCGATGGTTGCATGGGTTCACTGGCATTATCGGATACTTGTTAAACATTAGAGAAAGGGCACTGAGATGATAAGTGTGTGACTCCAGCATTCTGTACTTTTGTGGAATTATCAGCTAACTAAAATGGACCTAGAAGATGGCTGCAAAACAGTTCTTTTTGATTACAGAGTAAAAGTTAGCATCATATATTGATGATTCTTCTTAATTATTCATTGTGGTTTGTCAGAAGTATTGGATCATCAAATGCTATATAACTATTGTGTAACAAAGAAACAGAAATTTAATGTGATATAAAACTTGAAACATTAAAAAAATAAATTTGTGAAACCATGTTCTGCTTCGATGTTTTCGCAGTTCTAATAAATAAATGAATTTGCAACAAATGGAAATAAAATTGCTCACCTTTCCTGTATGGTGTTTTTATGTTCTATGTTAGTAATCAAAACTGAAAGCTGACAAAATTGTTAAAATATAAGGAAACATTTGATATGAAAAACTGCCTAAAAATTTGTGTGGTTGAATTCAAGACAAATGAAACTGGAGTTGACTTTCATTCCGAAGTATTTGGTGTCTGTTCAGAAGTAATGAAATTAGTGCAGGTATGCATTGTTTTATTGATATTGTCTAGTGATTTACAATAGTTATATTATTTTACCATAGTATATTTTATTTATTTATTTATTTACTCTGGTCTACCCGAATATTTTGATATATTTTTTCATTTGTGTTTTTAGTAAGCATAATTTTTTTGCAAATTTCATTACAATAATAAAGAAATTGCAATTAAGAGGTTACATTTTAGCATTCTTTATAATAAACATTACCAGTCACATACTTTTGTTATTTTGGCATTAATTTGATGTGAAATGATTCTGATGTAGCAGATTTTCTGGTAAAGTGCTAGTAATATTTATTATCTTCGTTGTTCAATGTAGATCTAATATTAGTTCTTTATTTAACTTTGTCCACATTTACTTATTGTTTGTTTGATAATTTTATGGCCATTTATTTCAGTATTGTTTATTTGTGAGTTTTTAACATTTCAGTGATTTCTGAGTTTTTTGTTTTGCTAAGTAATGTATAAACACTGTTAGGTGAGGTAGGAAAGTAAAGCAACCTTTGATGGTTTATTTTATCCCTAAAATTTTTGCCATAAATTTTCAAAATCCATTTATATATATTAAAAGTCTAAACAACCAAAAGGTATGACATTTTTTGAGACAACAGTGTAGTAGTTGGTAACTTATATGACTCATCTTTTTTATCATTTTTGCTAATATTTAAACTTACATTTTTATTTTTAGGATATTCCTGTTCCCGTAGTTGCTGAAATAAAAGGTATGATGTTTGATAATGTTTGTCATGCATTTCTTGCTGTTACAGTCGTAAGATTTGCTTTTTACCGCGCGACAGCTATGCTAAGCGCAGTATATGCCGTCGTCATGTGTCTGTGTGTGTGTCTGTCTGTCTGTCACACTCCGGTATTGTATCAAAATGGCTAAACGTAGGATCATGCAATTAAATGCCGCACGATAGCCCCATGACTCTAGTTTTCTGATGCCAAAGATCATGGCGAAATTCGAATGGGATCACCCCCTACGGGGGCGACAAATGCAGGTGGGGTGGGTTAAAATTGGTCACTTTCGACGAAAAACACACTATAACTCGAAAACGGTACAAGATAGACGTATAGTTTCTATTAAAGTCGAATAGGAAGTCGTATGCACTCTATCAAATGGCGATCTTTCCGATGACCTTGGGTGACCCTTAACCCTCCAAATCACCCCAATTTTTGCATTTTTCGTCGCCTTTCATATCTTTGTAGTGAGTAGACATAGAGACTTCATATTTGGCATACAGGTTGACCATAGCTAGTCCTAGCCGAAGGACGACAAACCGTCCCTGAAAGGGGCGTTGTTACGTCACGTGACACGTTTCAAATTTTGGGGGCCCCATCCATATCTCAGGAATGGCTAAAGCTAGAGCTCTCAAACTTTGTACAAAGGGAGACTATATTAAGTCTTGCCAAAGTGGTGACAAATCTCCCCTAAAAGGGGCGTGGTTTTGCTTACGCGACCCATTTTTGTATGCACAACTGTGGAGTTAGAAAAAATTATCAACGCCACTCGGTGAGCTGCGATACTCAATGTCGCCGACGGTGGACAACTATTTATGGCACCTACGGCGCTAGTGGTCTCACTAAGGCTAAGTTCCATGTGTTCGATTTGTCACTGTATTTGTTGCAAAGTTGACTGTATAACATATAGACAGCGAATCGATTAACTGGAGTTTGAGCATTATCGTTCAAGTATGTGGTGTTCCGACATTCCTTTGTCTGCATAGTCATTTGCTATCGACCGATGCTCGTTGCCTGGTAATGTATACTTGGTGGGCAGTGCAATATGGTTGATCTTTACCGCACGACGCTATGTTAAGCGCGGTATATGCTGCCGTCATGTGTCAGCACGATTTGTACTGACAAAAGCGTCGCGCGGTCCCTCTGCAATAGCAGAGCTTCTTGTTATTACCCATCAGCATAGCAGTGCTATAGACTTTGTTTGTTTGTGTTTTGCCTGTTTACATGTCACTTGCTGCTATTATGCTGAAACTTTTAGCTATGAAGTTGCATTGTATTCAGAAAATTATTGTGTATATATTTTATGTTTATATCTGAAATACAGAACGATATCTTTGTGGTATCTTCATTGTCTCTGTCATTAAATGACATGTGGTTTGGAAAAGTTTTATTGTGTGTTAGAGTGTGAGATCAAGACAGATTTACTTCAGAGCATGGTCATATCTGCTGTATTTAGTGGTACTGTTTTCAGTGACCATGAGTGACCTCTAATCAAGGACATGCAATTTCTAAATGTTGAATTCCTCAGAAATAACATAACTGCAAAGCAATGATGCATAGTAGTAATTTGGCTGCGAGTAGCGCCATAAGCAACGACTTTAATGACCTTGAACCTTGCTTTACATGTGCAGGAAGATGCACTGTTGTAATTCTCACAGTTTATCATGTCACTTGTCCGTCATTAATTAATGTTTATTGTAGGTTTAGCAACTGCTGCTGGTTGCCAGCTTGTGGCAAGCTGTGATATTGCTGTCGCTTCAGAAAAAGCAACCTTTGCAACTCCTGGGTGCGAGTTACTGTAAACATTTTATATTTGTGCCACAGAAACATGTATATTAGTTACAGAATTATTGATTGTTAATTGATTTTGAATTCATTACAGAACTACTGCTACTTCTATGGATGTTGCTGCTGCGACCACTACTACTTTGGTTTTTAAAAACTGTTCCTTTGTAGAGTTAATACAGGTCGAGCTGGGTCATGAAAGTAAATGAGGTTTTCAGGCCTTTCACATTGCCAAAGCAACGGTGCCAGAGCACTTAGTAGCACTAAAACCAGCTACAGAAATCTGCTCGGCCTCATCATTGCTTCATTAACTGACTTCTGAGCAGTAATATTTTAGTTTCATAATTAAGTTTAGTTAGATTCTATTCAATTTTACCACAATAATGTTAATTTTAATTTTAGTTTTATTTTGTTCTGATATAATTGATTCTAGTTATAGTTTAATTATAGTTTTTGTATGATGCATCTTGTCAGTTGAAAGTATTACTGCTGCAGAGAAGATTCTATCAGTATATGACCGTGATGCACATACTTCCAGCAAGTCCTGAGCTTACTGTTATTGTTTATTGACTCCGATGGCTCTGTATGTGTTGTGTGAAGAGTTAATACTGGCCTGTTCTGCTCAACACCCGGTGTAGCTGTTGCGAGATCTGTGCCTAAGAAAGTCGCTCTACATATGCTGCTTACCGCTGAACCGTTGACAGCACACGGTTGGCTATACAGTGTTCAGTCATGTTACGGGTTTTCTGTCCATCTTTACGCATGTTTTGTCGAGTGATGCTGATTTAGAACAACTGATGTAACGTCACATAGTTTTGACAGAATGATAGCCCATGGTTTCCAGTTTTTTTATAACAAATAAAGAACTTTTGGATGTTTACCACATCTGTGAGTTAATTGGAAAGGTGTACACAAAAGCTTTGACTACGTGTAAAGAAGCGACATTATCTTATAAACTGAATAAGATAGCAACATAGTACTAAGACTACTAATAAGAAATACCATGTGCACACATAAAGTAATAACAATTCCATAGACAACAAATGGCTTCTAGTCTCTTTCAAGAGGACTTGAATTGATGTCCAGTACACTCTAGCAGTGGGATGATGACATATGCATTGAATGTTAGAGTGTCAGGCTTCTGCAGTCACTATTAACATGCATATCGTAAGTTTTAAATCTTGTGCAGTCTGTTTTACGATATCTAGAATTGTTGTTAAATGTGGTCTGATTTTTTGTATGTTTTGCATTATGTGTATGATAAAGCCAATGACAGCCAACAGATATCAGAATGTCTTTTCTTCTCAAAAATGACTTGTAATCGCAGATGTCTTTGGGTCTTGGTCTTAAGAACAAGAAATATGTTTTTGGTCTTGAAGTCCTTAAACATCTTATTTATTATTCTTTGCTTGTAATGCAGTACGGTGTTGCAGACATGTCGGAATATTCTTTCACTAAGAGTGAAAGCAGATGTAATTTTAGCGAAGGAGCTGTGATTGGTGGTGATTGTGTGTACAGAGGCGTTGCTGCATGGTCTTGTGAGTAAAGTTGTTCAAGATGATGAACTGGAAACCGAGGTCAGCAAAGTCATGATGACACTTGTGACTGTTGCAATTTAGTGCTCATTCATTACATTGTGCTGTACCTTTATACATGATGGTTTACTCAGGTTCCAATGTGCCTCATTGGGCCCATTCCATGGGGCCATAGCGGTCCCCTCTGTCATGCGTCGTTGTTGTCGTTGTTGTCATTGTCGTCGTTGTCGTCGACATCGATGCACAGGCGGCGCGCGACAGTACCGCTAGCGACATCTGCTGAATGGGCGTGAGGCAGCTCGCAGTGGTGAATGGGCCCAACATTTTTCAAATGCTTCTTGTTACGTACATAGTCATTTAGATTGCAGGTGACAATCTTTTTAAATGACATCCTTTCTCATTCTCTCCATTGAAGCTCGTGCACGACTTTAGCCTACGGTCTGCAGGATTGCTTTGTGTATATGTACTTTTCATTGTCAGTGACACAGTTTCCTTTTATCATAACGAACTGTGTGGATCAACCTTCTAACTGAAATAAAGACAGTGAAGTCACTAGAATGCAGTTCATGGTTTACTTTACTTTAGAACATGGCTTTTTTGAGCATGGTGACTCATAGAAGACACCTCTGAGAACTTCACTGAAGAGATGCTGTGTGATTCATATTTATCGACCGCGTAGCAGGGGAGATAATACGTTTGGTAGCATCCGTGTTTGTGCGTGTGAGTGTCCATCCGTTTGCCTGCTGGCGCTCTCCTGTTTGAACCAGTGGTGTAGAGCAGGTCGATATTAGGACTCGGCTTGCCGAATTCAGCCAATAGTAATTGCGAATGACCATTACCAGTCCATTGGAATTGTCTGTTTGTCAGTAATCAGGGGGCATTCAACGTGTCGTGCGTAAGTGGTCGATCAACTTTAATTGGAATAGTGGAAACAAGCTGTCTGTTTTTGTTTTTGGCAGAACTTAGTATACTACATTAGTCGACCTCAAGCTGTATCTGCCGCGTGCTGCACAGACTGTAGATATGCACTATGAGAGGCCTTGTTCATTGTGAATGATGTGCGCAAGTAGACAGAGCTTGTATGTAATTGTCTGCTCTGTTGTGAATAGCTGACAAGTGGGTTGTTGTAGACAATGAAGATAGCTCAGAAGATATGTCGGACAAGTCGGCCTGTTGTTGCACTTGGCAAACGTTTTTTCTACCAACAAATACTGATGTCACGCGATGATGCCTACAGGTCGGCAGCACACAAGCTGACTTTTCAGCTATGGCAGTTATGACAGTTTGATTGTATTATTGTGATAAAGAATGAAATCGCTTATTGTTTTTACTTTACACTGTATGTGAAGTATTGTAATGAATATGTCTGTCTGTCTGTCTTGTCTGTCTCTCTGGCCATATTTTACCAAATTTTATGCATGTACACTGTGTCTAAAAAAACGACAGTGACGTTGCACACTATAACTTAAATGCACATCAACTGATTTTGGTAATTTTTGGCAGAGATATTGCTGAAAGAATTTGCTATTAAATGGTAATTTGTTATCCCGCCACTCCTAACTAATGTCTGTCACTACCTTGGGAATCATGAACCCCGAAAATGAGTCTTTTTAGTCATGCTCAAAAATGACACTGGTTTGATTTGCTATATCTTCAACACTCATCGACCAATTTTGATAATATTTTGTACACAATAAGGTCATACTATTAAGTACAGTATGCAAATAATTATTATTTCT
>Ga0209782_1001425_pt1 | contig 12449 bp, 6 predicted proteins | sample WorMetmaBAHAMAS1_FD_187390 | JGI IMG/M metagenome (GOLD analysis project Ga0209782, IMG submission 187390) | Marine gutless worms symbiont microbial communities from Max Planck institute for Marine Microbiology, Germany - Inanidrilus... | ecosystem: Host-associated > Annelida > Digestive system >... | reverse complement strand
GCATTATGTTATGGTTAGTCTTCAACAATCTAAAATTACCTTACAAAACAATTGTATAAATAATACCTCGATAACTCAGCCCACTTTGTCCTTATATTTGTGAATAAAAATTTAGAATTTGCAACTTTCATGTAAACCGTTATGATTAGAACCGTATTGCTCAACACCGGAAGTGCACCAAACATCGAGTAAAGCTGGATCTGGGATAAATACTTTATTTACTGACGGGCCCTATTACGCAATTTTGACGTCAATCACGTCATTTAGGTCAAAATAAATAAGTAAATAAACTAAGTAATGAGTAAATATTCTATGGTTTTAGGTAAATACCGTTATTTTTTTCATTTCAGTGGTAAATACCCAAAAGGTAAATACTTCGTAAATACCCCCAAAATTTCAAGTGTGAAAAGTAAAAAGGTAAATACCTTAGGTAAATACCTAATCGGTATTTACCGGACACTTTTACGTGAACCCTAGTTAACATAGACTTCATATTTTGTGTACAGGTTGAACGTAGCTAGTCCCAGCCGACGGATGACAAACCGTCCCTGAAGGGGCGTGTTTACGTCACGTGACACGTTTTAAATTTTGGGTGCCCTATCCATATATCAGGAATGGCTGAAGCTACAGCTCTCAAAATTTTTTTACAAAGGGAGACTATATTAAATCTTGCCAAAAGGATGACAAATCACCCATAAAAGGGGCGTCGTTTTGCTCACATGACTAATTTTTGTCTGCACAACTGTTGACTTAGAAAAAATTTCGACGCCGCTATCTGGGATCAATAAGACCGACGACGTGTTTGTTTCACCTTCAACGGTCGACGCTATAGGTGCGATAAACTAAGGCATAAGCTCCATCGGTTCAATTTTCACTGTATTTGTTGCACAGATGGCTGTATAACATGTAGACAGTGAATCAATTAAGTGGAGTTTGAGCATTATCGTTCAAATAGGCCTATGTGATAATAACCGTACATTTCTTAGCCTGCATAGCATTTTGCTATCGACCGTCGCTCGTTGCCTGCAGTGGTAATTATAGGCCTAATTGGTAGGCCGTGCAATATGGTCAACTTTTACCGAGCGACGCTATGTTAAGTGCGGTCGTCGTCGTGTGTCTATCCGTCTGTCTGTGTCTGTCACATTTCGGTATTGTATCAAAACGCATAGGCCCCCTATAATGCCACATGACAGGTCTGGGACTCTAGTTTTTAAGTGAGATGTTTTGTAGTTGCATGATTTGACAAGTGCGACAAGTGCCTCGTGCGGTCCCTCTGCAATAGCAGAGCTTCTTGTTGTTATTTGTTGTCTGTGTGCTTTACATGTTTACAGTACTGAACATATATACATGTATAAGCCTAATGATGAGACGACTAACGACAAATGACCGTGTCGAAGCAATTAAGTTTCACATGTAGAACGTGAATTCTGCAGTTGTTATGATGAGTGTCTACTTGAACTTCAAGTAGGTGACAGGTACGTTAATTTTTTTCATTTGATATTGACTGTAACAATAATTTCTCTCACTATTAGTTAGTCTTTTATTCTATCGTTAAAACTCGTGTTCCACAAGTCCTTTCAATCCTAGCCTTCTGACCACGTACTGGACTGCATTTATAGACAGACTGTATTTGAGTTGTAATTTAAACTACTTTTTGCCAGTTATCTGTTTTGGTTCCTTGCAAATTTGCAACTGTCTCACTGGAAGTTGAGTAAATGCAGAATTTCATTGCAATATAAGCTTACGTACTAAACTCAATATTGGTCACAAGTAACAGATTACTTCAATAATATATCAACACTAAACACAGTAGGACAAAGCACTGCACAAGAATGCGTCGCTTGCTGCAACTATATGCAAAAATAACCAAAAGCACAATCTAGAAATGTAACAACTGTCAATGAGGTCACCCTCATATACAAAGACTATCAAGTCGTAAGCTTGAGTACAAAAACCACACAACAGCAGTAAGTGGTAAAGCAGCAGCAGCAGCAGCAGCAACTCATAACTGATGCTGTGACAACATTAATAACCAAATTCTCTTTTTTACATATTACAACATAAAGCTGTGCATTCAACTCCACATCTATTTACACCGTGTCCACGAAAAAAGAGGCCAGTAGCTTTCTCAACTTTTGTATGGTTATTTTGATTTTTACAATTTTCTGGCACATGAATTACGGTGACAGTTACCAAATCAGTTATTAAATTTAACCACCACACCTGAGACGTTCTTACTTTGTGATGCTGTAATAATTTGTGATGTTGGATTGTTGTTGTTGATAATAATAAACACAATGCTGTTTTCCGTTGATGATAAACATTTAAAGTACCGTGAAAGAAAAACAGTACATGAATTTCCTGAATAACTTTTGAACAAGAAATGGTCTCTTTGCGGTTTAAATCACTTGCTGGAAAAAAACAAGTATATCTGCTAACGCCGATGGACAGTGCAACGACCATATTGCACGGCCCACCAAGTATATTACAAGGTAACGAGCGTCAGTCGACAGCAAATTGCTATGCAGACCAAGAAATGTCGGTTATTACCACATATTTGAACGATACTGCTCAAACTCCACTTAATCGATTTGTTGTCTAGGCCTATATATTATACAGCCAACTTTGGAACAAATACAGTGACAAACTGAACCGATGTTACTTAGGCCTAAGCCTTAGTGTGGCCTTGAGCGCCGTAGGTGCGATAGCAGTAGTCTGTCGTCCACAACGTTGTTTATCGCAGTTCACCGAGTGGCGTGGACAATTGTTCTAACTCCACAGTTGTGCATAGAAAAATGGGTCACGTGAGCAAAACCACGCCCCTTTAGGGGTGATCTGTCATCCCGTTGGCAAAACTTGATATAGTCTCCCTTTGTACAAAATTTGAGAGCTCTAGCCTCAGCCATTCCTGAGATATGGATGGGGCCCCCAAAATTAACAAGAAGCTTGCTATTGCACGACGCGCTTGTCAGTAGCAATTTTGCAACTACGAATCATCGATTTGAAAAACACTGCAATCGATAAATGACCTTGGAACAAATAGTGACAAATCGAACGATGGAACTTAGGCCAAAGCCTTAGTGTGGCCTCGAGCGCCGTAGTTGCAATAATAGTAGTCCGTCATTGGCGGCATGTTGATAGCAATTCACCGAGTGCAGTGGATAATTTTTTTCTAAGTCCACAGTTGCACATACAAAAATGGGTCACGTGAGAAAAACCATACCCTTTTTAGGAGTGATTTTTCATCCCTTTGGCAAGACTTGATACAGTCTACCTTTGTCAAAATTTGAGAGCTCTAGCTTCCTGTGATATGGATGGGGCCCCCAAAATTTAAAACGTGTCACGTGACGTAACCACGCCCCTTTCAGGGACGGTTAGTCGTCCGTAGGCTGGGACTAGCCTGCACACCAAACACAAAGTCTCTATGTTTACTTACTACGAAGATATGACGGGCGACGAAAAATGCAAAAATTGGGTTGGTTTGGGGGTTGAAGGGACACCCAAGGTCATCGTAAACATCGCCATTTGATAGAGCACATGTGACTTCCTATTCGACTTTAATAGAAATTATGCGTCTATCTCGTGCCATTTTCGACTTGTAGTGTGTTTTTCGTCGAAAGTGGCCAATTTTAACCCACCCCAACTTCATTTATCGCCCCCGTAGGGGGTGATGCAGTTCAAATTTCGCAGTGACCTTTGGTGTCAGAAAACTAGAATGCCGGGGCTATCAGTGGCATTATTTGCATTATCCTATGTTTAGTCGTTTTGATACAATACCGGAGTGTAACAGATACACTGACACATGACGACTGCATATACTGTGCTTAGCATAGCGTCACGCGGTAAAAACGTGTCACGTGACGTAACCACGCCCCTTTCAGGTACGGTTTGTCGTCCCGTCGGCTGTAACTAGCTACGGTCAACCAGTACAGCAAATATCGGGGTCTCTGTTTACTCCCTATGAAGATATAAAAGGCGAAGAAAAATGCAAAAATTGGGGTGGTTTGGGGGGTTGTGGTCACCCAAGGTCATCGGAAACATCGCCATGTGATAGATCGCATATGACTTCCTTTCGACTTTAATAGAAACTATGCGTCTTTCTTGTACCGTTTTCGAGTTATGGCGCGTTTTTCGTCAAAAGTGGCTAATTTTAACCCACTCCACCTGCATTTGTCGCCCCCATAGGGGGTGATCCCGTTCGAATTTCGCCATTAACTTTGGTGTCAGAAAATCAGAGTCCCGGGCATATCATGTGGCATTATTCGTGTGATCCTACATTTAGCGGTTTTGATACAATACCGGAGTGTGACAGACACACACACACAGACGGACACACGACGACGGCATATACCGCGCTTAGCATAGCGTCGTGCGCTAAAAATTGACAAATTTGGTTATGTTGAAAGCCTTGATGGTATAGTGGTCGACCATGATCAACACGTAATGCTGAAAAATATCGAGTCTGTTTGTGCACAGTCAAGAAGACTGCTCATACAGCTATCGCTCTGTGAGACAGCAAGTGAAGCACACGTTTCTCTCTTGTCTTTCTTGATTATGTTATGTACATAACATAATCAAGAAAGACTTGCAGACTGGACTGAACTTCATGTTTTAATTTTGTTGTATGACAAATAATTAAGTCTACTGGCCTCTTTTGTGGACACAGTGTAGTATACAAATTAAGAGATAATTTGAAATGAACTCATGTCAATCAATCAGTGGTCTATTGGTGGCAAGGACTGCAAAGTGAGAGATCCCAGGATACCAAATAAACAATGTTTATCATTAACATCTACTGTGATATACATTCTCGTACATATGGGCTGCACAGTGCATACCCCTAAATCAGTGCTTTGGTCAACTGAGTCTTTCAGACTATGAGATGATAAAATGAGTATCACATTTCAGATCAGTAATAATACTAAATAACGATTGTGGATGTGGATGGTAGCAGCCTACAGATGTACACACAGCTGAAGCTGCCTGGCGTTTAGTCTTTATTCACTAAATGAATCTGTTCTTGTAATGATTACACCATAATGACAGCATCATAAATAATGGTATAATCATTCTCTCTACTGCACTGTGTCTCGAAAAAACGACACTGATGTAGCATACCATAACTTCAACGCACATCAAACGATTTTTGTAATTTTTGGCAGAGATGTTGCTGAGAGAGTATGCTATCAAATGATGATTAGCTGCTCCATCTCTCCTAACTAATGTCTGCACTACCTAGAGAAACACAAAACAGAAATCATCTTTGCAGTCATACCGCGTCTCTAAAACTACACTGCTTTGGCTTGCTATATGTTCGACAATCAACCAATTTTAATAATTTTTGGCAAGTAATATCTATGGAGTTTGCACTATCATAAGCCTATTTAATTTCTCATGTTCGTTTGTCACTACTTTCATAATTTGCTGCGAGATTATGAGGGAGGAAATGACTATTTTTGACGTCACTTGTTGTGAACATGCCAATTACTAATGAAGATAAGATTCCGATTAAAAATTTGTTCGCATTGAAAGGCTACAATGCTAAGCAGTTAGTCATAGAGTTTTCCAGCAAAGGCTGGGATGTAAGCAGCATCTACAAGTTGTTGCAAAAGCTACGGGTTACTGGGTCGGTCGACCGTCCTTCCGGCAGCGGCAGATGATGCAGCACCTGCACAGCTGATAACAATGACCTTGTTCATGAACTGGTGTTACACAAAAATAACAGGCAAGAAATAATATCTGCACACTTTATTTAATAATACGACCTTATTGTCTACAAAAAAAAATTATCAAAATTGGTTGATGAATGTCGAAGATATAGCAAGCCAAAGCAGCGTCGTTTTAGAGACACATACAGCATGACTGAAAAAAAAACAATTTCCAGAGTTCATGTTTACCCAGGTAGCGCAGAGACATTAGTCAAGATAGGTGAGATAGTAAATGACTATTCGATAGTATACTCTCAGCAACATCTCTGCCAATAATTACTACAAGAGGGCTTAGCAGTGGCTAGTATAGTGCGAGATAATCCCTCCACTCTTCCCGGCGATGATCGCTTCCTCACGCCTGCATGCACCGCGACCGCAATGCACAGTAAATTGGGATTGGAATTTGAAACCTAAATTAGCTATAATGCGCCAATGCACTTCTGTCACAGACAGGCGGACAGACAGACGGACACTGACATAGTAGCATAAGCGCGAGATGTATATATTACATCTTGCACTAAAAATCGGATGACGTGTGTTGAAGATACAGTGTGCAATGTCAGTGTCGTTTTTTTGAGACACAGTATAATGTCATAATCGTGACACGGCATCTAACCGACACAAATCCAATTAAGTTCTTCGTACTTACTTACTATTTTTCTTTAATCTGCCTTGTTACATTCTGTTTAGTCCAGATATAACAAAGGGAACTTCTGGGATTCATGCAGCATGTTTTTAGACACAACACCCTTCATGCTGCTTAACTAATAGCATCAAACGACTGACCACATCGCATTATCTGACCACTCAACATCTTACCAACGATCTTGTGAGAAATCAGAAGTAGATATCCGATTTGAGTTATGTGCAGTCTAATTTTGGTAGTTTTAGGCTCTGTTCACCATAGTTTGCAATGTACGGCATGTTTGTCTTGCAGTGTCACACCACTGCATTTTACATGAACCCATCTCATCAACATAGTATGCTACGACATACTGCAACAAGTTCCTATCAAAATCTCTATGACAACAGCAAAATAATCCACTTACAATATTCTATATCACTTTATTTAACTTACTACAGAAGTGACAAGGTGCATGGAAGTGTAGGCTAGTAATATCCAACTTCTGAAAAAAAATATGGCCAACAGGCATCATTTTCACAGACAAGACAAGTTGTTTATGTACACGCTGTACAAGTACAACAACAACATAATATGGATCTGTACTGCAGACTGCACAAGTGATGCACTGATTACTGAATAGTTGACTCAATAACCCAAACATTTTACAGTTAGTTACATGAATGGGTAATGAGTGCAACTGCCAGTGATTTCCAGACAGTCTGCTTCAACACCAGATCACAACTTAACTGTTGCCAGATATGTGGTGGCTTAAAATTTGTCAAAGTAATTCTTGGAAAAATTCACAAACATATAAAACATTTTATGCCCTTTACAAACATGTGTGAATCCCACTGACTTTTTGTGACTGTACATAAATTTAGTGACAGTTGGCACCTCTGGTTTAAACAATAACAGCGAACAATATAACTCAATAAAATATGCAAATAAACCTGCAGTGTAAATGGATCAAGCACAACAACTTTGGCAGACTGACTTCAGAGTGAAGAAAAAGCAGCAACATATACAGTGATGCAAAATATAATCTCATCAAATTTCAGCCGATTTCGATAGTTATGTAATGATTTAATCAGAAATGAATTCAATACATTCCATACAGCTTAAATGCATAGACATAATACCTGGTAAAAGTGCAAAATACATTAATGAAAGTCCAAAATATACACAGAAGACAGGTAAATAAAAAGTAACCTCAAAATTTCTTCCAATGAAATTATCACACAACAATCACATTTTAAACAGTATCTTAAAAATAAACCATTTCAAATTATAAATGCATCTTCAGGTACTGTCTACTGCAAGAAAATCTGGCGGAACATAAACAGCATCTTCTGAAAAGAATCTGCTTCGGTGGTTTAGTTATGAAGTTTGTAAAATGGTCATTTTGAGATATAGTGTACTATCAAGGCATGTGATGTTCTGCTAGCATAAACAAATCATGACAAACGGAATTCCAGAACTCAAAAAACAGTAAAATACACGCACATTTTACACTAAAAAGATCACATTTTGTACTCAATAACATCATACTATTGGTCGTTGACCAACCAGTAGGTTGGTCGACCGTCGTCCCGGCAGTGCAGATGACGAGAAATAATAATTATTTGCATACTGTACTTAATAGTATGATGTTATTGAGTACAAAATGTTATCAAAATTGGTCGATGAGTGTTGAAGATATAGCAAATCAAACCAGTGTCATTTTTGAGCATGACTAAAAAGACCAATTTTTGGGGTTCTTGATTCCCAAGGTAGTCCAGAGACATTAGTTATGAGAGGTGGGATAACAAATTACCATTTAATAGCATGTTCATTCAGCAATATCTCTGCCAAAAATTATCAAAATCGGTTGATGTGCATTGAATTTATAGCGTAGAACGTCATTGTCGTTTTTTTGAGACACAGTGTAGATATTACAAAGGTTTCAAACAGCCAAAGTGGACTTCAAACTCACTCAAAGTTATTGGCAATCATCCATTTGATACGCAATGCATAATTTCATATTTGTCTTCCACTGTAACTATAACCACAGTTTATCTCGCACAATAATCCCCATTTAGTGATAAATTGTATGTCTTTATCTTGCAGCATTTCCGAGATATTATCGCTTATTTCCCAAAATTTTTAGATGTTACATGACCACTCAAGAGACAGTTTGTTATTCCAATGCTACATCATCACATGGCAAACCAGTGTACAAAATTTGAAGTCTCTAGCTTTAGTCATTCCATAGATATTTTAGTTGGACTACGAATTTAAATGGGTCACGTGACCATAACCATGCCCCTTTCAGGGACGGTTTATCTTCGGTAGGCTCGGACAAGCTATGATCAATCTGTGTACCAAATTTGAATTCTCTACATTCACCCACTATGAAGGTATGAAAGGTGATGAAAAATGCAGAAATTTGGGTGGCTTGGAGGTTAGGGATCATTTGAGGTCATCGGCAACATAGCCATTCGACAGAGCAAATATGACTTCATATTTGACTTTGCGTCTATCTTGTACCATTTTCGAGTTATTATCGCTTACTTCGCATTACTTAAAGTTGTCACATGACTGTGCCCATGCCCACTCCAGGGAAAGTTTGTAATCACAATGCTAAAACATTACGTGGCGAACCAATGTACAAAATTTGAAGTGTCTAGCTTTAGATGTTCCGGAGGTATTTTAGGAGGGACTAAGAATTCAAATGGGTCATGTGACCATAACCATGCCCCCTTCAAGGATGGTTTGTCATCAGTGGGCTGGGACTAGCAATGATCAACCTCTATGCCAAATATGAAGTCTCTACTTTCACCAAGAAGATATTAAAAGTGATGAAAAATGTAAAAATTGGCATTGTTTGGGAGGTTATGGGTCATCAGCAACATAACCATTCGACAGAGTGCATACGTCTTCTTATTTGACTTTAACAGAAACTATGCGTCTATCTCGTACCATTTTCGAGCTAGTTATTTGTTGAAAGTGGCCACTTTTTACCTACCCCACCTGCTTTTGGCACCAACATAGGGGGTGATCCCGTTCGAATTTCGGCGTGATCTTTGGCATCAGAAAACTAGAGTCCCTGGGCTATCATGTGGCATTATTTGCGTGATCCTGTGTTTAGCCATTTTGATACAATACCGGAGTGTTACAGACAGACACACCTCGATGGCATATACCGCACTAGCATAGCGTCGTGCGGTAAAAATACTGACAAATCAGTAGACTTGTAGCATGCACAGACGTGTGCATGTGTAAAGACAAAAGGCCATCACTTATGGCCGATTTCACCAATGAGAGTTACCTCTAACAGTAGTTTTTCTCTGCACATAACCTCCGTTAGCTTTAACTGAGGCACATTGGCTGGTTAAAATCTTGGTTAATAAAAATGGCCAATGAAGCGATGTGTGTGTGCTCGCTGATTTCAAGGAATGTTCCGGCATCAATGCGCATGTGTGGCCGTAGCTAGATGGGCCAGCAGTGGCTATGTGCCACGCTGCACTGGTGACTCAAGACCAACAGCCAATGAGCCGTGACTGGTGACCTTAGTATTGGTTTTAAACCAAAGTTTTACTAAACTTGGATTTTAGACCAAAGTTAGCCTAAACAGTCCAGTTTTAAACTGAACATATGTAAAGAATTTAAAAGCTAGGCAAATGTGCTTGGTGTAAAACCAAACCCAGTTTAGTTTTGTGCTTAGCATGCAAGCATGATGGTTGCTATGTTAAAGTTATTTACGACCGCAACAGCAATTGCCGAATGTGCGTATAATATTTTATTCCCATTTGCATATATTAGTTTGTTACTTGGTACAAATAACTAAAAAGATAGAAACTGTTATCACTGATTCCGTCTAAAAACTATCGTTTTAAACTTGGTCGAAAACTTGGTTTTAAACTGAGTCTAAAACCAAACTTAATCTGAGCTATGGTCTAAAACTGGATTTTTTTGGGCAGTCCAGTTTAGACTTGTGTCTGAAACCAAGTTTAAAATTTAGTTTAAGCAGTAAGCTAGTACTTGCAACTGTACAAGATACTGATGATGTCAAAAAGCTGGAAACTGTTTAAGACATGATGACAGACCAGTTACTGTCCATCATGTCACTAATTTTTACCGCGCAACGCTATGCTGCATGGTATATACCATTGTCGTGTGTCTGTCTGTCACACTCTAGTATTGTATCAAAATGGCTAAATGAAGAATTACGCACAATAATGCCACACAATAGCCCAAGGACTCTAGTTTTCTGGTTCCAAAGATCACGGCGACATTCGAATGCAGTTTGGGTAGGTTAAGATCAGCTACTTTCGACGAATAACTCACTATAACTCAAAAATGGTACAAGATAGACACAGTTTCTATTAAATTTCAATAAAAAGTTGTATGTGCACTATCGAGTGGTTATGTTGCCGATGACCTGAAGGTATGCCTAACCCCCAAAACCACCCCACTTTTTTCATTTTTCATCGCCTTTCATATCTTTGTTATATAGAGACTTTATGTTCGGTATACTTGTTGATCGTAGCTAGTTCCAGCCTACAGACAACAAAGCATCCATGAAAGGGGTGTGGTTGTGTCATGTGACCCGTTTTAAAGTTTGGGGGCCACATCCATATCTCAGGAGCTGTCAAATTTTGTACATAGGGAGACCAAGTCTCGCCAAAGGGATGACAAATCACCCCTGAAAGAAGCGTGGTTTGGCCCACGACCCATTTTTGCATGCACAGCTGTGGACTTCGAAAAAATTCTCTATGGCATGCTGTTAACTGAGATCAACAATGTCGTGGACGACAGACTGCTGTTTCTTTCACCTACGGCGGCGCTGCTGATACACTAAGGTTCAAGCTCTATCAGTTCGAATGTATTTTTTGGAAACTTGCTCGCATTATACGTCGACAACAACTCGATCAAGTGGAGTTTGGGCCTTACCATGTATGTATGTGCTAATAACTGACAGCAATGTGCTTTAAACATCACTCGCAGTTTGCTGCCTGGTAATTTCACTTGGCGTGCAGTGTGGTATTGGTGATTTTGCATGAGGCAGCGTTGCGCAGTCGATTGGCATTAACAGATATACTTGTTCACTGTGCAAGATACGTCTAATACCCAGCAGTGTGTATACGCAATTAAAGTAAGGTGGCACAATTAACAATATCTCGGAGAGCAAATCACATCTAGTTAAAACAGAAAACCATATTCAAACTGATTTGACATCGCTATCGCTGGATAAAATAGTCACATCTTTACATAGAATGCTGCAAATGCTCCTATAGATCATTGTTACGAATAAATCGGTTTCCTTCTGAATGTCGACCATAGTAGACATATCGGCATTTGCCAAACATTGCTACAAGATCAAATGATAACATCAACAATAGCATTCATGTAAACAACATGTAGATTATTATCAACTATGACTATTATCAAATACTCCAATGTTACACAGATAAAACAACCTACTGGAGCCACATTACGTACAATCTTGATTGCTGTGTTTTACAAACGTACTAATACTAGGACTCTCAATATTACTAGTGACAGTCTAAACATATCACTGATGTGTCTGCACTCTGAGATTAAACAAAATACATAGCACTGACAGTCAGCAATGAGTGGATCTGCTATTATGCATAACTATGCTAGATGCAATGACTAAAGTTAACTCATTTGCATTGACTTTACTTAAACTTAAACGAGCGTTTATCATTCCAGAAGTGGCTCATCTCATATACAAAGTCAAATCTGTGTGTCATGTGTCTGTTTCTTTGCAAGGTCACATTTTAAAGCAGATCTTGACCAAATTTGGCACGTGGCATCCTTTCACCCATGTTTATAAGCATGGAGTCAAACATGTATAAATAAATAAATAAATAAATAAATATACATACACATTTTTCAAACAGCCAATATATAAGGCGCTACAACCGTGGCACTAAGGGTTTTACCAACAGCCAATATTCCATAGGCTGACAGGTTCTAAACAGTTGGTATGCTTATAAAACTAAAAACCTATTGCCTAAGATATGTTATTTTCTGTTTTTTTTTGTTTGTGGGGGGGAGAGGGTGGGGCTCATGTTAGAGCAGTCTTTCTGCCTTTGAGTCCTATAGCTAGC
>Ga0209782_1001424_pt1 | contig 12451 bp, 11 predicted proteins | sample WorMetmaBAHAMAS1_FD_187390 | JGI IMG/M metagenome (GOLD analysis project Ga0209782, IMG submission 187390) | Marine gutless worms symbiont microbial communities from Max Planck institute for Marine Microbiology, Germany - Inanidrilus... | ecosystem: Host-associated > Annelida > Digestive system... | reverse complement strand
ATGTCCGTCGAAGCCCGGTCTCTGCGTTGACACTTGTTTTCGATTGTACCACAGCAAGAGGAAGTACTGGAAGTGACGGATTTATGCATAAATACATAATTTGTGAGTTCTTTATACAACTGGTTTAAAATTTTGGAGTTTTTTTAACGTATTAGAAATTTGATTTTTTTCCCGTAAATAGGGCTGGCACAGGGGGCATGCGAACATGCGAACATGATACGGGTACACGGCAGCGAAGGGGTTAAATCATAATGACACTGATGTTGAATAAGTTTATATCTATTTCCTCTAGTCCTAATCAAGTCCTCTGATAGTTCCCTAAATTCCAAATAAGGTATACACATCAGGTCATATATACCATTTTGAATAATTCTATCATATCCCCTCGATATCGTCTATATTTAAGTGTAGAAAGATTTAATATTCTTAACCGTTCACCGTATGGTTTTTTTTAGCCAACTCTGGTATTAACTTAATAGCCCTCTTTTGAACTCGTTCCAGTTTATCGACATCTGCAGTTTTTCTTTTTGGATACCATACACTGTTAGCATATTCTAAATGAGATCTGACTAATGACATAAAGTGTTACACGGCGTCACAGAACACGGCGAAGCAATTAGCCATTACGTCTGCGGCCGTCATGGCGTTGTAACGCCGTCACAGCGTTGTTACGGCATAAATTAGATAGACCCCCAACAAGCGTGCAGCCAGGGGCGCTGGGCTAGCCACTAATCCACGCTAACGGTCCGAATTAGCGGCAGCGTCGGGGCAATGATATACATTGATGTGATAGGCCCGCATTTTACCATTTGCCTTATCTTACAAACAGCATAGCGTTAATGATAAACAACTTCTACCTACATACAGCGTTAAATTAAGATTAGTTGCACGCAATACTGTTACACGTTTCTCAACAATATTTCACTAAACTTATAATTCATTTCGAATACACTATCAACACAAATCACTCATACAAACGACCACGGGCGACTGAATGAAAACGATTGTGATTGGCTGTGAACTACAAGACGGGCCGGTAAACAGTAGGGGTGCACACATCGTGTAATTTAGTAAACGTGCACCACGAATATTCCAGCCGGGCGGACCGGCCAATAACATAACTTAGATAATTTCAAGTCACGACAACATTATAAATTTATAATAAGCAACGGCCAGCAGCCACCTGTAAACTGTGGCTTTAGCTCGCCAGCCTGATTATTATCGAGTATTTTTGCTTTAAGTAGCACACAAATCTCATCTGATGTTATGCTATTGAGTGACTCCGTTAGTCACTTTTTAGCGCGAGATGTAATATATACATCTCGCACTTATGCTACGATGTCAGTGTCCATTGGTCTGTCTGTCTGTCTGTCTGTCTGTCTGTGACGGAAGTGCATTGTGGTCACAGGGTGCAGTGGATCCCGGATACCTTGGATAGATGGATGTCTTTGCTACTTACTGACAACGCCTCACCCAGATCGTTGGATGGGATGATGCCGGGAATTCTGGTGGAAGAGGGGGTATGTAAAAATTGGTAATTGTAGTGATATCACTTATTTTACTTACTGAGAGTCTGGACCAGAAACAGTCGACGGATTTGTATATATCAACGATGTTTATAGTTTTATTCTTTAGTAATCTCGGTAGAAAATGCATTATATCTGAAGAACGGTTAGTGCTAAAGCTTCCCACATCTTGTGCTATGCTAGCCACTGCATGCTAGGCCCTCTTGTTCATTTATTAGGCTCAGTACACACTAACAGTGTTTATAACTCAGTGAACACAGGTTTTCAAAAACGATACCTTTCTTCCCATGCCCAGTTGGTAATGGCTAGTTGGTCACCCATCTTATCCCATCCTTATCCCGATTTATGCTTACAGTAGTGATAGATTATGTGCTCATTACAAATTTTTATATTATTATATTATTATTTCAACAATTATAACATCAATGTCAATAAAGTGGCTTTCTGTGTGATTCAGGGCAAGTGATTTTTATGATGACGTCACAACATGGGACAGCATGGGTAACTAATATAGCCCATATAAACACTGCTATTTCTTCAACGTTAGCAATGTTCTTCATCGTCACTGCAGCTGCTTGTGTCGCCGTTCTGGCTCACAACCGTCGGTCGACGCTCCTTTCCAGTCGCTGCATCACTCCTATGGAACTCACTGCATGCCAACTGACATTCAGTCATCTCCATCTCTACCTGTTTTCCGTCAACGTCTAGAAACATTTCTTTTTTGACAATCATTTCCTGATTTTGTATTGTGACTCTACTACGCCTCTGTGGACTTTGTAATAGTTCTACTAATTAAGCCACACTAAAAAATGATTGACATTGACATTGACATTGCTGGTATTTTACACAAAATAAATTTGGAAAGACCAACACTCACGTAGTCCAAGTGTGCTAACCTCCACGGATAGCTTGGCAGGTCGCAATACAGCCACTTGTCCACTTGCTGTGGACAGCTCCATCACCACCACCGCTGTCACCAACATCATATATCTGTCACAGATGGAGTCAGCTCAGTCAGCCCGCCCAGCCTGCTATGACTCGTAGCTACCTACGTAAACAGCCGTTCAGCCTATTTTGCTTCAAACTCACAACTTGCGACACCATCAAAGAAAACCCAGAATTCAATGCACAATCTGTCCAGGGCATTATCTAGAAGATTGTGCGGTACCGCAGCCCCATACATCGTTACAGGTAATATGTGTGTAACGACTCTTAGAAACACATTTCGGCATCCCATTTCTGGGTAACCTATTGCGCAATTTTGTTAATGTACACGTATATACGTATACACGCGCGCCTCCCTAAAAGACTGACGGTAGTAACCACTAATGTTTTGAAGAAACGTTTTATTCGTGCAAAAGAAACCTAAAAAACCTAGATGTCATTCAAAGCAGATACTCGTAATTTAATTTTAAGAAATTAGCGGGACATGCAAAAGGATGCAGTATGCTGTCATACAACAAACGTTATCATAAAATCGCTAAAGACTGCAAGTATCATTACTTAAGCAATAGAATAAAAAGGAAAATGATGATAATTGATGATGACGAATAATGTCTTCCGGTTTTTTATTACGATTGCACTTTCGTATGTAACGTTTCATTTCCGGGAAGTCTTTTGTGGATTTTGTGGAATTATGGTAAGAATTTCGTTATTGTGTTCATTTTAAATCTAAGTTATACTAAAAGTCAGCTGTTAATGACAGACTTGAACAATTTGCTTGAGTTAGTGACCATTAGGTAGTCGTATACTTTGAGACTGCCTACCGCACAAGGCTGTGGGTAAAATGCGGGCGTGCGGGGATGCGGGATTTTGCGGGCTGCTAGTGTGACATCCCCACAGGCCCGCATTTTACCATTTGCCACCGCACAATACCCAGATGGGTCTACAATATCCGTTTATTGAAAAATTGAAAAAAACGGCAATTTAAAAATAGGCCTACAGAAATATTAAAAGTTAAAGTCAAAAATACATAGTATAAACATAAAGACAAATAAAAAAACGTCATCAGTAAGTGTCAGCAAACAACATTCTAATTAAAAAGTTGCAGTCTGCCACATTATTTGTGCAATCCTACGTTTAGCCGTTTTGATACAATACGGAGTGTGACAGACAGACACACACACAGACACACGATGACGGCATATACCGCGCTTAGCATAGCTGTTGTGCGGTAAAAACTGCTAATTGACGTACAAGTGCCTAGAGCTAGGGTTGGCAGTTTAGTGTACTTACACAAGACTGATTCACTAGTTTCTATGCATGGCATGGTCAATGTATTTATCAGCTGAAAATATAAATTTGTTTTGCATTATGTGTAGCATGGACGTCTGAAAGTAAGGTCAACTGCAGAGCAGCAGGAAGCCAAGCGCAAAGAAAAAGAGAAGAAACTGCAGATTTATAGGTCAACTGTGGCAAATATATTTGAAAAAGTGAGTAAATTTTTGTTTTGGTAAATTACTGAAGTTATTTTGAGTTTGTTTGTCAAGAACTGTTAGATTTTGGCACCACAGAGTGCAGAGTGCACACTATTATGTTACTTACTTAATGTTTACTTACTTAAACTGTAATTATACATCAGTGCACTTTTTGAATGTTTAAGAATAACAGTACAATTACAGTTAGGGAGGGATGTTAGAACTGTTTATTATAAAAGTTGATTATCGAACCCCCCAAAAACAGATTTTTTGATTATTGAATTTATGATATATTGGTCTCAAGCGTGCATCATTGCTGACATTCCGTGCAAGTAACGGTAAACAATAAAAAACGAATGCATACGACTTCTTATGTGCTAAAGACAGAGAATGACAAAAGGCTCTATATGAACTTGCTAATATTCCATTATACATATGTTACAATTGCTTTAAAACTCTAAAAAGTGAAAACTTTTTGTTTGCAAACAAGTTCGCCATCAGCATGCGATCATGTGATCCCCCATTATCTGTGGTTCTTGTTGTTTCATGTTTCATTTCATCACGCCCGGTTCAATCTTGAATGTACAGCTGATTCCGCATCATATCAAGTTGTGCTGCAATGAGAGAACAAAGGAGTATGGCTGTACACTTTCCAAGTTTTTTTAGTTGAGCTGTGGCCATATCGTCATTTCCGTAACTGCAATGCTATGTCACTTTTTAGGTTCCAGTCGAATTGCATCAAAACCCTGAGTCATAGCATCATGTGGTTTCCACCAAAAACAACATGTGTCATTTTCCCTGTCTCATTGCAAGTATACCAATGATTCTGTCAATCATCCAGCTTTTTTCAGTTTGTGAAGTTTGATTAGCACTTGAGATTCATCAGAGGTACTATGTTTACATCACTGATGAATTGTTACCTCTTTCACATATTCAGTAAAGAACACTTAACAAATTTTGCATGTATTAGTTTAGAAAGTAATTTTTTTTTCGGTGCAAACTATGCGATTCTGTGGCAGATGGTTCAAAAGTTATCATATGCAAAACTCTCTGTTTTTTTTCTTTACCATATTGTACACATCTAACGATTTACAGCGGAAGAACAATGAGCTTGATGAGGAGATGTTGGCGTTGACTGCTGGGCTACTTTCAAACATTCCCGAGTTCTCTACACTGTGGAACATTCGCAGAGAATTGATAGAAGATTGGGCGGCTAACAGGTTACACATCAGAATGTTTAACAAAACTAGAAGCTCGGCTGCTGCAGGGAATCACCGGGTGATTTGTGTGCTGTTTAGCATTCTTGTGAATTAATTTAATTTCAGTATGACACTTGATGCTAATCTGTGAAACTGTGGAAATTATTGTCTCCATCTGTGACAGTGTCAGTCAAGTTCTTTAAACAAAAGTTGGGCATTTAATCTTATCAACAACTTGACAGTTGCACTGGCTGTAGGTTGACAGCATTGGCACTGTGGCAGAAAAAAACTTAAAGCAGCAGAGTTCAGAGCTTTTGTTAGGGCCATGAGAGAATTATGTGTTTGACATTGTTTCCAAATCAGTGTATTGAAACTTTGGTCAAAAATTGCAGTTTTCTCTCTGCATTCAAATATAGATGTGATGCTAGTAAGTAGTAAGTTACTGTAACTACTATTTAAATTGCTGCAGTAAGTATGAAATTTCTAGCATGTTTTTTGTGTATAGGACCAACAACAGCATGTTGAATATTTACGAAAAAGAATTATATTTTCTAGAACAGTGTCTTCGAATTAATCCAAAATGTTATAGTACGTGGCATCAGCGCTGCTGGATAATGGATAAAATGGAAATGCCAGACTGGAAGCAAGAACTGGCACTCTGTAATAAATTTCTGGAGCATGATGAAAGAAATTGTAAGTAATATTCTTTTGATATTTCGTGCCTACTTGTTTTACACCGGTAATATTAAGTAAGTAAGTAAGTAAGCTTTATTTGTCTTTGATAGCCATAAAGCTAGATCAGTTACAATAATACAAATATAAAATACCACTACTAATACAAATGTGCATACAAACTAGATTAGCAAGTATATAACATTAAAATACAATGAATATAAGTATATATAGACTATGCACGAAATATTTACATACATGAAATAATGGAATGTCACAATAGATTGAGTAGGATAAATATTGTTATTTGCTGCTTTGCTATCATCGAAATAGTGTATACTTTAGCTTACCTACTTTTTCTGTGTTTGAATTCTACACATTTAAGTAACTTTTACGTGTTATTACTTGCTTTGTTATTTGTAACAGTTCACTGTTGGGATTATCGGAGATTTGTTGTGCAACGTTCCAATGTTCAACCCGTTGCCGAATTGGAGTTCACCACAGAGAAGATCAGCGCTAACTTTTCCAATTTCTCTTCATGGCATTATCGTACCAGACTGCTGCCGCTGATCCATACTGATAGAAATCATTCAGTTGGAGTCAGTGAAGAAGCCTTGCTACGTGGTTAATTATCACAATATTATCTACATTGCATGCAGTATTCAGTGCATTGATACGGCCTCTGATTCAGCGGCCATTTGCACATGAACCTGGGCTTCGCTGCCTTCTCGGTATCTTTCTCTACTTGTTCAGAAGAAAAAAAGTTACGCAGGATTTTTATCTATGTTGTATATAAGCAAAAGTGGCTCTTTGGATAAGTTGTAGCTTTCTTGTTTCTTTCTTCTTCTGCCTCTTCTTCTTTTCTCTTCTTCTGGGGTATTGCAATGCTGAGTGTCCATGCAGGAATGCTTGTACAAGTGCAAGTGCATGCCATGCATGGCATTGCATATATGTTACGGTGACCATTTGCTGGAAAACCTGGAAATGTCAGAGAATTGGCCTTTTTGTCAGGGAATTGTTAGTGGAAAATCTGGAAAAATATTATCAGGGAAGACTGTTTTTTTAAAGAACAAAATATGTATTCACCAGTGTTAATTAGTTGAATGTTAGCAATGGACGGGACACAGATTATCAGTTTTGTGGCTGCATCAGGTTTTTCTTAGTTGTAAATTTTTTGAAGGCACTGTCACAGTTTGTGGTTGGTGTGGGTAAGTGTGGCATGGGTAGAGTACTGCAAAAGTTAGGGAAATGTCGGGGAATTTTACATTGCCTGTAGAGTGGCCACCGTGGTTACTGGATACGTGCTGCTGCATGCAGTGTGGTTATTACCCGCAGTCTGATCTTGTTTATGGATAGGACTATATGCTTTCTATCACACAACCAACGGTCTCAAAGCACTGAAGCGATTATGAAGTGCTTCCGTAAGCAGTAGCCTCGCCTCGTGCTTTCTGTTACCGTACTTTTGACAGGAGTGTTGCTGCTTTTCACAGGCAATTTTGACATTGACATTGACCAGTGTATTTATACTGATAATCAATTAATTAATCATCATCATCATCATCATCATCGTATATTATGCCAAAGGCAGCACATAAAAATACATATATGACATAACATACTAATATAATATATTTTATATTTTTATCGTAGGAATAATGTAGTTTTGTGAAGTTATGTTTCATAGTCTTTATTAAAATGTTACTTGTCAATAACAGTTCATGAAAACAAAAGAACTTTGATTGGAGAACGATTATTGTTACTTTGGTGTTTTTTTGTGAAAACATTCCGATACCGTATACATATCGTCATGGTATTTGCAGACATATAATCGTACTGTTTCATGATGCAGTCAGAATTGTAATTGTTGCCTGCATTATATATATATGTGTGAATATGATGGAAGTGTTTATTATATGTGAAGAATTTGACATGGTACAGAACGCCTTCTTCACTGATCCAAATGACCAAAGTGCCTGGTTCTACCATCGATGGCTATTAGGACAAGGTTAATTACTGCTTTCAGTTTTTAATGGCATTTTTGTATGAACTTTGTTCCAAAATGTTTGTTATGGACCACTTTAATGATCTGTGTAACTGTAGAGCAGTTAGACTGGCATGTTCATCATCTGTGTAGCTGTCTGTGTGTCTGAACAATAAATTTTAAACTGTTTGTCCTTTGACCTATATATTTGTCACTGCTCATTGTGACACTTCCTAGATCCAGTTCAAAGGTCAAGGTCATAGGTCAAAATTAACAGTTACTCATAGGAGGATAATTGCTGATAAAATCATCGACATTTGTTTGACTCCTAGCATTTTCTGTCGCTAATTGTAAAGTGGTCATTGCTACATACATTATTGTACAATTATCTTTGTTAATCATATTTGCTGTCTGCTGAATATAACAGTATCAGTTTACTTTTATTTTATGTGTGAATAACACTTTGTGATTGAAACTGTTGATAATGTCATATATACTTGATGTTTTCTAAGGTCAATCTATGCTCAACATCGCAGACGTTTTTTTCTGCACAGCTGACTCCACACTAATGGTTACATTGACAAAGCCAGTAAAGGTAGTCTTGTACTAATACTAATAATAACAGTGATAACAGTAGTGATATTATTGGTAATAATATATGTTACTGGCACTGGAAAGCGAAAGCTGGTATAAAAGACGCCGCTTCTATGAGGAATCTTGTTGTGGATGAAAGGATGAGGCTAGGCCCCCGTTAATGTAAATGTCTTGCATTACTTTCTATGCTTTGATACTGACGGTTGGATAGCAGAAAAGTTAAACCATTCCACTTATCTCCAGGGGTTTCTGTTTTGGAGAAGGTGAAGCAGAGGGACTCAAGAGAAAAAACTGGCTGATTCAGGTTCATCTGGGAAAAACATCCACAAAACAGAAGTGATAGTTGTTGCCGATGTTGTGCGGAATTGCTCCGGATTATGCAAATATAGCAGTTTGACAAAAGCTTAACTAGTAATACTGTGCTAGTAATGTTGACGATTGATGTTGATACAGCTTGGTACAGACTGCAGTCTAAAACTGATGCTGGGCGATGAGAACGGCGAATGTTATGATACGGTCTGGCATTCTTCTGCATGCAGCGATAGCGGTATACTGTGGGTATCCTTGCAGTTGTTTTTTGAATGCACATGTTCCAGTTAGTTGTTGTTACATCAGTCATTCTGTAAAACCATTTTTCAATACTGTTTAAATGCATCACAGCTTTTGTTCCTATTTGCTTTTTGCAGTTACCTGTTTCAGTAGGAGCCGTTTTTTTGTGACAGCAGAACTCAGACTATGATTTGTTAAGTATATGTAACACACTTTTTCGATTGCTTATTGTAGATTTATGTTATTCACATGATCTACAGGATGTGTTAATATTTCTTCAGATGTAGGTGATATTTTAAAAGTAAATGTTGTGTTAGGTAGGCTGAATGATTGTAGACTCTATAGCACCATGCTTTTGTCCATGACTCCACTGAGATATTAGACTGCAGATTTTAATCCTGGGAAAGACTTTGATGAAACATTTACTGTCAGTTTGATGAACGCTGGTGGAGATGAAGGGTTTGATGGGCCGCCACGTGGCTCCCAAGTCACTGGCAAGTGTGATGAACATGGTATATACTGGAAAAATGCTGATAAGTCTCAGTTCCGATTCAGGTATTTACATTTAAATGCTTTAATAATTGCATTTTAATGCTTTTTAGTCTTTCAGTTACAAAAGGTAAACAGAATTCGAATATTCAAATCTTCAGTTTTCGAACTCATAACTCGACTTGAATTTCAACAACTAAAAACTTGATTTGCATAACTTAAGATTTGCTTCTCACAGTCCCTTCCCTGACATTCATTGGGAAGCTGTGTTAATTGGTGATTCAACCCACAGCCTTTGGATCGGTTCTCACTTGGGAGGTGATGCCTGATGAGTTATCGGTAACAAAGGATTGTCAGTGTTTATTTTTCTAGTGGCAGGATGAAGAGAAGTCTTGGGGAGAGGACAGGGGGATGTGTGCATCTTGCACTGCAGACAGACAGTCCTGTTTCATGTCAGTTTGACAGGTTAATTAGCTAAATCACCTTCAGCCGCTGAGATCTCAGCAACCGTGATCACCTTTTGAGTGCTAATAATTTTTTATAGTTTGATATATAATCCTTTTTCGAGTAGTGTATCTTCAGTTATGTATTGATTTCTTGATTTTGTATTGATTTCTTGATTTCTTATATTTTATATTACTTTGTGTTCAACTAATAGTAACTGTATCACTGATTTACATTTACATGCCGAACTTTGTGTATTTTGATGATGTAAGATGCGATCTCTCGGGTGCGATATCGCCATATTTGTATGAAAGTGCCATTAAACTCAATCAACCGGCTGCAATCACCACAGTCATATTTGTTAAATTTGCAATTTGACTAATCTTTACTGAGCCGCACGTGTCGACATGTCGATTGCGCTGCTGATGGCATCTTATGCTGTTGTCCTCCATTTTTTGTCTACCATGCTAGCCTTTAGGCCTAGTTCTCAGTCTATGATAATGAATACTGAGTCGAGTTTTAAATTCGACAATTGGATCTTTGAATTTTAAGACAAACCGAGTCTAACATCCCTACTTTCAGTTGAGTGATATTGCTAATATGTGCTGCCTGCATTATTGGTGCAGTATACAGAGATTTGTTGTCATTAGCGGTAGCAAACCAGCAACTTTCTAGGAAAACATTGGTTACCATAGACTAAGGTAGATGTGAAACTGGCCATTATGACAGCTGAGTATATATTGTTGATACAGCTGTGAACTTGGTATTGCCACGGCAGCATGTCTGACTACCGAGCTTGAAAGCTGCCGGCAACTACATGACTTGGAACCGGACAACAAATGTACGATAGGAAACTATATTCTCTTTTTTATTTATGAAAAATACTTTTGTAAAATCCAGAAATGTTAAAGCATTAAGGTCATACTTATTTGTGCTTGTTTGCTCGTGCATAGTGCGCATTACTTCTTTGGAAAAGCTAATAATGGCAAAAGTTGTGCATGTTGCACGTTCTATGCAAGATTTTACAGTATGTCATTATTGCATATTGTTTTCTTTAACCATTAGTCATATTATTAGGCCACACGTCACTCTCTATATAGATCAAAAGCGGCCTATAGTCATCAAACTTTCCCTCCAACCATCTGTTGGTCAGTATGTGTGTATCTGTCTGTATGTCTCTCTGTCTGTCTGTCTCTCCAGTGCATGCAAAATGACAGTTCAGATATGGATGCAGTTTAGGATGGTAGGTTGGATGGGTCCAGAGATGAGGCAGGTAGTTGAACTTGGGGATTCGTCTGCAGGAGGGAATGATTTGGGGGGGCAAACATAGAGTGCCCCATTGTAACCAATGGGGAGTTTGCGCCATAGTCCGACCTGTTCCCAAAATATTTTGGGCAATCTCATTATCAATTTAGTTAGTGATGTAATATCTATGTGTACATGAATCAGTTGATAATGTCATACAACTGTTAACTGACCTCATGCTTGTTGAATTCCGGGATAAATGCTAGTGAACATAGTGCATTGCAGTGTTCTGTATGTACATACTGTATGCAGGGGTATTGTTGACAATGATCTCGTTGATGCATGCTCTGGACCCAGTCTCTCACTGTGCCGAAATCACTTCCTACCTCCACAGACTCATCAGCATTGACCCACTGCGCAAAAACTACTATACCGACCTGCGTACGAATTTTATCACATTTTTGTTGAAAGCAGTATTAAATACCAGTCAACCTGCCAACAGACTGCAAGTTTTTATTTGTTGAACTGGTATAGTAATATGCAGATTTGTAATGCACACAATGTCACGAATGCTTGAATCGGAGAACCAGCAAAATTGATTATGCTGTATTAATGCTATTCTGATTTCGTAGTGGTTGAATATTTTTTTTGGCAGTTTAATGACTTAATTTTGCAGTGTTACATGCACTATCATCTTTTTGTGCATTGCCACGTTTACTATTTATAAGCATTATGCCAACAGTTTTCCGTTTTGTTGCATTGTTTTTTTTGGTACTAGTGGAATATATTGTTCGTGGAATGTTTTGTTACATAGAAAGCAGAATTGTCATGGAGGTTGCAATAGAAAACCTGCCTGCAAACAGTCGCAGTTTTACATTGTCAGGACAAGGGTTAACTGTCACATACTGTCTGGAACATTTGTCTGCAATGACAACAGTTGACCTGTCGAACAATTCTTTGCGGCATCTTCGTTCTGCTAATCATCTTCAATATGTGCGTGAATTAAACTTGAGCAACAACAGTTTGTCAGGCTGTGACGGCTTTAACCTGATGCCTCGATTGGAGATTCTTGATTTGCGAGATAACGGTTAGTTAACATTCTCACTTTTGACATAGCATTTGATACTATACCTTATCTTATCATGCTGTCAGTCTTCAATAAAATTAAAAGTAACATTGCAACATGAGACAGTATCTAGATAAATGTAAAAAAACTGTCGTTTTATAACAACGTGTAAGGCCCATAAGTGACACAAATAAAACAGCAAAAATTATTTCTGTCACGTCAAGGGTCGTGAATATAATACACAATTCTTATTATATCCACGGCCCTTG
>Ga0209782_1001423_pt1 | contig 12452 bp, 7 predicted proteins | sample WorMetmaBAHAMAS1_FD_187390 | JGI IMG/M metagenome (GOLD analysis project Ga0209782, IMG submission 187390) | Marine gutless worms symbiont microbial communities from Max Planck institute for Marine Microbiology, Germany - Inanidrilus... | ecosystem: Host-associated > Annelida > Digestive system >... | reverse complement strand
AAATGGACCTGATCAAGAAAATTCACGCAAATGCCTTCCATTTGGTGAAAAGATCGTGAAAATCGGTCCAGTAGATACTGAGATAGCTTTGCTCCGATTAAAAAAAAAAAGAAATTATGGAAGGTAAAATATATAGCCCGGTCGGCAAGTTTGCCGAGCGGGCTAAAAAATCTCCTCTGTAATAAATAGACCTATCTCTCAAAGTCACATATATGAGATTATTACAAAACAGAGCTGTAATGGAATATCAAATGTAAAAATACATTATGCTCTATTTGCATCCATTCTCAACTTCTGAGAGTAATCACAAATATAGAAAATTAAAAAAATCATGAATATAACAGAGACTAGGTCTAGGTTCTAGGCTGGGCCAATGGTGGGGGCTAGGACAGAACGGGCCAGCATATTTCATACTTTAATGAGAAAACTAACTACATGTTCCAAGGCACAATTGACAAGTCTTGGCTTCTGTCAAATCTTTTTTAGATAATTCAGGCTGCAGAAACTATTTACTGACAACATAAAAGAGCACAACTATGTAAAAAAAACTTTTGAACACAGATTATTCTTTACAAATTCACGACTATAATACTTGTGTGGAAATTGTATCCATCTTTATCCTTTTTCATCATAAAACAAATTTACAAAAGATACCAATATTTTGACGTTTGGTTGACAATGAAATTCATCAACATAAATACTACCAGGTTTATATCCATTTTTTATATCCATTTATTTTTCGAGAACTACACTCATTGCTTAATCACCAAACATTAGTGAAATTTTCACAGGTCAACATGCAAAATACTGCTGACTGGATGCAAAGCATTGAGTCTGAAATTTTGAGCCACTCTGTATGTCTGACAATTATAAGTACACCTAATACATGAACAATGTGACTACAATATCTTGGTCCCATCTATTTAATAGACATTAAATTATGATTCAGATTTTTTGACATAAACAAAATTAATTTAAAATTAATTTTAAAAGGCCAAGAGACCTCAGATTCAGACTTCAAATAAGTTATATCAATATTTAGAAAAAAACAAAAATATCGAATATAAAAAATATCAATAACACAGTCAAACTCTGAAGTCGAGCTATACTGCAGTTTGGTCAATGATTGGTCATGACTGATAATACGTTATCACTGCCAATATTAATAATTACACAGAATCAATTAAAAATTAACATTCTTATTGAGTCACTTACAGACTTCTTATATGAACACACTCTGAGAACTTAACAGAAAATCAGCATCCTAACTGTTACCAGATAATATGCACTGCAAAATTTTAAGAAACTGTCCTAACAATCTTTGGGCTCGGTCATCCCACAGACAGCTGTACGACAACTTGCATGCACAATAACGGTTTGCAGAACGTCAACAAACGTACCTATAGCTACAACGCAGCTCAGGAGTACACGTAACAACGTCCATTCGCCACAAAATGCTCGCTCGCAAGCTACGAATAAATTAACAGAGACAAACAATGCTGGGACTGAAACGGTTTCTCACAGATCGGCTCAACTTTCACTCGCAGTCACCTTCCAACCTGCTGCATTTCTGTCACAAACCAACGGGATATATAATCATCTCATAACATCTTATCATAACTTCGGCAGTTGTATATATTTATATATATCTGTTTCAACACAGTCCATCGACATTCGGTGGGATATGCAGTTCAGACAACTCGAACAGAAGGTGTTGGCCCCAGCACACACACAGTCACTGGTCCATCAACACAGATCAGAATGCAATTGTGCCATCTTGTCTCCTGCCTTTCTTCGCCATCTTTCTCCGCGGCATGCTGACATCTCGAGACTGTGCAAAGTTTCCGCTGAACGCACTGACCAACTACCGGTACATCTTAGTACTCTGAGCAGGAGAATCCTATGTAAACAGTGAGAGGAGATCATCAGCGTTACTGCTGCCACCAATGCCGGCGCCGGTCACGTCTGCAGAAGGACCGAGGTACGACAACAGTTCGGTTGGATCATCAATGCCATCAAGCTGCATAAACAAACACACAGACATAGACACGGATCATATCACGAATCATCTAAAGGACTGCGTGACCACTTCTACCTATCGTCATCATTTAACTCAGCTAGATGGTACGGTACTTGCCATGGTCAATCTATTTGGATTTCTTAGTTTCACTCATTACAAGAATGAAAAGTGGTCAGTCATACAGCTCAGATTATGCTTCCTTTGGAGATCTGTCATCTGCTGGCAATGGTGTCAATCAATTTGACAATAACACTGGGAGTACATTCCCTGCTTACAGGGAATGTAAGCCCTACAACAAGGTCTGGGACCCTGGCTGCTGAACATTTTCATGCATTTAATTATTAAGTCCATAGCTTATCATGTCATGTGTACACACATGCATCCCTGATACTGAGCTTTGTCAAATAGGTATTGGGCATGAATCCCTCTTATCCCTGTAAATAAAGCCTATGACTCTTGGCTGTAGTTGCATACAGTCAATTTGTGGACCAAATATGACACAAATTCTAGCTTCAACAACGCCAGAATAATGAAGCAGTTCAGTCACTGGCTAGTACTTGATATAAGCAATCTGTGTTGTTGTTTGGTGTCAAGAAAACAGCAGTTCTGAGCTACAATCCTGCCTGATGATGGGTTTAGCCATCTGATACAGTACTTTATGCGACAGAATTAGAATGACAACTCAGGTTCAACTGCATATACAGTGGTATGCATATGCGCTGCACATGCACTGTGTAGTAAAAATTCATAAAATCTACATATCCCATAAACCTGCATTTAGGCCAACAGCACATTGAACATAAAACAATGATGACTGATTAATTGAGTTAAGTAGTTTACATCCCAGTCAACACAAAATACGTGATTTTAGATATGCTCTTCCAAGCCAATATCATATTGACACTGTGCAAATCTAAATCTCAGAAATTTTGTACAGGTAAACAGTAGAATATGGGCTTACGGTAACGATGATATGAACTAAGTTTAGACAATGAAGAAAGCTACACACAGTGTACTACTACTTACATCGAGTGACTCTGGGCCTTGACCATCGGAATCGCCGAATCCAGCTGGATCAAATGAGAAGTTGGCACTGAGAATATCGGCATCACTGGCTGATGCTGAAATTGTCGTCACTGTTGGCATCCGATTGCTGTCGGTGGAACAACTGGCCGCACTGCTCATGCTGCTGTGACTTAGTGTTGAGCAGCCACTGCGCACTGTGCCACTGGTTGTGCAGCCTGATGACGACGGATATGATCGGCCACCCGTCGACGGTGTCCGCGGATTTGATCCCGGCGTTCCAGGAGTAGGTCGCAACGCTGCCGGATCGCTGGATGGCGGTCTGGTCGACTCTGCAGATGCCGGATGCTGGCTGCCATCCATTGGAGTTCTTGCGTGTGTTGCCTGTCCATCAGCCGGTGTATGTGGATAGTTGCAAACCTGGCCATCGAGTGGTGTCCGTGGATGCATCAGCTGGCCTTCAAGTGGTGTACGCAGCTGCTGCCCGCTAAACTGTCCGTCCACTGGCGTCCGAGGATGAATCATTTGCGCCTCGATTGGCGTTCGTGGATTCTGGCACATCTGGCCATCGAGCGGAGTTCGAGGGTGTTGCGGCTGGTCCGGTGGATGCCGCAAGTGTCCACCACTCAACTGTCCATCACTCGGAGTCCGTGGCTGTCGCAGCTGGCTGTCAAGTAATGACTGTGTCCCTGCTGCTGGTTTGCCGTCGCCGGGAATTAGACTGTCGCCCATGTGAGACAGCGAGCTCAGAGAACCGAGAGGCGAGAAACACGGACTTGCGCCTTGACCTCGGTCATAGTTTCCTGACATGTCAAACCAATCAGCCACTTCAGCAAGCAAACATCATTCAAAACTAAAATCCGAAATTGCACATCTAAATCTCAGAGATTTAGTACAGGTATACACTATACAGTATTATATCAGCTTCTGCACTTGGTTCAAGTCTAGTATATTTTCCACGCTTAACTCTGATTAAGCCACATTCCTCAAAGAAAACTTTTCAAATCAGTCTTCTGAATGTTAAGTAAGAAGTGTGTATTATCAGAACTAAACAAACAACAATAAAATGTTGTGCATTAGAAATCAAACCGACTATCATTTTCTATCTCCCACACAAATATCAGCTGTGCTGTCTACATGTTTACGTCGAAGTGCAGCTCAAGTAGACCAAAGTTAGTATGAACTCCAAATTTTACACTGACATATTCTCATAATTTCAGTTTCATACTACTGAACAGAGTATTTCTCAATAATAACAAAACAATATAATAGGTAGTCAACCTTGCATTGCCAACTGCTGTTGCTGTTGCTGCTGATGCTGATTAACCGATGACTGAGCTCGCATGAAATTCACAGCGCTGTCTTGCCACGAGTTCATTGTCGGAAGATTCATGCTGCATGGCGAAACTGCCTTAGTCCATCGCTTTGCATCTGAAACGGTCCAAACATAACGTTAACAATATCAATGTTGCTGTTACAGAAATATAGGGCACGTCAGTTATATAAGAATATCTCTATATTATTTCTGTTTCCGGTGAAATACGGTAAGCTTAGTACAGGCATCAACGCACAACATTTCTTATCATGTTACAGTTAGTCTTCAATAATCGAAAATTACCTTACAAAACAACATGTATAAATAGTACCTCGATAACTCAGCCCACTTTGTCCTTTTATTTGCGGAAACCTGTAGAATTTGCAACTTTTACGCAAACTGTTATGACTACAACCCTATTGCTCGTCACTGGAACTGAAAGTTCACTAAATATTGAGTAAAACTGGATCTGGGATAAATATTCTTTATTTACTGCCTGGACATATTTACACTACAGACTTGCAGCTTCTTTCAAAGACACTCAGAACATGCAGAGTGCTGATGAAAACAGACATTACTACCTTCTTCCTTCACGGACTTCAGTGGAACAGGTTTCCAGCTGGCGGTGGAATCAAGAGTCACCTCTTCAAACTCTGTACCAGACAGGTTCTTCAGGATGCCCCAGATGTACTGGTCAATCTCGAGGCCTTCAAGAAGTGCTGATTTGCTGAAACCACATAACGTACATATGCTGTAGTTAACAACATAATATAAACCTGGTAAATATTTATATGACAACAGTACTGTAAATTCTTTGAGTGCTTATAATACTGTAGGAAAAATGCAACTATGTCAATATCGAACTTAGGATCATATTCCTCACACCATTTACAAAATGAAATATAAATATAACGTATTACATTACAGAAGATTTGACTCTCAGAATGCTCTTTTAGTTAACAGAATAATTACAGTTAATAACAATAATCATAATGACTTGAGGCTTTAAAAAGTTCTGCATGTTCTGTTTCCCCTTCTTCCTGCTCCCTTCTTCTTTCAAGTAATATACTCTCCACATGGATGTAGAGATCACACAGGCTACTGTGTTGCTGGAACCAGCAACAGCAGTAAAAAATGCAACAGCAGCATGCAGACGCAATGCCTTACTAGCTGAGGCCACGTGGCCTTACACTGCCATAGGGCCTCTTTATTACACTTGCCATGTCCACAATGGCAAGATGAAGCAATGATCTAGTGTCAGTCTGTCTATTTGTCTCTCTCCCATGTGGACATTTCCAAAAATAACTTGTGACTGCAAAGTTGCCATTGGTTGGTGTATCATGCCACACTGGTGACCTTAATGATCGTGATTTTATTATCAGAAATATTTATAAAGACTTATATTGACATTCAAACCATTGAATTATATGTTCTATTTTACTCTTGATCATAGCTAGCTGTATATTGTTAATCATGAACTTTATTTTTTATGTTTTGCGCTTGTCAACTTCTAATAAAGAAAATGATGATGATGATGATGACATGGCCTGTGTAAATTTTAGCCCTTTTGTCTGAGGGCTGATACTACACTTATGAGTTGGGTTAATTCTGATTTGCTGCTGTAAGGCACTATGATTTCTATTCTAACTTACTTTTCAAACAAAAATCTTGATCTCGTAAGAAACCACACCAATATATTGCAATTACTTAGAGCTTGCCAATAATGTACTGATTAATATAAGCAAAAAATAATTGGTTCAGATATTGGCCCCAGAACTATGACAAAATATGACATTTAATAACATACTATACAGGGTGGCCCACAAAAACTGTTTTTGAGAGTTAATAATTTTGCGACGTTTAATGGGAGAAAGGTGTGTAATATGTTAACAGTAGTTTCAGAATTTTGCCTAAAAAATTATACACTTGCATGTCAGTGCATTTAAATACTCTTTGCCTAAGTTTGCATATATCTTCATATGTCTGCCAAGCATCTACTGAAGGGACGTAAACACTTCCTCAAGTATTTGTTTTGCTGTTTTAAAACTTGATAAAACAGACCCTGATCAGGACTAAAATAAACAGCCCTATTACTATAATCATCACTCAAACAAGAATTACTGCCGGACATTTGATGTTAACTTTATCGAATGATGATTTTCTAGTTTCGGCAGGACGGAGCACCGTTTACACTACACTGTAGCTTACTCCCAAGTGCCAGAGTTCAGTGAACTGGAAAATGGCCTCCAAATAATCGGTATCGAAATCCTCTGAATTATTCAGTGTGGGGAGCGTTGCAACAGGTCGTCACAAAATTTGAGACTCTGACCAGCTGGAACGCATGAAAATCGACTGTTGGACTCAGCTGAGCCCAGACACATTGAAACAAGCAACTGATCAGCTGCCACAAAGACTGATACTGGTTGTCAAGGCAAACGGTGCTCATCTTTAACTTTGTCTGGACTAATTCTGTGTGCTGTTACTTTCACTGCACGTTTGAGTTAAAAATTGAGAAAAATCCGCACATTTTTGCCAAATTCAGCATAATTTCACGTGTAGTGAAGATTTATGCAAACTAAGCAAACAACACTGACATCCAAGTTGTGTACAATTTTTAGACAAAATTCTAAAACTTGACATATCACAGCCTTCCTCCCATTAACCATCGCAAAGTCATCAACTCTCAAAAGCAGTCCACTTTGGCCCACCCTGTAGATAACAGATGCATTTGTCTAAGTTCATAACTTCAGAGACAGTGAAATCAAGCAGTATTCACACAGGTAATTATGAAAGGTGAATGGCTATGAGATAATTTGCTTCTTACTTGCAGACAGGGCAGCGCCATAAGCCTCGTTCACAGTTCAACTGTAGATACGACTCGAGATCAAAACACTGCAAACACACAATCACAACCACGGCGCTCGATGACCTCCGATACATGGTACCTTAGAAAAACATTTACTTACTTACTAAAACTATTTTCACTGTAAACCTCGGTTATCCAGATTCAGGGTCTTGATCATCAATGTGTGGTTCGTCCATTGGATGTGGCCATCCGTGTAAAAGTACTCCAAGCTTTTCTGTTCTGGACTCAGTAATAAGCAGTTGCCATACCAACGATGGAAGGTTTAAGACTGGGCTAAACTGTGAGATGAACATGCCCTGGCTGACAGTTCCAGTCCATAAGTTTGTGTTCCAGTCAGTTGTTATAGATTCAGGCAGGCCTGTAGGGCCCAGTTAACTTACGATCGACTGGCACCTGCATGTGTAGTCGTATAACTTCAGCAATCTATTACAGATGATGCCAGTGAATGGTGGTTGCTCAGTAGGTCGGCCTATATCATCATTGATCCAAACTGATTAACTAGCTCAGAAATTATTTGTGCACCCTGATGCCCTTCACAACAACAACAAGCAGATTCACTGACGGGATAGGGACGATATTATTCTTTCCTTCATCAACTAACTGATCTTGAAAAGCTCAACCTACGTTAACCGGCACATCTAGAATACATGTATGGTTAGAACAAAGTTTTACTGCCCGCATGCCACTGATGATTGCAAATTATGTATTCGGCTTAGGATAAAAATGCTAGTTCTTCTTAACTGTGTTACCTACATCATTTCCGTATTATGAATATGTAAATGAACGTCAGTATATATAACTGATGCAATGGGATCAGATGATGCAGTTACATTTTCAACAAAATGTCAGCAAATTAGTATTACCTGTACATGTTTGCAGTCATGTCCGCGGGCTGGTAAGCCAATTTTACGATAGGTTATCGGACACTTCAGAGACAGCTTGATCAGATTCTGATCATTAACGTCCTTCTCCAAAGTACCAGATCCCAAACCAGAAACTGGCGAGAGTCCTGGCTGCATAAAGGTGCGTTTAACTACAAAATAACACAACTTCAAATAACTCTGCAATCTGATGAACACACTGCAAACAAACATAAACAATGCAACATCAACAAAGGCTTGAATATGTAAGAAAGGGCCCAGACACTGCTGAGACAGCTGACCGCAGCACAGCGAGAGTTGACAATATTCTACGTCCAACACCCCACCCTTGTGGGCAGATATGGATGAACCCTACTTAATCTAATGTAGCTGTCCTCTATGGTAACCCTTACATCAATAACAAGAAGCATTTGAAAAATGTTGGCCTCATTCGCCACTGTGAGCCGCCGCATGCCCTAATTTTACATTGCCATTCACCAGGTGTCGCTACTGTCGCACGCCGTCACTGTCGCATGCCGCCTGTGTATCGATGTCCAAACAATGACAACGACAACGCGTGACAGAGGGGAGCGCTATGGCCCCATAGAATGGGCCCAATCAACTCGATCAATTCAGGCATTTAGCCACAATGCACCAAAGCCATATACAGATATTGACATACAGACAGATACACATTAATCCCCAAGTATGCCAAGCCATTACTGCAGTCGACTAAAAACCAGCGTAATATGAATAAGTTATCCAATTCATCTATGATAACAACTTACTTTTAGCTATACAATGTTCTGCTGGCAGTAGACGTTTGCGTAGAAGACCCTGGAGAACAGACTTGACGCTTGGTCGATGCACAAGTTGAAGAACAAAGAGATGAGACTACGATATACACAACACACACACGACATCCTCATTACAAATCTGACTGCATCACACACAAAGAAATTACACAAATCATCTTGTTTATAATGTGTCGCATTGCCAGGATTTGGTGTGACGAGGGGGGACAAACTCGGCTGAAATGAAAATAATTTTTCCTGCAAAAATGATACAAAATACAGACCTGTTCATGTAGCCACCACATCAGCTGCTGTCACAGACTGCAAAAAAAGTTGGGAAAGATAACGATGCAAAGTCGCTGTCAGACTTTATACAGTTGCAAAGTAAATGGAAAAATAAACTGTTGGAAATCGAGGGAGCATGTGCCCCATTATCCCATAGCTGGTGATGCCAATGTCTATAATTAGTTATTAATAATAACAACAACAACACCCATTTAACAGCCTCAAGCAAATACAGCAATCTCAATCAAGTAGTTCACACAAGCCACATAGGCTACAGACGACGAGTTAATTATTCAAAAGACACGTACACAACAGCAGGCAGAGACTGTGATCTGGATGGTGTTGCGACCAGGCTGGCAGACGTCTTTGAGGTAGAGTGGCCTGTGACACGACGAACTATCAACGGACCTGTCGATTGCCAGCAGCGTCTGATTGACACTGATGCTGACCGATATTGGCCAGTTCGTAGCCATCTGACGGTCTTCGTGGTGATAGCATTTCAACTGCAACTCCAGGTCAGACCTAACATCACCAGCATCCATGACATATCAACAACTGTATAAATCACCACAAAACAAATACACAATTCGTCTGCCGAACTGGCTACATCGACATCCAGTCGCAAATTTTTTTCATGCAGCACACAAACAATGTGAATATTTCTCCAGACAGTGACAATGTTCACTATTTTGTTAAAATAGTCGTAAAAGTCACAGTAAACAAAAACTACAATGTATTACAAGGCAAGTAACCTTGGTGAGATGATACCAAACTCATCACGTAATACAGCACTTTTCATTATTAGTCCAGTTATCCTTCAATAAAATTCTCTATCTGCTACAAACCATTACATTTTTCCTATTTAAATACAGAATTTCTTGCTAATCTTTATTAATAAACCATCTTCTCAACAATTATTGATCTGACTCTAGCTTTAATGATAATGGCTCACAATTCTAAAGGTCTGCTATTCCGAAGGGCCACTATTCAGACCACAATCGTTTAAACATCGTCCACTTCACAATGCGTACATTACTTAAATGCAATAAAGCACATCATTTCTAAAAAATGACTACAGTAACTCATCACGTAACAAAGTATGTAATCATAATGCAAATGCACTAGTTTTTACACATTTCTAATATTTTTAACACTCTAGCAGCATTTTATTTATCAATGGCAAGTTGTCCTAACTACAAAAATTCATATCGCAATCACTGACATAGGACACAATTGCAACAAAGTGCAACTTGGTTTAATGTAATCTGCAAGAATCATTCAACTTATGAGTTCAGAAAGACTCCGGTGAGGTCCGGAAGTGGCCATTACCTCCACATGAGCGTCTGAAACACTGACTCTCGGAGGTGGAAGACGTGATGGCTGACGGAGTAGTTGTGCTCGAGGCGGAACGGAGGTAAGACGACTCCGTCGCGGACCGGAAACGTCAACCGCATGTTGTCCGCCGACTCTTCCTTCAACATCGGCGGCATTCCACCGCCGCCGCCGCCGCCGGCGCTCGGACCCAGCTTGCCGTTCATCATCACTGGCTTCACATCTCCGCTAACGTCGCCGCGGTCACCACCTGGCAAAGACCCGTACGACGGCGGCACACCGCCAAGGGACGTGTAAGACGGCGGAACACCGGTCGGAGACGCGTAGGCCGGAGGAACGCCCTGCATCGACGCGTACGATGGCGGAATTCCACCGGACGCCATTGCTGCGGGTAATTTCGAGGCATTCCCCATCATCACCGGCGACAGTTGCTGACCACCGCTGTACATCTGGTTCTACGAACCAACACAACAATGACAATGCAGTCAGAAATCTTACAAGTTACTAACTTCCACGAGAATCGGTCCATGCAGTTTTAAACAGCAAAGGAATTCTAAAGATCAAATTGGAAAAAAAGGAATGAAAGGAACCGCGGCCAGTCAGGTATGCACATATAACTTTACCATCTTCAAAATCTCATTAAACAACCATTTCTCAGATGAACCTCAATTGGCTATCCAGTTCCCATCAGATTTTTTTCTCTACATGTTCCAGAACAGAACTTCTGCCTGGCAGACATACTACCAAAGATACATCTGAAGACTGTATTTTAAAAAAAAAGTTATTTTTTTTTGTAAAATCATTAACATATTTAGAATGCTGTGCAGCTTAAACACTGAACAATTTAGCGCCTCTGCATCCCGCGTAGGACACTATGGCGCTATACAAATGTTGTATTATTATTATTATTATTATTATTATGAAATGCAAATATAACTACAAACAGCATTAAACATGAAGCAAAAAGTGACCGTACGTACACCTAAGATACTAAGCACACACTGACCGGAAATCCAGGCCCAGTAACAAACTGATATCCATCTTCTGGTCGACACTGGCCCGGTACCATGTAGACTCCTTGTACAGATGCCGAGCAGTACCCAGGACCACCAGCGATGGGTCGTGGTCCACCCATGCCGTAGTTAGGTGGACAACCTGGTCGACCGGCCGGCCAGCCGTATGTCTGACCCATCGGACCGACGGCAAACTGCTGTCCTCCGACACCAAATCCACCCTACCAGAACAACAATGTATACAGATTATAGCACAATGACAGACACACGACTGAGTTCTTCTTCAGCCACTTTTGGCGAGGGTTCTATTCTCACGACCATCTGTCTGTCTGTCTGTCTGCATGTCTGCTTGTCAGATAACACAGGGAGATTTTCATTCATGACATTTTGGAACACTCTTTTGCAGTGTTTGTCAACGATGGGACTAAGATAGTAAGTGCAAGACCAAGACCAAGACATTGCATCCCAAGACAGAGGCAAGACCAATACAGTGAAAATGCTGTCTCGAGACGTCTCCAGACCAACAGAGTAATCAAGACAGTACAAAGGCTTCAAGTACTGGTAATACTATTAACCTTCAAGACCTCTCAGCAAAAACCGAAGACACTCATCTGTCAGGCAACAATTTTTAATAATTATTTTTATGGAAAAAAAACAAATTCGGCCATAAATTCCGACACTTTCTTAAAGTAGATTTCCAGCTGTGAGATTTTATTATTTAATGGAAAAGCATCAGAAAGATGATGCACCATACAGCCATGATGTGAAAACACGACGTTATCCAGTAAACCGGAAGTACATAATATATCACAATGCCAGCAGGGGAGAACCGAGCCACGGACATAGGCAATATGTACAATAGTTTGGCAAAGTTTGGCTACATAGTATTCGTTACGCCAGCGGACAAACAGACAATCATCATAATTCTCTAAATTCCTATGGGG
>Ga0209782_1001422_pt1 | contig 12453 bp, 6 predicted proteins | sample WorMetmaBAHAMAS1_FD_187390 | JGI IMG/M metagenome (GOLD analysis project Ga0209782, IMG submission 187390) | Marine gutless worms symbiont microbial communities from Max Planck institute for Marine Microbiology, Germany - Inanidrilus... | ecosystem: Host-associated > Annelida > Digestive system >... | reverse complement strand
ATATTTGGTGTACAGGTTGACGGTAGCTAGTCCCAGCCGACGGACAACAAACCGTCCCTGAAAGGGGCGTGGTTACGTCACATGACACATTTTAAATTTTGGGTGCCCCATCCCTATCTCAGGAATGGCTGAAGCTGTAGCTCTCAAACTTTGTACAAAGGGAGACTATATCAAGCCTGGCCAAAGGTATGACAAATCACTCCAAAAGGGGCGTGTTTTCTCACATGACCCATTTTTGTATGTGCAACTGTGGACTTAGAAAAATCTCGTCAAGGCACGCTGTTATAGGTGTGATCAACAAGATCGACGACGGACCACAGTTTGTCCACCTTTAGCGGTCGATGCTGCTTCCATACACTAAGGCTTAAGCTCCATCGGTTCGATTTGTCACTGTATTTGTTGCAAAGTTGGCTGTGTAACATATAGACAAAAAATCGGTTAAGTGGAGTTTGAGCATTATGGTTCAAATATATGGTAATAACGGACATTTCTTAGTCTGCATATAGGAATTTGTTATCGACCAATGCTCGTTGCCATGGTAATTATACTTGACTGTGCAATATGGTGATTTTTACCGTGCGAAGCTATGCTAAGCGCAGTAGTATATGCCGTCATCGTGTGTGTCTGTCTGTCTGTGTGTGTGTGTGTCTGTCACACTCCGGTATTGTATCAAAACGGCTAAATGTAGGATCATGCAAATAATGCCACACAATAGGTCCCGGGCTCTAGTTTTCAAATGAGATGTTTTGTAGTTGCAGGATTTTTACTGACAAGCATGTCGCGCAGTCTCTCTGCAATAGCAGAGCTTCTTGTTATTATTTACCAAGCTTAGCCATGTATGATTTAGTGGTGTGGTACCGTGTGGTCTCTGCCAAAGTAGCCAAGCCAGCACGTTTCATGATAGATAGCCATTCTTGTCCACATACATACATTACCAACATTGTGGTTGAACCTTTGACCATTCTAAGACCTGGTATAAAGTAACAAATCCGTGCTCCACCTGTCAAATAAGCCAGGTTGCCAATCTGTGCGGGTTAAAGATGCATTAAGCTTAAATTCCACGCGACCGACGCGGACTTCCTTGCTGACTTCCGCGCGAGAGGAAGTCGGCGTGTCTGCACACGTGGAAAAGTTGGTGTGGTGTGCTGCAGCGTGCGCGGAAGTCAGCCTGCGGCGGCACGCGTGGCCCGTTCAGCTCGCCACGAGCCGGACACGCACAACGATACTCGCTGACTTGTCCGCGGACTTTTGTCCGACACGCGCGCTTTTCCTTGCGAGGATGTCCGTTGGGGATTTGTACACGTGTACGTGTAATGTACATGATAAACTATCGTGTACACGTTTACAAAATTACATGATGGATGCATCCCTAATGTCGGTGTCGGTGTCTGTGTCGGTCGCGTGGGGTTCGAGCTTTACAGCCCAGACTTCTGGGCAACAGAAACAGGCTAGTGCTGCACATTATTTTACAAGAATTAGTAGGCTGCGTTGCTGTTTAATAGTCTACCTTTTCTTATGGGTTGAGTTCCATGTTCATTTGCTGTGTGGTCCATTGTTAAAAAGCAAGCATTTTGGAAAAATGACAGACTCAGTCAAGATGCTGTCTGGGTCGTGGGTTGGGTGGCCGAAGAAACAGTGTATAAGATCGGAGTTCAGATTTTCAATGGGGAAGGAGAGGTTTTGGGGGTTTTTAGTGTCTGTTGGTTAGTATAGGATTTTTTTAATGCATTCGTAGTGGAGAAAGATATTTATGTGGTGTAAGAATATGGAATATTTCCATTCGTACAGTACATTAGTCAAATCGTCATTCATAAACTTTTTTGTGGTGTAGTCTTTTACAAGATCGAAGTTGGCATTTATGAGAAATTTGCTTAAAATGTAATAGTGAATTTTAGTTTTGTGTTTGCTTAGCAGTAGCTGAGTAATCAGTCAGTGCAATTAGTTACAGCTTTTTGTCACCAGCTGGTTTGACAGTTAGATACTGTCATGAATATGCATTATGTGGTTGATAAGCTAGTGATGACAGCAGTTATAAGTAAATGTTACGGTACATATAAGCATCTTCTCGACTGATAGGGATGTTGCTTTGGAGGCATATTCGTGTTGGGAGTTAGCATGTAAAATAGCTGGTTAATACTTAGTGCTAGCTTAATATTAGGACATTTTTTCAGTCAAATGGAATAATACGTCATGCTACAGTGATGATTCACCTTTGGCACTTAAGTGTCATGAGCACTTAATATCAGTCAGATGATGCATTAGGTGACTAGAACACTGATAGGAAATTGCAGAATGGAAATCGAAAAAATCGCATCCTGCAATTGTTGCTTCGATGATCAGAAGTGCTCAAAATCATGTTTTGTTAGCTTTTGACTGGCCATCGACAGGTGAAAAACTGAAGTTTGCAATTGGCTAATAGGTCTGCTTGGAGATCATACTTTGTCAGTGGAACTGAAGCATCAGCATGGTGCTTGAAAAAACTGTGTCCCAGTTGAAATGACGCCAAAATTTAAATTTGTTTAAATACAACGTAACTCAGTGAACATGCCATTTCAGGTCTTTTTAAGTTTCAACGAAATATACTGCCTAGATTCTGAAATACAAACGTTTTAAAAGTTGAATTTGAAAATGTCACTTTCGACAGCGTGAATTCCCATTGCTAGCTAAAAGAGTTTCATACACAAAGAGTGATGTAGCACGAGGGATGCACTTTTTATCTCAAAACATACCAATTTTGTCTGACCCATTGATGCGGCCACCGAGTTTAGATTGTTTATATGTGTGTTTCCCTTATTACTTGCTTCCTTTTGCTTCTTGTAACTTGCTTACATTTTTTCTTGCTTATATTTTCCTTTCTTGTTCACTTCTCCTGTATCTTTTCCTTCAGAATAGCCCGCTGCGTTTCCAGACCGGATGTCGTAGAAGGCGACTAAATCTGGATTATAGTTTTTTGGGTTCAATTTTGCGTTGTTGTATTTTTGTTTAATGCGTTACATTTGGTCGATTTAGTAATGATTGGTTTAGTTTTGCATTTGCCTAAGTTTATCGTTTATTATGGTTTTTCTCCTGGCTTTATTTTTAGTTATCTCAGTACTGGCCAAGAGATTGGCTGGAAAGATCGTCTCCGATATGACCTATATTGTGTCGAGTTGGACGTTAAGCCTTAACTCAATCAGTCAATCTCTGATCCTGAATTTTATCGAGTACGAGGTCTTCAGTGATGGCTCTACCGAGGTGTCGATTATTTTATGTAAAGCAGCGTCTAGTTGAAGAGTGACATCACTTCGCAGTTACAAACTTAGGACATCATTGACCAAGCAGTTCGATAATGGCATGTTTGAATGTTACCGAGAAAATGGCAGCCATTTTGAGTGCAAACTGTAGGCCTAACTGATGAAAACTTGACTGTAGACTTGCTTGTCCAACTGTATCAATGGACATTTACGTGTTGGAAACTGACATTTTTTATGTTCATCTGTTTAAACTTTGGTAGCTGAGAATATGTGTGATATATTTCGTTGAAACTTGCAGAGTTTGCATTAAGTAAACACTAATCAGTGTAGATAAATTTGAATGCGTTTCTGTTAACTGTATTGTATTTGCGGTAATTGGGTTTGGCATCATGTCAATTGAGACAGTGTGGTTTTTTGGTGGTACTAGATACCGACTTCAGCCCTCAATATCTGGGAAACGATGCAATGTGTGGTTAGCTGACTATAGTATACTAAAGTTATTGGGACTTTGCGGGTAAACTGTATAAAACCGGTTACAGTGACTTAGATGCCATTTGGTGGGCCCGCTAGTTTGGTTGAAATACATCACACTAGATTTGATGCTGCTTTACACTCTTTTAGTTCTCCCCCAAAAACTGCGTATTCCCATACAAAATTACAGCAATGCGGCCTCTTCCCAAATTACTTTGAAATTTTTATTCCATGTCTTCTGACGACTTTAACTACTATAGTCCTAAATACTGAGCTATTCTACATCGTAACTAAACTCATTATCAAACAATGGGCTCAGCTGTTGCAAGGATACTGCTCTGTACTTCCATATCGTCTGAAAAGTTGGAGAAGCTAATTATATTGTATGGGGGTGATTACAATTGATCCCCTAGGGTAAGGGAATATTTTTTTGCGAGATGGGCCAACACAATGTAATATATAGGGAGAATGTGGCACTGTTGTTCAGATGTATCGTACCACCGGCTGAGTGACTGCACTTGTGTGCAATGGGCATTGCACAGCTAGCACATGCAGCACAAGAGTCTATACTCTGCTGTGAGGGCTGGCAATGTGGCCTGTTCCCAAATTACTTTGAGCAGTCTTGTTATGATCATTAGTAATATTGTTTTTATCAGTATAGTTTATTAATTGTAAAAACAAAACTGGATAATTTAGTTTTTTTTGTTGTAAAACCCACTACCATAAAACAGTTAAAAATTTCTTTGTAAATTCAATGCAGAGAAGCTAGCTATCAGATTTATACTAATCATTGATGGCTTGATACAAATGAAAAAGCTGGGTTTTGTACTCAGAATTTGCAGACAATTTTATTTTGCTGTTTATATTATAGTGGCTTTATAACAAAGAGTAACAGAACCACTTTTGGCTTTTTGTGCGAGATGTAATATATACATCTTGCACTTATGCTACGATGTCAGTGTCTGTCTGTCTGTGACCGTAGTGCATTGGAGCATTATAGCTAATTTAGGTTTCAAATTCCGATCCAAATTTACTGTATATTGTGGTTGCGTGGAGGGGTAATCTAAACAACAACATCTCGCGCTATGCTAGCCACTGCTAGGCTCTCTTGTATAATTTTGCAGGTTTATTAGCTAAAAATAATGAGTAATGGTTTTCAAAATAGCTGCCATTTGTTGGCTAAGATTTTTGAAAATTTAAATTTTTGAACAGCTGGTAGGGTCCAGGGAACCAGTAAACTGTGTCTCAAAAAAACGACACTGATGTAGCACACTATAACTTCAACAAACACCTACCGATTTTAGTAATTTTTGGCAGAGATGTTGCTCAGTGACTATGCTATTAAATGGTGATTTGCTATTCCACCTCTCCTAATTATGTCTCTGCACTACCTAGGGAAACATGAATCCCAGAAATTGGGATTCTTCAGTCATGCTGTATACCGAAAATGACACTGATTTGGTTTGCTGTATCTTCAACTCATTAACCAATTTTAAAAATTTTTGTTCAGGAAATATCTGTGGAGCTTGAGCTATCATAAGCCTATTTAGTTTATGTCTATTTAGTTTGTCATGTCCGTTTGCTATTACATCCACCCCGTGTTGGCCCCCAGGGCAATCCCCCCTTATCCTGTCATATCTTTTCCTTTTTTCCCTTTCTTATTCATGCTTTATCTATCTTCTTGCTTTTCATCCCTTTCCATTCCACCAGAATAGTTGCACTCCATTTCCACACCCGGATGTCGTAGGAGGCGACTAAACGTGGCTTTAGTTAACAATTTACCATTCAATAGCATACTCGCTCAGCAACATCTGTGCCAGAATCGGTTGATGTGCGTTGAACTTATTGTGTGCAACGTCAGTGTCGTGTTTTTTGAGACACAGTGTAGATGACGCTTTATGAGATTTCCTGGAAATCAGTTGACTGGTCGCAGTTTTTAAATTTTCAAGCTGGCTGATTGGATATTCAGAAATTTAAATTTTTAGTCATTGGTTTGATCCGGATGGTATGTGTGCATCACTACCAAATTTAATCAAAATCAGCCAAATAGTTAGAGATATCGTATCGTGGCTATCCTCCATCCATGATCCTGTATTTTTGAATGGTTTATACGATCCAGATGCCCAGTGTGTGTCATCGTGCAAAATGTCATCGAAATCGGTCAGATGGTCGTTGTTGAAATATCACAATTTTTAAATTTTTAAGGTGGCAGCCACTATCTTGGATTTGATGAATGTATTTTGGGACCATCTGCAATGACTATTTGGTGGTCTTTGTCACTGTGCAAAATTTGGTTGGAATCGATGCACTAGTTTTGATAATATGAAAGTTTTATAATTTTGCTCATTTCGTGTGAAAATGTCTTATGCCCAGAAATGAAAAATGCCCTAAGTGCTCCAAAATGGAGGTTTTGTGGAGTACTATCAATATGACCCCCAAAAGGCACATCCATGCATGGAAACATGCCATATGACGTGTAGCTCGTCAAAATTAGTCTCGCTGCTGACCGGATGTAAGCCAAAGAATAAAGGAAAACAAGAGGCATTTGAAAAATGTTGGTCCCATTCGCCACTGCGAGCCGCCACACGCCACATTACCATTCACCAGGTGTTGCTACTGTCATGTCACACGCCACCTGCGCATCGATGTCCACGACGATGACAACGACAACGCGTGACAGAGGGGACCGCTATGGCCCCATAGAATGGGCCCAAAGATATACTCAGAAACTGGCAACATGTGTTCGCTGAGATCACCCACATTGTCTCAATGCCACATGAATTTGCATGAATGGTCATGCTGTATCTTAGTTGTATATTCTGAGTTTCATCAAAGCTGTTCTGGGCTTTCGGAGTCATGAGGGGTGTTGAAGTACGCCATTTACATTACACCGGCTTGGACTATTTCCAGTCTGATATTATTAATAATTTATCTTTATTGACCTATATCCAGTATATGCCTGTGGGTGAATATATCTTGTTTTGTACGTAACATATTTTAGATAAATAGCTGTTTATATTGAATGATATGCTAACGGTTCTGATTTGCGTTCTGTTTGGTGCTGTCCGATTTCGGTATGATGCGACGGTGATGCGACTATACGACGCGATGTCTCGATCGTGTATTTTCGTCGTCTTCGTCTCGACAATCCAGGTTCCTAAATTAGTGCCATCTCTGATGCAGCAGCAGCCACCACAGCAACCACAGCAGCAGCGTCCAAGATTTGAGCACCCTCAGCCAGGACAGTCTCTGCTTGGTCATGGAGGCGGTCCAGGCAGTGAGAACCCGAGAATGCCTGGTGGGCCAAACAACCGTGATGAGTTCTTTGATCCCAAAAGGATGCGCCGCTTTTAGCAGCAAAACTTCTTGACAGCTGTGGCATGAGCATGCATCCACAGTTGAATCTGGACATAAGCAGTAACTTTAAAGTTTAAAAACTGGGGACAGCTATACTTTGTTACAGACTGATAGTGTACTAACTGTGACAGTGTGACAGTTGTTCATCGTTGTAGTTTCATAGACGTAGTTGAGCGTATCAGACTTTGACTTCAGTCATCATCAATTGTTAACTTAATTGTGGTGATGACTGTATTGTGATCATCTATGTGTTCATGCGTTACATGTGAAAAATTTATCGACATATACAGCAGTTTTCAAGTTAACATATTAGCTGTATTCTCTATGCGAACCACAGTTCAGTTGTGGTTGACCTATTTTAACAGGCTCTATCTACCAGCATTCAACTGCTTTCAGCCGACCTCAGACACTGGTTAGAAATCCTGGTTGTGGTTGACCCAGCCACTTGTGAGTATTGCCAAATATGGCAATGTAGGCAGAGCCTGGATATAGGCCAACCACAACCAAATACCAGTTGCTTGATACAGTGTTCAGTAAGTCTAAAATTACAGTAACTAATGCTAAAGGGTTACAGTCATTACATTATCTTTTAAGAACTGGCCACTAAATGACTGATCAGTAGCTACCACAGTTCTGCATAGTCAGTAAATCTCGACATTACTTTCTTCCTCTATGAAGTTAGTAAAAGGACTATATCGTATTATAGTTATCAGCCATGACAAACTGTTTGCTGGGTGAGTAGATGTTGTTTTGTACACATCATGATACATAATTCAGTAGCTGTTTTCATCCAGTGGTTCAGATTTGTATTCTGGTTCCTGCTGTCCAGTTTCTCTTTATTTGTCAGAGCTTGGTGGTTAATCAACATCATTCAGTCAGTTTAATAATACGAGATAGTCCATAAATCAGTTACAAAATGATGTCACTCAGTTAATTCTTATGGTATGAAAATCTGAGATATGCATTTTATAGAGAATTTAATTGGGGACATAGGTGAAATTTTTCTGAAGTGGACTTCGTTATTCTGAAGTCAGTTATATTGAGAACACATTGAGTCAGTACAGTATTTTGACTACCAGTAAACTTATTCTGTTGCAACTTGCCAAGTGTTGAGCCACAGTGTAATCTACGAGAAAAATAAACAAGTTCAACAACCAAACTTGTTTAAATGTCAAACAGTAGCATTTTATTTTTTTTAGCATATCATGCAATATCATCTATCCCCAGGAGACTGTGTGAGAAAATCATGTTGAAACAACAAGGTGACCAGGTCATTTCTTATCAGCAGCATTGTTTTTGACCATGAGCAAACATCTTAGTGTTTTGCTGTTCATAAACACTTATCATATTTGGGATTCATCTCACAGTGTGCTAAATCTTTGTGCCCACAGAAAACAATGACAGAATGCTGCTCTTTATGGGATGCTTCCAACTGCAATGCTGCTGCATGTAATGTTTAAAATGACATTACAGTGACGTCACTGTGGAAAAAAATCTTATACCGGATAATCTGAACTAAATTTCCAATATTTTTCATATTTTGAAAATTAATAGTATGATGCCATTTTGTAACTTATATTTATTTATGGAACGACCCTCGTATTTAGTTTTTCATATTATATGACAACAGTATTCTGAAGTGACTCGTACACCATCTTAACTACAGCTGACTCAACACAGTCAGGAGTAACTCAGGCACCCCTGCTTCTAATGAGTACATACAGCACTACAGGGTGCAGCAATAAAAAGTACCCCAGTACGAATACTGCAATATCTCTGAAATGGCACAAGAGTTTTAAATAAAAATTTCTTAAGTTATTGAGAACATAATTTGACACAAATGGCTTAAATTTTATACAGTTACATTACTGCATGCTAAACGGTACGAGTTGTGGTTTCAAAAAACGTTATTCCTAAGTGAACATGCCGATGTGTATTCGTTCTTGGTCAAAATCTTATGTGCAAATGCTAAAAACAACCCAAGTATTGGCTTACTAATGATGTCATAGTTATATTATTCTGTTTTGCAACTATATCCTGTTTATTTAATGAATACATTTTATTGTGTGAATTTTCTCACAATTAATGATGAGTAAGATATCTGCAAGTAACAAGATGAGTATTCAGACTACTCACTGACTTAGCTTAGAATACAGAAGAATCGGTTTAAAATTTTGATTAATATTGGACCTTTGTCTGTGATGACATACGCTGACATGTTTGTTGATCAGCGAGGTTCAGCCACTAAGTGAATACCTATTCAAAAACATACTCGTTAACTAAGTGAGCATTAGTTTTAGCCTACAGCCACGTTTAGTCTAAATGCTTGTATTAAATGTTCAAACTTCTGTTATATCAGAAGCAGCAAAGTAAGAGAAATAAAACTAGCATTGCACATGGTATACTATTTAAGGAACAGTGCCTGAAAATTTGCAGGAAAGTTTAGAACCACCACGACTACAATGCATTTTGCACAGTTGTGTCTTTTTTATTGCCGTATCCTGTATATACCATGTGTAAAAAAAACAACCCACTTGATTTTTTTATCACATAACTTATCAGGACGGATGATGAGCAATTTTAACACGCAATGCTATGCTAAGCTCAGTGTATGCCGTCGTGTGTCTGTCCGTCCGTCCGTCTGTCTGTCTGTCTGTGTGTGTGTCAGTCAAACTCCGGTATTGTATCAAAACAGCTGAACATAGGATCATGCAAATAACACCACACGATAGCCATGACTCTAGTTTTCTTATGCCAAAGATCATGGCGAAATTCGAATGGGATCACCCCCTACGGGGGCGACAAATGCAAGTGGGGTGGGTTAAAATTGGCCACTTTCGACGGAAAACACTTTATAACTCGAAAACGGTGCGAGATAGACGCATGGTTTCTATTAAAGTCGCATAGGAAGTCAATGCATTCTATCAAATGGCGATGTTTCTGATGACCTTGGGTGACCTCTAACCCCCCAAACCACCTCAGTTTTTGCATTTTTCGTCGCCTTTCATGTCTTCGTAGTGAGTAAACGTAGACTTCATATTTGGTGTACAGGGTGATCGTAGCTTGTCCCAGCCGACGGATGACAAACTGTCTCTGATAGGGTTGTGGTTACATCGCGTTACAAGTTTTAAATTTTGGGGACCCCATCCATATCTCAGGAATGGCTCAAGCTAGAGCTGTCAAATTTTGTACAAATGGAGACCCTATCAAGTCTTGTCAAAGGGATGACAAATCACCCCTATAAGGGGCGTGGTTTTGCTCACAGGACCCATTTTTGTATGCACAACTGTGGAGTTAGAGAAAATTCTTCACGGCACTCGGTGAACTGCTATCAGTAATGTAGCTGATGACGGACTACTGCTTATCGCACCTAAGGTGCTCGAGGCCACACTAAGGCTTAGGCCTAAGCTCCGTCCATTTGATTTGTCACTATATTTGTTGCAAATTCGCCCTGTAACATATTGACAACAAATCGACCAAGTCGAGTTTGAGCATTATCGTTCAAGTATGTGGTAATAATCGACATTTCTCGGTCTGCATAGCAGTTTGCTATCAACCGACACTTGTTGCCTGGCAATTAAACATGGTGGGCATTGCAATTTGGTCGATTTTGCGCTAAGCAGCGTTGCATAGTCCATTGGCGTTAGCAGATATACTTATCAAAAATCTTTCATTGACAGATTCCCAGTGAAACTAAAATGTGATGTAGACTTCTATCTCACCTTAATTGCATTTCTACACTACCTTGTGAAATTTGAAAATTCGACACAAAATCCGAAGTGTTACTTGTAGTAGAAAAATTAATCTATATTATATGCAACTTTACCAAACTTGACAAAGTTGAGAATATGCATATTACGAGATATCAGTCTGATTTACTTAATTTTTGTGTAACACATAATGTACATTCAGTATTGAGCATAGCAACATGAAGAATTGGTCAAAACTCATAACTGGTATAAAGGCAAGCTCTTGTGACTGGTAAACAGTTACGTTAACAATGATGTCATTGTTTTCATAGAACACATAAATTGAACAAAGAGGTATTTGGAAATTATTTTTTGTTTTTTTTTACAAATGTCACAAGGTAGCTTAGCAATGTAGTTAAATTGAGGTTGAAGTCTCTGTCACATGTATATTACTTAAGTGCCAATTTCCTGGGAGTAGTGGATGCAACTGCACACACAGAATTGGGCTCGGTGGGTACCGTGCACCCATAGAACCAGCCTAACAGTATTGTAACAAATTTCTTGTATTTGCTGTGAGTAACAAAAATAAGACAAGAATATAAGATACAAGTGCAGTGGGAAAACCATGCATGCCATGTGTGCATTATTTGTCTTCTTTCAGTCATTAATCGTCAACACAGCTGTACTACTACTGTAGAATTATTGCAGATAATTCAGTGAAATTTGTCACCAGATAGCTTCTTTGTCATTCAGATTTTACAAAATTAATTTTATCTGGGAGCGTACAACACTCCCCCAGACCTCAGGCAGCTGGACCCTTAAGGTATTCCCCTCCCTATTTTTCACCTAGTCGACGCCGGTGCTTGTGAGAACCTTTGCTGTCGAGGCCTTGTAAGTGACTTACACCCGTAGAAAAATGGAAGTTATTGTCTATGTCATACATAGTTTCCTAGGGAATCTGCCAGTGAAAGAATTTTTAAAATCAGTCTTTGTTTGCCAAAGTTGTCATAACAAGAAGCTCAGCACATGCTAAGATAGCATGACGTGATCCATTTGATGTGTGTGGTCAAAGTGCTGAATAAATGTCACATTTTGCCATGCCCCACTGGTCCTCCTCAGTAGAATTTAGGATCACAGAGAATACTACGATCTGGGTCAGCTTCGGCTTGCGGGTAGCAAAGACACCAGCCTATCCTGTCATGTGCCAATTTGCACTTTTTGTTGCATTATGTGATCACAATTTACAACCGTTGCAGACAGACAGACGTCATGCACGTTGCACAAGCGTGACATGCAATATATATGGATGTCTTGCTAAACAGTTAAATGGATCGTTTTTCTTTGCAGTGCAGTGTAAATATTTACTCACATGCTCATACACAGAACAGGCAAGCTCTGTTTTACTAATGATAGGTTTCAGTGGCCTAGCGGTGGCATACTTGGCTGCGGAGTACGCTTATCGCATCAGCCACTGCGATATGCAGTCTTGGGCACGGACTGCTGCACCCTTCCTGCAGTGCCTACGTCAGCACAGCCTTCTACTCTCTGTAGCACAGTAATAATAAATGAGCCAGCTTTAGGGCTGAATAATAAAATAATAACTAGAAAATGCATGGCAAAGCCTAGCGTATAGCCCGCTCGGTGCCGCAGTGATGCCCCAAGTAGGTAGTAGTAGGTAGTAGTGAAACATAACCGTGCTGCTA
>Ga0209782_1001421_pt1 | contig 12469 bp, 9 predicted proteins | sample WorMetmaBAHAMAS1_FD_187390 | JGI IMG/M metagenome (GOLD analysis project Ga0209782, IMG submission 187390) | Marine gutless worms symbiont microbial communities from Max Planck institute for Marine Microbiology, Germany - Inanidrilus... | ecosystem: Host-associated > Annelida > Digestive system >... | reverse complement strand
CTGCAAACCATAAAGATGGAGTTCGTCGGCCCGCGATCGTACTGGCCCAAATGCTACGTTAAATATTTTCGGCAACATCTAGTGACCCAACATCTATCATTTATTCAAATTCACATCGCACACACACGGATTTCTAAGCTGAAATCTGCACTTGACAGACATAGATTTCGTTTCACTCCATCACATTCCCAGGTCGGCTAGCATCAGAAACCAGTGAAAAAAACTAGCTGCCGTTCAGTAGCAGTATGGAACTTCTGTCTACAGGGGGTCCAAAATGTACCACATACTTTTCATTACAGCACTTTAGAACGTTCTCTGTGGATTTCTAAAATACTGCAGGTTACGCTGGTCATGGCTGGGGGTCCGAGCCCCCAAACCCCTGCCCAGCTATACCCCTGAGTAGCAGCTTATGAGAATAACAGTTGGGTGGCGGCAAGTGTTAGTATAGGATGCAACAGGCGGCCAAGCCGGCAGGGTGAAGGGGAAATACAACTAGAAATGATGCAGCACAGGTTGTCCGAGGACGTGGGAAACATGCATACGGTAGACAGACTGTCCATCCACACTCAAGTCCTATACGTCAACGACCATCTTCTTGTGAACTTCCAGACCGCCAACCATCTATAACAACAGACCAATCGAAGTAAAAATAACAAGTGTTGTGCGGCCAAGTGATAGGCCCACCCCTCGCTGATAGCATTCGGATATGATGGGTATAGACTACGGTGCTGCCCCAGATTAAATATGTTTGAAACGACGACGCATGCATATTGCCACCTAACGAATGGGATAGAATTAGAAAATGGGACATACAGACAGATGGACGTACTGCAGCATTGGTTTATGCCCCCCATATAGGGCGGGCCACAATAAGCCATACATTTACCTAGCACTTTATAATGGTGAACTGAGTGACCGAGTTAAGGCAGAGTTTTACTGTCCATATAAGATCTGTCCGGTTCAGTTTAATTCAGATGAGATGAGAGGTGATAGGATGAATGATGTAAATGCCGCTTTAAGACTAGTGAGAAGACGCCAGCATTCATTTCTGCAGTGTTAACTAAACCATTTTCATAGTGCATGGCATAGAACGTAACTATAATAAACATAGTATATTATATACACCTGATACCAGTGCGAAATGTATACAATTATTACCGATCACACGAGAGACAACGCAATCGCCTTCGTCCATCCATCCGTATTTTTTCACCCTAACCTTTACACTGAATGCTCGAGTGTTTGGATGCGTATGGGTGATGACCATAGCTCTGACAGTATTTTGTCACTGCACCGAAAGTCAAGGTTTGCGTTTGAATTCGATCTGTCTTTTTTTGCGGATCGTTCTAACTCTACGAGAAATGGTGACAGCTACTGAGTGATTTTCACGGCACTGTTCCTTTGTACAGCTGCAGCATCGTAAAAGGAGAAATATGCAGTTTTTTTTAACAACAACACGTGCCATCCGGTGTAACACTGACCGCGCAGAATTCGTCGTACGATATTCGGCCGTCTCCGTCCTTGTCTGAGTAAATGATTGTCTTGTCAACTATCTGCTGAAGTTGACCGTCTTTCAAGTTGTTGCCCACCATCATTTTCAGCACCTGAAAAAGCTCGCCGTTCGATATGTAACCGTCGCGGTCAATGTCGTAGATTTTAAACGCAACTGTCACAATCCACGCACAAAGAATGCGATGCATGAAAGAAGCAAGTATTATACACAGCAATTTTGCACACAGTTCTCTCTCTAAGTTGTTATGTAACATGGAATCAGTATAGAGACGACAGGACGTAAATGATAAAAACACCGGATAATAAATCACGTAATCAAACAAGAAGCATTTGAAAAATGTTGGGCCTATTCGCCACAACAAGCCGCCTCACGCCAATTCACCAGATGTCGCTAGCGGACTGTCGCGCGCCGCCTGTGCATCGATGTCCACGACGACGACAACGACGACGACGACAACGCGTGAAGAGGGGACCGCTATGGCCCCATGGAATGGGCCCAATCAATCACTAGAAGCCGGATAATGGTGCTGAGGTCGACCATGCACAACATGGTGGCAAACCCTTCTTGCAGAAGACGTCCAAATAAACTGAAATAATTTATATGACATGGAAAAATGTAAAAAAAATCGGCACAAAACACTAGAGTTTACCTCTGCAGTATTATCTGCTCTGTGTCTGTACCATTAAAACAAGTACCCTAGATCAAATACAGATAACAGAAAAGAAATTAAAATTAGCAGCATATGCTGTAGCTATTGTCAATAAGTTCACACTCGCCACACCATTTCATTTTGACATCTGTTTATGTTTGTCACTTTATCCACTTTATCACGGCTGTGAGATGAATGAAATCCGACTGATCTATACTACTAAACAAGCAGGCCTCACACAACCCAGTTCAACTGTCCTATAATCGGTACCATCATAGTTCAAATGCCATGAACGCAGTGTGCAAAAAATATCAGTAGAGTTAGAACAGATCTTGGTACCTAATCTGTGGATCGAATCGGTGCCGGTCCATTTTTGTAGATCGGCATCGGTCCAATAATAGCAGTGGCACGTCTCCTCCGACACTGGCCCATTGTTATCAACATGGGTGTTTGCTCTATGTGATAAAGTTGATCAGTACATAGACACGCTGGTGCCAGCGGCATCAGTCACACTACTGCAGGGTTGCATTGCCATCTAATTACCACCATTTGTTGCGGGAAACACGGCACATTTCGTTGCCATTCATCACTACTAGATCAGGTACGCACTCGACCAGTACAGAAACATAAAATTATTAAATCGGTCTGGTCCAGTTTTTTTGTGGATCATTCTGGCTCAAAATATAAAATTAACATTTAGTTGTTAACTTATGGGAAATATCTTCTGCTATTAACTAGTATATTTGCAATGCAAATTTTAATTTAAACTGCCTTAATACTTGACATAATCACTAGACATGTTAGGTAACAAACTGTGGCAAATACCAAACGAATGGCCGTATGGGAAAATGTGTTTGAGCATAATCTACTTACACTGAAGTTTTGCATCTTTGTTTCCTTTCACACTAAACTGTGATATGCCTTCAATAAATTCTACAGCAGACAAATTAAAAAACAGAGTCAAAACTCAAGAGAGAAATGTAATCTAGTAAATATCACATCAGTCACAGCAGCTGATTCTCAATACCATCCATAACCACTGCGGCCAATTTGTCCATTTTCTCCGACTAACAATCTTTGCACAAAGTTTTCTGACAGTAGGGATCTTAAACACATTAGCAAGTAACACATAGATATCCCTATTAGTTTATGACAAAACACAGCACAGTGTATACCAATAAATACTAAATTATATTAGGACCCAGTTCTGGGTGAAACTGCACTCCTTTGCAGTTCAAATATCACCAACATAAAATAAGAACAACTCACATATCACACGACATAAATGGCAACTGTCCAACAATTCTAACTAATACTGTTTATAAGTGGTTTTTATCTACGGCTGAATCTGCATCCAGCTTTCTTGACTATTAATAATCTATTCCAAAAAGCCAAGGTGATTCCAGAAAATTCACACCAAGTTACAGTTTGTCGTCACAATTAATAAGGTGCTCATCTGCACTCTTACCTTTAAAATCGACTTCACCGTTGCCGTCGGTGTCAAAGATGTCGATGACACGTTGCACAAGAGGGTTCTGCTGCAGTTCCGGCAACGACATAAACTCATCGACGCTCAGCGATCCCGACTTGTCAAGATCGAGCTTTTTGAATCGCTTCCCGAGTCTTTTTATCTCCTCTATATCAACTGCAAATTATTAAACAACCATACTGCGTGACACTCAGGTGTAGCCCCTCATAAAATTTACTGCTGCGATCTATGACATACTTTAACAAAACAATTATCATGACTGCAAAAGTGCAATGCAACATAACCTACTGTACTATAAGTGTAACACTAAGGACTATATTTTAAGACAATTTTTAAGCTGAACAGCATCAATGATGGCCATCTGAAACATATACATACATGTTGAACATAGTTCCATTGGTAGAGATACCTCATTGCCCTAGAAAATACAACAAGTCAGCATGTACAAAAAACATGCTAGTATAGATTACATTTATCGCATGTACTTGCTAAGACAATTAATAAATTATAGAATATTGCTACAAAATGGTTTACAATAGCAATGTATTCTACAGATGACCAAACTATGAGCACCCAATGGATGCTACAGTTCGGTAGTACTCTAGTTAATTAACACTGTTGTTATGGTATCCAAACAACAAAACAAAATCTAGGTCTTTTTTGGTGAGTCTGTTCAAAAACCTAGGTTTTTTGGCTAAAACTTATGGTTTTCTGACCATCTGTATGCTAAAATTGTGCAGCTTATTGGACATTTATTCATGTTTCTGTGAATGATAAAAGTTATGTAACTTCGGTCCAATCACGACTAGAGTGCAGAATTGCCAGTTCTGTAGGCTATTTTAAAACCTCGTCTGTGGGTAAATTAGCATGCCTCAATGCACATGTACTCAAGCAAGTTTCAGTCTGGCACAAATTTCCACGCCGGCTTAGCAAGAATGGAACAACGAAATGTGGCAACAATGCAAATGTTAGTAAAAACGGGTTTGTTTTAACATTGTTTTCAGACACACAGTAAAAACTATTAACTATTTTATTATAAATGCATAATAGCAAACATTCTTTAATTTGGTGGACTTGATAATTTGTAGCACTGATTCTTGTTTTGAACTGACACAGACTACTAGATGGTTTACAGTTTGTTATCTTCCGATCTAGGGATGTGCCACTTGGAAAGACGGAAAATGAATCCGAAACAGCGGTTTTAGTTTCACCTGAACTTGCCATTTCATCTAACTACAGTTATGCTGCTTAACAAGTTGTGCTTCTTCCCTGCACATGAATTTGTAATATATGCTCGTAAAATATGAGACAGTCAGGCAGTTCCTGGACATGCCTCATCTGAGCCAGTATGCACTTTCATGATAGAAGTTCTGTAGGGCTGCAAAACCTAGGTCTTCTAAAAATTTTTAAAGGTTTTTTAGGTTTTTTTGTACGAAGACTGGACACGAAAGTACGACCCAAAAGCACATGAAAAACATCATACACGACGCCCCTTCTCCTTTTCATGGACTACAGTGTGAACAACTGCAAACATTTCATCAACTGGTTACGAGACTGAACAATTGTGTTTACAACTATCCATGAGTGACTGGCAGTGAACAAAGAAGGAGAACACAGATTACCACGTAAAAATGAAGCTGAAGTTGATGAATCTGAAAAATCACAATGAAAATATAAATCTGAAGTTTATTTGAAAATTAACAATAAAAATAAAAAACCTAAAAACCTAAAGTGTACCTCTGAGGTATTTTAGGTTTTTTTTACGTTTTTAAAGCCCAATTATACAACCCTGGTATATGCTGGTATTATGTGCAGCAGCATCGCCAATCTTTATGCAGTAACTTCGTGACAATCAGAAACTAACCATCTTTTAACAGCAGCAATACACCGTCAATAAGAACTTTAACACAACAACAAAACTACTGAAAATAATCTTCAGAAAAATACTTTACGAAGTCGAGCAATGACATAAATACTACGTAACTAATTACCGAAATGTACTGACCGTGACATGGAGAAAAAGAAACTTACGGAAGCAGGCTCATACCCGAGATCATTAGATGATTAGCTAAACTGCGTCCGAGATGGATTTTGACAATTTGTTGTTGTTGCTTTTCTATCAATCGTCTTGGCATGTTTTCAGTGTTCGCATCGTCAGTAAAGACTTCAAATAACACAATATGTAGTTGAATGTTGAATGTCATGCAATAATCCATCTGCAAGTCAACAAATTAACAGTCTGCAGATCTGATAGAGTCTACGGCTACGCACGGGCGGAAAAAGAACTCGAAACATTTTGACGTTAATTTAAATTTAAAAGCTAGCATGCAGGCAGAGAGCAGTTGCATGAACTTGCATTCCACTACATCCTCGTTCCTGACGTCATTTACTAACCAATAAAATTTTGTTACGTTTCATTTCCGGTGAACGTAAACATTGCATGTATGTCACGTACAACGATTAATTTCATTGATAGGAAACGCAGAAATGACAGAACGTGAAAATAGCGAGTGTTGTATAATACGAGGATATACTAAACGTTACTTTAATCCACCGCGTTGGACTATTTTTTCAAACATGAGGGTATCAACGACTGTCGTCGTCGTCCTTCTGGCAGTGTTACTGGTCATTTCATCAGTCATGTTTATAGGTCTGTTGCCGTGGACGAACGAAACAGCTGGCAGGTCTGACGACAGTTCTCTGTCACGAAATGTTGCATCAACGGAGCTTCAGAGCCGAATGACGTCATTTCTGATGAGAAGTTCGGCTGTCGATGAACCGACGGTCAGCGAGTTTATCATTGGTTCACGCTCGTCTGCCACACATTCACACGGTTTGACTCAACTTATCTTCTCGTCTTCTTTATTGCCTTGACGTGCATAGTAACAACAATGTTGGAGTCAACAATTTCAGTGAATTCTTTTCTGTTGAAACTGTATAAGAAGTATAAGCGAGACAACTGGTAAAAACTTTACATGTATTACAGTCTCCTGTTGACACTGTCATTGTTATTATTAGCTTATTATTATTGTCATGTTGGCTGTGTATACATTTAATAAATGTGTTACGGTGGTGCCACACTCAGTGCCACCGGAAATGAAACGTAACATAATTTTATTGGTTAGTAAATGACGTCAGGAACGAGGAAGTAGTGGAATGCAAGTTCATGCAACTGCTCTCTGCCTGCATGCTGGCTTTTAAATTTAAATTAACGTCAAAATGTTTCGAGTTCTTTTTCCGCCCGTGCGTATAGAGTTAACGTAGTGATGTGCAAATCTAAACAAGCCCCAATCTTTCAAATGAAGTAACCTTTAACAGAGATATTTGGCATATTAGTTTATCTAGGTCAGGTTTTTAAGTCAAGTTCAAAGTTGAAGGTCGCAAAAGGAAGAGTGTTTCTTTTGCCTACAGGTGTATGTTGATTGTGCACTCCTTATTGGCTACAGGGTAGCACCAGCACTGTCTATAGTTGATTGTAGTCTGGTTGTTTGCAACACCAAGTGACTTTTTAGTTAAAATCTCACATTTATTGATGCAGATTACTCCGATAACGAAGCTGTGGCATCTCTGACGCTTGCCAAAGAGATGCTCGCGCATGGCAAGACTGATCGAGCGCTGAAGATTTTCATGCACACATTGGCGTTGTATCCTCATCATCCGGACGTGCTGAACGAGTACGGCGAGTTTCTTGAACACAAACGATCCGACGTCGTTTCGGCTGAACATCTGTACTCGCAGGCTCTTGTTCTGAGTCCGTCACATTCGCGGGCGCTCAACAACTATCGTCGCACTGCGCCACTCGTCGGTGAAATGGACCGCATGCACTTCCTCCGCATCGACCAGAAGCGCGACATTTTACTCCGAGTACCGGAGAACCATCCTGGTCTGCGCCGGCTAGTGGAAGAGAACTACTTCCGTCATTTGTACCACTCGACAGCTCTTGAGGGGAACACGTTCACGCTGGCTCAGACACGGTCGTTTGTTGAGACGCGGCTGGTAATCGCAGGCAAGAGCATTATCGAACATAACGAGATACTTGGAATGGAAGCTGCTTTATCATTTCTCAACTCATCACTGATTAAACGCATTGGAGCGATTAAAGTGGACGACATACTGGAGATACACCGCCGAGTACTTGGATATGTCGATCCATTTGGTGCAGGAATATTTCGTACGACACAGGTAATATACAACCACTTCCGATATGGCCATTTTCGTGGTGAACCTGGATTGGCCGGTTCCCCTTTCAGACTCCTTCCTATGCCTTCCCAGGTTTTGGGATAAGTGGCTTTAATTTCTTATGGATCGATTCCCTATTGTCACAGAACAGTGTCAGTGACACTGATGGATACACAAAGCATTGACCCAGACTGCAGTCACTGACCTTACTGTTCATTCAGTTATACTTCTACTGCTGCTGTTATTGCAGTGGTGCATATTAAAATAACAGTTTGCTTGCTGATGTAAACGGAATTGATAGTTTCTTGATTGAATTACAAAGATAACAAATTAGCATTAATTATTTAAAACAAAAATGTATAACACGGATTTCATTGTCTATATGGAGTGACTTAACAGATTGCAGATATTTATAGTTGTTGGGAATTATTTATTATGACACTTATTAACTTGGGTAATGCAATGTAGTTCTTTCACTTTCTCCGTTTCTAAGAATTAGGAAAATGCTTTTCAGAATGTGGGAACCATTTTCAGCCAAACAGTATGAACACTGCTAAATCTGGGCCTGGTTATAGCATTTTGTAAATTTCTACTTTGCTTACTGGGTTTCAAACGAGCTAAATTTTGGATTATTTACGTTAGAGTTTTACTTCAAATTACTTGTGCCTGATATTTGTAGGTATTTGTAGCGGACTACATTCCGCCCGACGCCAGCCGAGTGGTGCGTCTAGTGGGCGAGTTTGTCGAATGGCTCAACTCCGAGGGTGCTCTGAGCCTTCATGCCGTGGAGATGGCGGCGCTCGCCCATTACCGACTCGTCCATATTCATCCGTTCTATGACGGCAACGGACGCACAAGCCGACTGCTTATGAACCTGGTTCTGATGCAGGCCGGCTACCCGCCAATCATTATCCCAGTCGACCGCCGAGCAGAGTACTACGAACATCTCAAGTCGGCCAACAACGGCGACATTCGGCCGTTCGTTCGCTTCATTGCTGACTGCACGGAGCAAACGATCGACGAATTTCTCTGGGCTTCTGTGGAGAACATCAACCGAACGATTCCCGAACTGTCTATCAGTGTTAACGCGGATCGAACGATACAGTTGACAGATGGCTTTAGTTAGCGGCAAAAGCAGATCTAGTCTAGGAAATTGTTGAATGCCAAGCCTCGGCTTGTGCTCTTATTTGTCGATAGTCTAAACTGCAGAAATTTCAATATTGACAGCTCTCATAACACACCAGTCAAATTTTCACATGACACGGTTAGCATATACAAAATAAATTCGATAGTTCTTTTCACAGCTTCAACACTCTTGGTTGGGTAATAGAAGGGCCGTCCGGCCTATAAAAAGCAATGCTATTTATATCCAGATGTTTTGTTTTAGAAAAAGTAGAAGTCAGATCACGAAATGCCTAGCTGACTTAAGTTTGCTTGCAAAATAATCATTAAACTTGTTTGTAATTGATGTGAAGAAAGGGTAAGTATATTGAGAGTGACAGATTAATTTAATGAGGCTAATACGGACTGGCCAAGGTAACCCTGATATAAGCGACATAAGACAACTTTATTATTGTTACAATGACACTACTTTGCTTTGACACTGTTGGCAGAAGGCCGGCGTAACCAGCTGACACCTGGTATATCCGACACTTCTGTTGAGAATCTGGGCAAGTCATTCGCCTGTGTCGCCTCGGGTCTACTTAGCCTTTCATCCTCAATTGGTGGATAAATCGAGTATGGGTGGTCACGGCCGGGGTAAGGGCGGCCTCTGCTGGGTGACAGGTAACTGTGTGTGATCCCGTACGGCATGCAGGCTCCCGTTGTGGTGCGGCGCTTCTAGCACAAACTGCTATACGCTTCCTTTACCTTTAAGTGTCAGGAAGAGCATCTTGTCTGTAAAATAAATTAAGTGATGGACCGCTGGCGTGGTTATCTGTCTGGAATGAGATGCAGATAATTTGCATATGGTCCACTGATGCTGCTGCAATACCACTATCTCTTACTTCGTTAATGTCCAAAATGGTTGATTTACTATGTTGATGCTGGCGTACCCATGTTCTTCTAGGAAAAGTGGTCATTAAATGGGTGTCTGATAATACTTACAGCTGTTTTTGTAATCAGTTGTGTAGCTATTATTCTAATGAACTAATAAAACTTCTGATAAATGGCAGGTTTTAAATAGCTGCTGGTTTCTAATAGATGCTATGCATTTTGCAGTCTGTGTTTTTATCTAGATGTTGGTTCATGCAGTTAACACTGGTAAACTGGGTTTTTGTTGCTATTGATGTTGATATTTTGTTTAGTGCGTTACTTGTTCTGTTATCCTGCATATACACATTAACGATAGATGCAGACGTCAGTTGTTTTTATCGTGAGATGTTCTTTCGCTGATAGCATCGATGCTTTTGAAGGATTATGTACTGCATACTGTCAGTATATCTGTATTTATCTCAGATTTCATACATTCTGTTCTTATTGCTTTCACCAATTCTGTAATGTAATATTAATGATAATATTCATATTTGAGGCACATTTCAGGGGTGCTAAGGATGTGATGTGATGCGTGCCTGCAGTTCTTAAGAGGCCCGCAATTTGTGAGATGTGAAAAAATTACGTGCTGTGTCTGTGGAACTACGAAATAACTGCATGTTAAATCCAGCAGAAATAGACACAAAGTCCTACTTATGTAGGACTGTGTCACTATGGAATGTTTCACACATGATGACATCAATAACTCTGCTGCAATTCCAGAAATTACTGATTAATTATTTTCTAACCAAATTCCCATAATTTATTTCTCTGTGCATGTACTTTAATATCTATGGTTATGTCAAGTGACGTAAGTTTTATAGTATTATGCAAATTTGTGTCAAATTATACCAACTGTCTAACTGCCATAGTCTATACATCGCTATGTATAGTACTAGTATAGTATTTTGTATATGCATTGCATATGCATCACAGGGCAATTATTGATGCGGCATATAAATTTTAAAGAATCAGAATATATTTGTGACTTCCTAAAATTCATTAACACGCATATGTTAACGCAAGCATGCAGAACTACTCAAAATTTTGACATGCAATGCAACTAAGCTTATGTACACACATTTCATTGCAGAAATCAGAAGCATGCGTCGTAAATGTTTAATATACTAGTTATACAACAGATGCGTCGGGGTCCGAATCAATCGGATATCCAGAACTGTTACGCTGAAACCTAGTAGTAGCTGGTTCGTGAGTTTGTTCTACGCTGAACCGATGGTGGGAGCTTGGGCAGTCAGATAACATGGCGACTGGTTCACTGGGAGCAGGTCTGTCGCTTCCACCTTGATACATAACCACATAATTGCGATCTTCGTGCGTTCCTCTGTTGCTTGGTTCAGAGACTTCAATGGCAGCGGGTGCATCTCGAGAGGAGCTACTGTTGGGGTTGAGGTTGCCACTGGTTGCTGCCGGAAACGCCATTTCGACGTCGGTGGTGTGGGTGTACATGTTGTGGTGTTCCGAGATCCTTGCCACGTTGTTGCTGCTGCTGATAACGCTTCCGCTGCCATTGCGAATCAACTGTTCTCTTGCCCTGTTCCGTCTGGCCATCTCATTCTTCTTCCATCGGTTCCTGACAGCAGACAGTTCACACTTAACTCAACAAGGCAATTGCAGACATCATACTTTGCCCCTGATGCTGCACCCTAGTGAGTCCCTTTGAGCATATGCTAATTTCTATAACCTGTTCCTGGCCATTATGTGCAAGCATGACGTTAGGCGTATTCATAAACCCGGAAGTACATAACGTAGTGCATTGTTGACCACTGTGGACTGTTATTGAATTGTCATTAATTACTTAAATGAATGGACAGTAACTATTATGTTATTTTTTCTTTTATTTAATCAGTTATTTAATTTATATTAATTATGTCTCTTTTTATTTAATTACTTTTTTGCCCTTTTGTTTGTGGGAAACCTGAATAACGTGCGTGCTTGAGTGATCTGTATTTCAATGACAAACATAACAGGTTTAGCTCTTTACTTGCTTTATCAAAGGCACCACATGTTGGTGAAATATGTGTAGGCCTACCTGATAAGGCACACGATGGTGACAGTGACAGCTAGAAAGACAGCCAGTAGTATTCCAGATAGCAGGATTATCAGCACTTCAGAAGGCGATGTCTCCGTCCACCAGTCTGTGAAAAAAACAATTCAGTTTTAAATGTCTGCAAAATTTAATCCATAAAGTATCTTACTAATAACACAACTTTTGCAAGTGTCTGTTTATGATGTAAGTGCAGTAATAATCACAACAATAAGAAGGTAAAAGCTGCCTAAAACAATTACCTCCTTCTGTTTTGATTTTTTCAACAACTGGCCGGACAACTTTTTCTTCACACCTCTCACCAACATACGTTTCGGGACACCTAGACAAAGCAAGCATAAAATGAAAATGACATTAATTAAGCCTATTTTCAATGCAGCGTATGCTGATGGTTAATAGCCTATAAGAGACGTTCACGACGCAACGGGCCTGTACCATTGGCGCGCCGCTACCACGGCTGAACTCATTCACCCTTTCCATTATGTCAGAAACAGGCAGGGGCGTAGCGACGGGGGGGGGTATATCGGTATATACCCCCCCCCC
>Ga0209782_1001420_pt1 | contig 12471 bp, 10 predicted proteins | sample WorMetmaBAHAMAS1_FD_187390 | JGI IMG/M metagenome (GOLD analysis project Ga0209782, IMG submission 187390) | Marine gutless worms symbiont microbial communities from Max Planck institute for Marine Microbiology, Germany - Inanidrilus... | ecosystem: Host-associated > Annelida > Digestive system... | reverse complement strand
ATATTAGTCAATATTAATTATTTTTTTTGGTACAGTGAATCTACAAATTCTACATTTTCAGGCATCTGGCCACACGTGGCCAGGGGAGTCGATCTCTATGGGACAGGGGACATGTCCCCCCCAATATTTATGTGGGGGGGACATCAATGGTAATGTCCCCCAATATTTTTTGAAGTGATGTCATTTAGGATGTCGACTCCAATGACAGCAACTGTTTGTTGTATTTTAACGCAAATATTACGTGTAGTTTCACAAAAATGCTTCAGCTTCTGGGGGACTTGACCCTGGACCCTCTGGGGTCCCCAAACCCCCAGTCTTCTTTTATGTCCCCCCCAATAATCCTGTGAGATCGATGCCCTTGGACGTGGCTCCTCAGGATCAACAGGACACACTTTGGTTCATCTCAGTAATGTCCTCTGAATTAGTGTTGTATCGTGTGTGTGAATATTACTTTTCTGTTTGGATACTTTTAGAATTCTCAAAAGTTGTTTGTTGACAATCATTAAGTGACTGTTTCTTACAATGGTTAAAATAATCACTTTATGAATAATGTAGGCATATCATGTATGCTGTGTTAATAGTGTCTCACTCGAACAGATGAATTTTAGAGACATTCTTCACAGCAAATAACTTTGCAGGTTACTAAGAATAGTTAACAACTAACAGTTAAATTTCTTAGTTAAAATTTAGTTTAACAAAAAAAATTACTTACCCAATAGTTGCAATTTAATTAGTTGCCCATCACTGGTTAATCCTGATTTTTTTTCATTAAATTTTTAGCAAACTCTAGGCCATTCTTATGCAGAGTGCTTCAATCACTCATATTACACACAAATGTCAGCAGTTAACTGACAGTATAGGTCTACGCTATTTCTGGGTTATATTCTTAAACTGCTTCATTGCATGCAAAAATGCATTTCAGGTATTCAGTCTCATCACAGTGAGCATGTTTCGTCAGCTGAACCTACACTACTTGTATAAAACAACATAAATGAGCATTCATGAAATCTAATCATGTACAACTAGAAAACTGTCCTCAACTGTGTTTCAAACTCAGACCCTACCCTAACCTCTGACCTACAATCCCATGACAGCTATTGTCATGGACACATGCAAAACTTCAAGGTTATTCAGTTCAAAAGCTAGAGTGGAAAAAACTAGACGGACGCGACTGCATTACTTCCCATGATAACATGGTCGGAAATCATACCACATCCTGGAACTGAAAAAATGTGCTGGGCGGGCAAACACTAAGCAGAGCATATCCATGAATAGAAATGCAGTTAGTTTTCAGCGCGAGATGTAATATATACATCTCGCGCTTATGCTACGATGTCAGTGTCCGTCTGTCTGTGACGGAAGTGCAGTGGTGCATTATAGCTAATTTAGGTTTCAAATTCCGATCCCACTTTACCGCGCATTGCGGCCGCCGTGCTGCTTGCGGGCAGATCATCTCGCACCATGCTAGCCAGTGCTAGGGTCTCTTGTATGTTATTTGAACTATGAATCGACCAGTATTTGCTTGACAATGCTTGGTGCACAGTGATCACTTCAAAATGCTTTTTCATTAGATCAACTGACGTGGTCAGATTATAATTTTTTCAGTTTCATGTTCTGTGCAGGACATTTTCTATAACTACCAAATCCAGAATTCAGGGAAAAATCAAAATCGGAATCCCAAGACTACACACTCACTATAGCATACAATAGTGATAATATTCACAACGTGATTTTCTTTTCATGCTCAAAATAACCCAACTTCTCACAGAGTAGTACAGTGCTTCTGAGCATCTTGAGTAACGTAATAAAACTATACAGAGCAAAATAATAAAGGAGATGAAAGAAATGAAAGCTAAATGGGACTAACAGTCCTAGCCAGCCACTAGTGTTGTCCTGCACTGGGAAGGCCCGTCACCTTGAGTGACAATACACACACAGCTGAAATGGGACTGCAGCAATTGAAAAAATTTTAACGAGTAAGTCATATAAAAGTTTAATATTTCATCATTCATTTTTTTTGCTGCAATCAAGGTACAAATGTATTGAAACAGTATCTGGTAGTTATTACTGACGATATTTCACATTTTGCTGCAACTACCACAATATAAAACACTCAAAACCGTTGTTAGTGTGCCACTGACACGCAACTACTGAGTGAAAAATTTGTAGTTAATTTATTCAACATACGACCATACTATTCACTCTTAACAAATGACGACATGGCGAAAGGAACAAAATGACGAAACACAAAAATGCACCCAGCAGTAATCAGTCAATGCAACGTTGCAGCCAACTCTCATGAAAGACATACATACAAGCACCAATCAGCCAATCACTCATGACAGGCAGATGCTGTATGGCACAGTACAGTACTGCCAAAAGACACAACAGCAGCTGAATCATGCATTCACTGCTCTACAGTTCATATCAATGCTTACAAATGGGAAGTCTCACGAGTATTGGAAGAGCCCCAGATTCTCTTCGCATTATCCAACCCACAACTGAAAACAGAAAATGCTACTGAGTACAGCACACCTCTATCTACCAAAAACAACTGCCAACTAGAAAACTCCTCGACTGAGGTCACACCGACTGCATTTTGATTTTTTAAATATGACCTTGACCTTCAATCCCAGGAGAACTATGGTCATGACATACACATGCAAAAGGTCAATGGCACTCAGTTCAAAAGTTACAGAGTGTAAACAACCGGAAGGACGGAAGCGATTACTCCCATGCTAACACGGTCGGTAATCATATAAACACCTATAGCATTAGGTTCTTACCGTTTGTTAATGCTCTGTAAAATCAAGAAATACCTAGAAAACATCAATTTACCAGTTAACCATGTATTTCGTGAAAACGCCCAGCATTCAGCACATTAATACTGATACTTTTGAGGTAATATTTTTTTCTGTACAGTTTACCAGGTATCACAAATTGCTTATCACAAGTCAGCAACTTATTCACATTGCTCACAGTGACAAACACACCAGTACATCACAGTGTTTCATGTATTTTGCTAGACAGACCAAGACCACTAATATGGAAACTATAAGCCTCGTAGAAGTATTCGAAACAAAAAAGCTTGTATACAGCAGGTGTGACAATGCAGTACATCACTGCTACCTATAATTCACCTGCAGCTCCAAAATCCTGCTGTAATACATAATACTTGCAGTGTGGACACGGTCGGAAACACTCGTCTTGAGATTACCTATAGAGCACAATACAGTTAGTGCTAAGGCAAAAAATTTGCCAGCTGAATTTTTAAGCATAACAGCTCAACAGACTGAGTAGATAATCCAACATGCAACGTAGTGAAAAAAAACAGTAAAAACAACCTGCGGAAATTATGCTACAGACGACGGAATGAAAGCATTATTAACAATACAGAGCAGGTGAATGAAGTGCAACCAGAGAAATAACAGACGACCAGAAAATACATGTGAAACGATAGAGAAAACAAACTCACTTGCAATAAATAAGCATGACTAACAGTACCCCCTACACGGCATGCTTACAGAATCAACGGCCGACGTTTTTTCACCAGTCAGTAAACGTACATGTAACAAAACATTGGCTAGTGAGTTCATGAATCTTGTAAGCATTGCATTCGGATGATAACATGATATGATTATGAACACATCGCACACAGCATCAGACATACGTGAGAACTCAGGCATCCTAGTGAGAAAGAGTAAGAACCAGATAGAAACGAGTCAAGTTACAGAGGACTCGTCAATCAATCAGTCAGCTCTACAGACTCCAGGCGTTCATTCATTCACGCGTCTCCAATCGTACACACACTCTCTCTCTCGCACCGTTAATCATTGCTCTCTCTCTCTCTCTGTCTCGTTCTCACTCTGAAAGATTACAAAAACATATCACAGCATCAGTATCATCACATCACAGTTGCATACACGCAGTCAGCCGACCACAACACACAGTCACACATGACATCGGCATACTCGCTGGACAGTTGTGTGACACGTGACGCGACGTCACCTAAGCAAAGTCAACTAGTTCACCGGGCACTCAGTAACTTCATCTGAAACACAACAAACACCGAACAGGTCATATGCCGGAGGCGACTTTCGTAGCTGCACTGCATACAAACCACATTCTAAATATAGTAGCAGCAACATATAACAATTATCCAAGTAACATTTTGAAATATAATCTTTGCCACAAAACATCTTAAAACACAACTAATAAACAAAGACGAGCTGGTGTTAAAACACACATCCTAGTTACAGATGTCGCAAGTGATGAGCTAAATGTGAAAAATGACGGAATCACTCACCAAGAAGATGTGGATTTCAGTTTGCGTATCTCACGTGTTGCCCACGTTCCCAGGGTTTTTACTTTGGACGTTTTTGATCGTCGGCCTTTGTTCAGAAGCTGAGTGATAGATTCCTTCTCGACCAGCGGCAGCATTGCAGCACCGAATGCAGCACAGAGGTCACTGAAAACATTCAGTATCACACACCGTCCATTTTTTGCTCGTGCAGATAAATTCCCAAACAATTTCGACGTACAGTTTTTCGTACATTTTAATCCACATTATTGATGGCATCAGTGAGATAATACCTGCAGATCTGGCTCATCAGTGACTGACATATAGAAGCAAGGTGCAAAACTAGTTCACTCAAAGATGTGGCACTGAAAAATTCGGTCTCCTGGAGCTAAAATAACCAGCACCCATCAACTGTGCAAGGAGTGATTTAAAGCCTTTCAACAATTTTCAATGTTGAATAAATTATTATTACTTGTTTACGACAATGTACAGTAATCAAACTGAGAGACATTTTCCACGACATGGCCGCACCCTACTCATCATTGACTGTAGCTGACATCCACAGTCTGCACCCAGCCCACAGTGTCTACTTTTGTCAAAAATGTTGGGCTCATTCACCACTGCAAGCCGCCGCACGCCGCATTGCCATTCACTAGGTGTCACCACCTGCGCATCGATGTCAACAACGACGACGACGACGACGACAACGCGTAACAGAGGGGACCGCTATGGCCCCATAGAATGGGCCCAACAACATGTGTACCCAAACTATGTGCACAGCAGCTGCCAAAACAGTAACATCAACAAACTTGATGGCTTGGCGTAATGGTTGCGTCAGTCTTCGCACAACTTACTTTACATTGAGCCCAGTTAGTACTGGAATAGGTGACCGTCTTCCGGTGGGTATACCAAATCAGTATGTCACCAAGCAAACTAGGTCACCTCAGCCTTGCATTTCATCCGGGGTCACTAAATCGAGTATAAGTGTTAACTGGCTGGGGTAAAGACAGGAATGTCACCTCTGCGGGGTGGCAGTTAACACTATGATCCCATATGGCACGCGAGTTCCCGTAGCAGAGAGGCATGTTTGTGAACTGCTATTATACTCTGTTTATTTTACTTTACTTACAGACAAAACTGACCCAATGAGTCCACAAGTGGCGCCGACAACTGCATCTGGGTGCTCCTGATCTTCAGCTATTTGCTCAATGAATGCCATAATGTGAGGCACATGAGGCATGATGAGGTTCACGTCAGCTGCACACATACCAGTCAAGTCGCAGCAGCGTCGCAACATTATGTTAGAAATTTCTTAATGGCCCATCAGCATACTACGGGGCATTCAGTGCCACAAAAATGTTGACGAATAATAAAACCAGCTTTGACGACTGGTTAGGACTTGAGCAGTGTCGACAGTAATAAGGTTATACTGCACCCCGAGTGGCAGGGTGCAGCGTGGTTATCTGTCTGGAGCGAGGTGCACATTTGTATATGGTCCAGACAATGCCACTGCCACTCACTGTCTCTTGCTTCAGAAAAACCCAGATTGTTTTCACCTTTCTGGTGCCGGCTCACCAGGGTAGACCTGAATAAAGGGCCGTTAAACTGGTGTTGTTGATGCACACCAAGAATACATGTATAATTTACCGGGTGGTCCAGAAAGAATGTATGGCGTTTAATGTCAGAAACTTGCAACAGAGTCACAGAATCATGCAATTTTCACCATAATATTCACAATGCTTCTAAAGAGTAAAATGAAAACAATCTTAAATAGTGCACTTAAATTATTCATGTGCTAGCACATAAATAACCTACCGTACTGATACTGACGACAATTTCAAGGTAGTCGTGGCAAAAATACAAACACACACACTATCAACAGAAATCAAGCTCAGCATGTCCATCCTCCTAAAAATGAATCACCAACAGTGATCGACTTGGTTGTAGAATAGGTCATTAACCGACTTGATGTCTGAGTCAGTTGTCACTAGTTGATAATAACCGATACCAGACAGCTGAGCAGAGCCGCTAGCGGAATCAATCTTTAATAAATAATTAATAAGGATAGTCAAATACTTTTAACAGTAACATCAAATGACATTCATAGACACATTTGTCAACGGTTAAAAAATTGGTCTGTTGTTACTCATGGAATAAATACAGCAGCACTTCACCAACTATCACCATACTCCTAAAGCTGTGTTTAGCCTGTGTAAAGAGTCAGAAGTAAGTTACCACTGATTTGGCCTGCTTCACCTTTCAGACCTTGCACAATGCCAGTGTAAGCTTCAAGACAGCTTTCACGCAGGTCATTCAAGTATTCTACCATGTCATAGTCAGTCTACAAATGCAAACAAACCAATTCATAATATGCTTCACTGGATACTATTACACAGATCAAATAATCTAAACACACATTACCTAATAAACGATTCATCCGTACTTCCACACGTTTCTCACAGTTCATTGGCTCACAAACCTGTTCTATGTTGAGGGAAGTACTAACTTATTAAAATTCTCAGGCTACGGTTTAAAGGTAAGCAATCATTTAGTCCAGCCAAGCCAAGCCTGTTAAATAACCAACATAATGCCACCACCACTGCCACTGTTTTAATGACTGTTTTGCAGGTAAACCTTGGCTAGCTGTCTTGTTAGAATTCTTCCTCCATTTCTTTTGAAGGATAAAAGATGACACGACATCACAGACATAACCAATACTTAACATCTTTCTACAAAGCCCAATCTGTCTGTCTATTTTGTTGTCCCTTATGCACGGCCATATTTTGCAGTGGATCTTGACCAAATTTGGCACATGGCATCCTTACACACAAAGATGGTCATAAGCAGTAAATTTGAGAACAGGCAGCATTGCAGCTAGACCCAGAGACTCAGGCGAACCGCAACGCGGCACTAATTGCCAACAGCCGATATTCCACAGGCTGATGAGTTCGAAACAGGTAGCTTTACTTAAAAAAACTGAACATACACTTGGAGTAAACCATCATATGTTGTTAGTTTCATACCACATACGTGTGACTTACCCTATCTACGCGTGCCTGAGAAGCCTGCTGCAGCGTGTTAAGCACAACGTCCAAGTACTTCTTGAACTCGGGGCCGAGAGCCAGAGCAATGTCACCAAACACTGACAGAATCTGCGGCTTCACTGACCGATGAACTTGATCATTCTGATACAGAATCATCAGCATACATGTATATCCTTCAAGCAGCAGCAGCAGCAGCAGCAGCAGCAGCAGTTAACAGCAAACTTGCTATACTCATATAAAACAACGATTAGCAAGCATTCATCAAGCACATATATCCGCCATATCATACATGTATGTATGTAGAGGGCAACCACTCTTCAAGCAATGTAAAATTCCCTGAAATTACATTTCCCTGACTTTTTACGACATTCCTACTCATGCTAGAACTAAGAAAACCTGATGCAGCCATAAAATATTTTTATATCACTCTGTGTCCTGCCTACTGCTAATATTCTACCAGTTAACATTGGTGAAGACATTTTGTTCTTTAAAACAGTATACCCTGACATTTCTCTAACAACATTAAAATTCCCACCAGTACTTACATCGAGTCACATGACCTTACACTCCATTACACATTAATCCTTTGGTATAAATACCGTCTCATATCGTTCCCCTCACGTTATATCTTTCAGTCATTACAAGCTCTACTTCCTTCATTGGACTTAACTGTACATGCACTCATACATACACCCAAGTTTTCCAGAAGCATGACCATTGTCTCGTCGCAATATGGCAAAACTTTGACGCCAAGAGCACGACACAGATCACCCATCAACCCAACTGCAGCTGCGCACACCTGCAACGTGCAGTTGCAATCACATTACGCACAAAACACACCCAACAATAACTGGCAAGTGAAGCCCGCCAGTCGCTGTGTGCCAACACATACACGTATGGCCGAGTGGCATCCAGAATATGTCTCTGATCACTGCTAACAACTCTTCTCTAGTCCATCATCTACTAATTCCCACAAGTTCATGAACCTGCAACTTTTTTGAACAGTGCTACTCACAAACATGGGTCCAAATTTTATGCCTATAAAACTGTAGTCTAGGTTTTTACGCTGCATATGCATTATGTACAGGATGGGCCAAATTCAGAGGTTATCACTTTACGGTTTTGCTTCTAACAATAACAGTCACTTTGTTGGCATGCCACCACAAACATGTACTAGTAGCATCTGAACTAAGACCCGAGATTCCCTTAGTGATATATACCACAATTAAGATTTCCCGGGAATTAACATCTGTCACTGAACAAATTTAGCAATATATGCATGTACGAAAATAGAACTACAATACAAACAATAACTACTAGAGTTCAAATACGAGTAATGCTATAACACTAAAACAGCTACTGAAGATGTTAAATAGACTTTTTATATAAAAATCATTTGTTATCTACATGGTGTCCAAATAAAAAAAGACTGTCCTAAGGTTTACTATTAACATTTTTGGAACTGCTGGCTTTTGAAAGTAACAATTTGCTGTAATTATTATGCCGACAATATTACATAAATATAGGCCTACCAAGGTTGCTGAAAATATGTCTATTTGCAGTTTTAGTGCCTCATTATGAAAGTGATAATAGCAGATTTCTAAGGTGCAAATTTGCATATTCAGTGATATGGTGAGAAAATGTAAAACAGCTACAAAAAAAAAATTTTTTTGGTGATAAGAAATTTGTAAACATAATACTTATGTTTCATTTGTTTGTTATTGTTTAAGTAAAGTTAAAACTGCAAGTTGTTGAGCATCAGGATCATGTGCAGTTTCATGGGTCTTTTTTATTGGGACACTCTGTACAATTGCGTTACAAGTAACTTACTACCAAAATACATTGTTAACAACGCCAGTTATACCTGATACTCCTCAATGTTCTTCAGTCCAGCAGCAAAGAAAGGCCTGAATGCCTCCATGTACTTCAGAAAGTTGTCACTTAGTACTAGTGCACAGACACGGGACAAATTAACAGTGGTAATGCAATGACCGCTCAGCAACATCACAAGGTGCGATATAAACATAAAACCAATTTCAAACCAATCAGCTTGCTAAAATGACACAGCAGCCGACAGTACATAGCTCATTAGTTTTACAGTAACTACTGAACATCTTAACATGTTGCCAATCAACTGTAACCAGCTTGCGCAGTAACTGAAAATAACTACGGACAATAACAATCTATCACATGTCACAATCACGTTCATTTAACAGCTATAATGTTACGCAGAGCAAGGTAGCGATAACACACCTTCAATCAAAGTAGCCACGGCCAACAATGCATCCTCTTGGACACCACCAGCTTTACCGCTCGATGTACTCAGCATCTGCAGCAGAGCTGTCATGATGGCATCAGATATCTGAGGAGCATCTTCGGCTGAAACCTTTCTCAATACACTCTACACAACAAGATACATACAGCAAATGCAATCGCAGGGTTCACACTCTTTTTGCAAGAAAAAAATCCAGTTTTCCAGTTGAATTTTAGAATTTTCCAGGTGCTTTCGGTCATAGTTCGCCGCCAAAATATATAAAATACGAGACACTGACGGTCACCATTTATTTGCTTTGTAACACGAATTAACTTGTACGCGATACAGCCGTTATAGTATCAAAACCAGCGTTAATCAGCTATCATACCAAATATTCCAGATCTAACATAAAATTCCAGGAGTTTTCCAGGTTGACAAATTTCCAAGTGTTTTCCAGGTATTCCAGGTGAGTGGGAATCCTGTATGGCTATCACAGATACTCTTCATAATGCTTATTAGCAAATAAAACTGCATTCACCTATAACCACTACTTTTTTGCCAGCTTACTTTCAAGGAGTTATTCTAGGTAACACTTAAGACCCCAAAGAAAAACCTTCAGGATCTATGAATCATGTTTTCACAGGCCAGACAACAGGTCTGCAGTCTCTCGAGAACAGCTTCAAAACAATCAAAGAAGAAGGATTAAAAATTTAGGAATGTTTTAAGAAACTGGGGACATCAGCAAAAAGCAACAAACTTTCTAACTGCACAAAGCAGACCATTAAGAATTAAAATATGAACATAACAGCTATCATCTGCATAAATAACTTTACAAAGTATGGAATGGTTAACATACACAAAACAGCAGTACATGAAAATTTCAAAAAAAAAGACGACACACCTGCAGAGTTGCACACAGCAGGGACTGCAGGTCATTAAGCTGTACACGGTCAGATGTCGACTGAATGTGTCCCTGCAACAACATTAATTCCACATAAATATATACATGAATATATAAACATGGCAGAGTTTCTCTTCTCTCAAACAGTGATACACATCTGTAAATGATCTCCCCTTTTTCCAAATGGCAAACATCTTAATGACTATTTCAACAAAGTGGCTTCACAGCAAATCAGTAAGCCAATTTTCCCACAGAACGGCACTAACACAGACTGTATGCAGAATATATTGAGAATACTTATGCTGCAGTTTTCAGTGCTTCATCTTGCAGCTGCTGTTAATAACTTAAACACGGCAACCCTCTATCAATATTCACATCTGTAAGTATAGGCTTACAGATGTCACTATTGAGAGATTGTTGCCGCGTTGTTGCTTATAGGCCTACTCGTTATAACAGCAAACGTCTACAAGTAACAAGTGGCCGACAACGTTAAATTGGCAATTGCTTTTCCTACCTCCATCTGCAGCACATGCTGAAGTCGCTCTAATATCACCATCGTTGTCCTTTGAACCGTAACGTAACAATCCTAAGCGACAAAATATAATTCCATACATTATCTTGCAACTTGACCAAAGTAGAGAGGTTCACAGGGACAATCTTGTGTCCATCATCTTCCTTCATTCCCTCACATTTCATTTCCAACTCCACCTAGCCTCATCCAACTTTATTATCATCTTCATCATCCTCTTCGCTGAACCTTCCATTCCATCCCAATGTATACAAAAAAAATTCTGTCCCAACTTGCTCGCACTCAACTGACTCGTCTCAGCGGTAGCAAAACAGATATAAACTAAAACTTACCAGCAAATCAGTTAACTGATTAGTCAATTTCAGTAAAATGGATTCAAGTTTCTGCACTTATTGTTTCTGAAGTTTATCACAAATATCAAAATATTAGCACACTAAAGCAGTGAGTTTTTGTCATGCAACAGGAATCCCACAACATTTATTATCATTGCTGATTCTCCATCTTCAATTCAGCAAGATTTAAGTTCTTACACACTGGATATGATGGCACACGTGAATACAGAGCATAGCACGGCACACCACATACAGTGAATAAGGTCCGGTTTTTCCACAGCAAATTAATCTCCCGTTAATTTAATCCGGCATAAAATCCGGCCGATAATGATCAATTTACTCAGATGTCGTTTTTCCACCGGCAGTTTGTCAATTAAATCGTCATAAACGTTTAGGACGATTTAATTGACGAACTGCCGGTGAAAAAATGACATCTGAGTAAATTGATCATTATCGGCCGGATTTTATGCCGGATTAAATTAACGGGAGATTAATTTACTGTGGAAAACCGGACCTAAATCTTTATACGATTACAATCCCCATGTAAAAGTCTACTACAGTTCCGAATACACAGGTGCTTCTTTGATGTGGCATAAACAACTGCTAATGACGCTGACGACACAGTTCACACAAACACAGTCGCAATTCAATAATGGCACAAATAATCAAGTGGTGCTTCCTTTTACTGTCATCAATTGCACCTGACGTGCATTTTTCGTTCTTCAACAGTAATTTTTGGTTTTCAAAGCCTCGAACACATAACGTTTATTCTAAACGTATGTCTAGGCTGTAGCAGGCAACAGATTAGAAAAACACATAGGCAAGAGAATCATCATTCTTCAGTGCTACTGAAGTTAACTAAGGTGTTGAAATATATTTCGGAAATAAAAGTTACATGTGAAAATGAACCAAGTGTCAGACGCATGCCAACCTTTGGGCTGTTTTTGACCATTTCCATCAGAGCCTCGTATGCAGCACTACGCAAATTGTGCTGATTGCCATCAGGTCTAAAACACATTAAATGGTACAATAAATGACAGTTTTATGTATTAACTTGCTGGCAGTAAAAAATTTATGGCGGTCAATTTTCGTGTGGTACTGTAATCCTACC
>Ga0209782_1001419_pt1 | contig 12472 bp, 4 predicted proteins | sample WorMetmaBAHAMAS1_FD_187390 | JGI IMG/M metagenome (GOLD analysis project Ga0209782, IMG submission 187390) | Marine gutless worms symbiont microbial communities from Max Planck institute for Marine Microbiology, Germany - Inanidrilus... | ecosystem: Host-associated > Annelida > Digestive system >... | reverse complement strand
AAGGGGAGGTGGGATAACAAATCACCATTTAATAGCGTACTCACTCAGCAACATCTGTGCAAAAAATTACCAAAATCGGTTAATATGCGTTGAAGTTATAGTGTGCTACATCATTGTCGTTTTTTTTTGAGACATGGTGTATATGATTCCGTACAGAACACTGCCGTATGAGAACAAAAAATTTAATCTTGGAACTTGAACTTTAGCACACCCACAGTCACAATTCCTAGCTATGCTGATGGGGCTTGAGTTATAGCCGTCATTTAAAAATTTTAACGGCTGCCGAGCTAATTCAACTTAACAAACGATCATCAGTGACTACGGCTTACGTATTCGATCCCGTGTGACTAATAACAGTTACACTGCATGGTTTTCCTTTGACTACACAGCGTAATTGGTGAGCGGAATACACATATCACTATAATTAAAACCTAATTATCATTCATTAGCCATTAATACTTCAAAGATGATAAACCAGCAGCAGACTATTAAGACAACTAACAAGAGGGCATAAAATCAGGCTTAGGCCTATTGCGGCAACTTAGCATCAACTAGTAATGCGTGGCAAAGCCCAGCGTATAACCGGCTCGGCGCTGCAGTGTCGCCCCTAGCAGGTACTAGCTAAACATAGCCGTGCTGCCACCTGGCGAACGTAGATATACTTACCTGATCATTGATCGATGCTTGTTCTACACAGTTGAACTCAGGAGGTACTGTTCAGAAGCCCACCAAATTTATATCAGATGTAGCCTGATCATCGCTGCTATTAATGCACAGATAGTGATATTCCAATTCGTTTTCAAACGCTAGTGCAAAGAATATAGCTGGTATCAGTCCGCCTTCATTACTTTCTCATTTATCTCAACATTATATTTTGGTTGCCATGGCAACGTTCCTTGACAAATTGGAAAATAAGGTACAGATCCATCATCTAAACATAAAGAGCTTTCATATGGTGAAAAGACTGTGAAAATCGGTCCATCCGGAGATATTCGACAAAATACGCCAAACCACGTGAACATGCTACGCAATTTCCATTTGTTAGCCTGTTCTCCGCCGAAACTACTGGACCAATCGTCACCAAAATTTTACACGTTATAGTGGCATTCGTGATGCTATTACATTTTGCATTTACAAGGTGTTATCAATTCCGTTTCCGAACGGCATAGCGATAAAAGTTGACTGGTCCGGGAAAAACGACGATTTTTCGACTTTGACTGGTTGTCATGGCAACGTCCCTTGAAAAATCAAAAAGAGCTCAATGAGATGAGCAAGCCCTTACACCTCTCTACCAATCCTGAAATTTTGGTGAAGATTGTTCCATTAGTGTCTGAGCTACGGGGGCTAGAAAGTGACCATTAAGAAAAATAAATAAAGAAAAAACATCGGTAAAATATATAGCCCTTCCGGCAAGTTTGCCAAGCGGGCTAAATAAGTAACAGATATTCACTTCTTAAAACAGACAGTTACACAGTTAGAGGGTGGTGCAATAACAACATTGGTCACCGTTTGTAAATACGTCGCTACAGCTACTGTCAGCTAGTATAGCAACATGTTTCAAATGTGGAGGAATTAAAAGTAATGATTTTATGACAAATTGTTCATTCTGATTGCAAAAAAAACTAAAAATGCATGGCAAACCTAGCGTATAGCCTGCCCCCAGTGTCGTTCCTTAGCGAGTAGTAGCGAAACACAAACGTGCTGCCCCCTGGTGGATGTAGATGAAATAACCCGAGTGCTGCTTGATGCCTGCTATACACAGTTAAGCAGTATTAACTGCGGAAGTACAGGATAGAAGCCCACCAAATTTATGAGATGCAAACGTCCATCGCCATTTTAAACACGCCCATCGACATTTCAATCATTCAACGCGTCTGGAAATGCCAGCGCAACGAGTGGAGATCGTAGATCAATTTTCCCCAATAACCACACAAAGGTACACATATAAGAAACGTTATCTCAGGGGTTACTGCACCGAAGTTCACATTACACGATGTAGCTGCTTCATCGCCGGTGTTAATGCACTTATACAGATGGCCCTATTGCATTCCATTTCAAAATGACAGTGCAAAGACTGCAGGTGGTCAAATTCGACGTTTGCAAAATTGGCTACCATAGCAACGTCCCTTGAGCGATCTCAAAACGAACGTCAGATTAATTATCCTCACCCATATTTCTATAAAAGCTAAATAGTTGGTCGAGATCGGTCCAGCGTGTTCTGAGATAATCGGCCAGATATGCCCATTTTTGCAATTTTTTCACAAAAGTACAAAAATATATAGCCCTTTTGGCAAGTATGCCGAGCGGGCTACATAAGCAAACATTTATCTGGAGTTGCTGCACCAAACATCACCGAATTTGTATACGATGCATTCACGTTCTGATATTCCAATCCATTTCGGATTGGCAGTGTGACAGAAAACTTTTTCACGAAAAATGCTCATTTTGTGACTAATTTGTTGCTATGGCAACGTCCCTTGAGCAATTGCCAAATGAATGCAAAATTTATCAAGCCCTTACATAGCTCGACCAATCCCTGAAAAGTTGGTTAAGATCCATCCAGTAGTTCCTGAGAACTCGTTGCTCGGAAGTCGACCAGTAAAAAATATAAAATGAAGAAAAAACATCATCAGCAAAATATATAGGTAGGAATGTCAGAAAAACGCGGCAATTTTTTTCAACATATGCGTACCATAAAATCGCAAAATATGCAGCAAAATAGGCGGAAATAGACGGAGACTGCACATTCACGTAAATCTGACATGGTACGTTTTTTGGGTGAATGGGATAGCACAGCCGTTATTTAGTACATTTAAGCTTATAGCAAAGCTGGAAAGTACATGTAGGCCCAATTGGAAGGAAACTTTATTTTTTTTACTAGTAAATGTGCAACTGTGATTTTTTTAACCTTGTGACCATGACCAGGCGCATAGGGAGAGGGGGACATGGGTGAATGCCCCCACCCTTTGGGGATAAAATTTTTTTTGACCCCCTAAAAACCAGTAATAGGCTATATCTGGGATTGTGAACGGAGTGAAGCCAGGGAAGTGAAGCCTGATACAGTCAGACAAGCAGTTAGACGTTCTGTAGAGTGGGCGGCTATCTGCAACAAATCCGAAAAATTACTACAATGAATATTTAATACTGCTGAAAATGCCAAAATATGCGGAAAAAATATGCAATATGTGCACTTTGCTAAAATATGCGGAAAATGCGGCAAAGAGCCAATTGTGCAGCAATCTCATATTCGCGTTTTTCTGACATGCCTATATAGGTCGCTGGGCAGGCATACTGGCAGGCTAAAAAATATGAATGATGTTCAGAATTTGGCAAAGCCATAAGACAAGACTACAGCAACATCTTTTTTAACGCAAAAAACGGTGACCTTATGCACCACTCTGTACACAAGCGTACTAATAACTAAAAGAAGAAGGATCCGCAATTCTCTATGATGAACGCAAATCTCAAGACCAATCACAAAACAACTGACACAAAATTATTTGAGCGCTTCAGGCGCAGCGTTCATGAATCCACCTGTGAGTGGTCTAGGTAAAATCATTACCGAAAGGAACATTAATTTCGTACAAAATGTAATTCACATCACATATGTCATATTTACACACCGGACGTATTCAAACCGATATCTGGAAGTCATTCAGAAATGTAAATCGATGAAACAATTACTGCACGTGTGATGTCCATGTTAAAACTGTTCACAATTTCACATACACGCACTCAGAAATTTTCCGGTCGGACTCTACAGAGGTTATTAAAATTTTATTTTGTGTCCACACCTCCTGTGATTGCTTACAATGTTCCTGGCTACCCACATGCCGGATTGTTAACTGTATCATTATTAGCTGTGGTGCGCCTTTTGCCTGAGCCCCTTTTGAAAAGTTCCGAAAAATTAACTGATAAATTTGACAACTCATATTCGAAAGTCACATTCGGGGACAGATATACGAGTATATGAAGTTCGATAAACATGCTGTCCCTATATGAAACTCCAAATTCATCAATAAGTTAAGTCACATTAATGTATAACCCGGCACTCTGCTGTAATATACAGGTGCAGAAACAGTAATGAAATTCTTTCTCCTAACATACGCAATCAATCACTCTGTACAACAAAAGACTCTACATGAGCAAAGATCCAGTGACACACATCCAATTGCTATACCCTCATTTACTCATATCTTTCAGCTTTAAGGTCCAGTTTTTCCACAGCAAATTAATCTCCCGTTAATTTAATCCCGCATTAAATACGGACGATTTAATTGGCGAACTGCCGGTGGAAAAACGACATCTGAGTAAATTGATCATAATCTGCCGGATTTAATGCCGGATTAAATTAAAGGGAGATTAATTTGCTGTGGAAAAACCGGACCTAAAGCCTCCAAAGAATGACAAACTTCACCAACAGGATTAGAAGCAGGACTCACACCCTTGCAATAGCTTTGCTATTTTACGGAGCATTAAAATTGTCCATTTATTTAGCCCACTCGGCACACTTTCCGACAAGGCTATATTTTTTGCTTGCATTAATTTTTTCTTTTACTCTTCTTTTTAATGATTGTTCAAAGAACAATTATCTCAGAATCTACTGGACCGATTTTCGCAATCTTATCACCAAATGAAAGCATTTTGGGTGCAGATGATCGATCTGGACCTCTCTTTTCTGATATCTCCAAGGATGTTGCCATGGCAACCAATTTAGTGGAAAAATGGCAAACTCCCCTTATTTGTCGCTCTGGCATTCCGAAACGGAATGGGATATCGCTACCTCAATGTGCGCATTAACAACGCAAATGATGCCTCTATAGCATGTAAAAATTTCGTGAACTTTGGTCCAGTAACTCCAAAGTTGACAGAGCTCATTTGTGAACTTCGGGTACGACACAGCAAAAAATGGCGTATTTAGTCAAATATCTCCCGATATACTGGACCGATTATTGCAAACTTTTCACCGTATGAAAGTGCTTTGGGCGCAAATGATCGATGTGGACCTCGTTTTCCAATTTGTCAAAGGACGTTGCTATGGCAATCAAATAATGTTGGGAGAAAGTAATGAATGCAGACTCATACTACCTGCATTCTTTGCACTAGTGTTCGAAAACGAATTGTAATATCACAATCTATATGTGCGCATTAACAGCAGCTATGATCAGGCTACATCTGATATAAATTTGGTGGGCTTCTGACCAGTACCTCCAGAGTTCACGTGAATCAAATGTGTACAATAAGCGTCTTTCAGCACTCAGTTTGTTTATCTACGTTTGCCAGGTGGTAGCTCGGTTATGTTTCGCTACTACTTGCTAGGGGACGACACTGTGGCGCAGATCGGGCTATATGCTACACTTTGCCACAATTTCTAGTTATTATTATTTTTATGATGCTCGTCTCTCTTTGTAACTCTGAACAAAACTTCACCGAGTCTGGTCCTGCATTATCGTCTGCCTCTGAAACAGTTGCAGAGTTACACTGCTGAGAAATGCCGGAATGCTGTCAGCACCGTGGAGGTAAGTGGAAATCTGGTCAGCAAACGTCTCCGAGTACCGGTTTGCCAGCATCTGTAACTCACCACCAGTCGATTGCTGCATCAGCACAACACACATTTTAACACACCGGATGTTGTGTTAAGTTTTTATACGGTGTTCAGTTTACTGAAGTCTACACCAAGAATTTTGCATTTCTTCGTTTCTGGAAACCGCGATTTTTTGAAAGGCCACGTAAGGTCAATAGTTTCAGATTCTGAAGGTTTACTAGGATATTTTTGGACGTCAAGCCTTTAAAGGCTAAAATCACTGGTTCTCATTTTTTTCATTCTTTCTTTCATTTATTCATTGCTAAAATTATGCACGAAACACAAAACGGTAATACATATGAGAAACAAGAGGGCCTAGCAGTGGCTAGCATAGCGCGAAACGTTATTGTTTAGATTACCCTCCCCGCGACCACAATGCGCGGTAAATTTGGATCGGAATTTGAAACCTAAATTAGCTATAATGCGCCAATGCACTTCCGTCACAGACAGACGGACACTGACATCGTAGCAAAAGCGCCAGATGTATATATTACATCTCGCGATAAAAACTGAGGAACACGGGGCCACTATGGAATAGCATTATACTAAGCCAAAACACCAGCCAGCAAGCAATAAAAAAGGCAGGTTAAACATGTGTGAGGACGGGCGTATGAATTGTCACCTTGAAGAGAAAGTAGTCGTTGGCTGACTCGGCGTAGACGTTCATCAGTCGATACTGCCCGGTGCTCGGCATGTCGATGCGAAAGCCAAGACACTGGTAGACGACCTCGCGGAGTTCCTGGCTCGTCTTCTTGAACTGTTCAATCAGTCGCTTGTACTTCAGCTCCGCGCTCTGCAGCTGCGCCCGCACCTCTGCCACCGACAGAACGTCACGTTGCTTATTATTTTCAGTCAAACTGCAAAACGAGGTTCGTTGGTTAGGGTTTAGCAACGCTTTAAGAGAAAAAAAGGTGATATCACACCATAAAGGTAACAATTTCAGTTACCAAAATACAAAAAACAACTAATGTATATAAACATAATACAATAATGAATAAATTACCCAGTCACAAAAAAACTAACCTTTACATTACACATCATAACAAAAAAAACGACATATTCATTATTAATCAGACAGACACAAGTAGAGTGATAATGGACAATAACACTAACTACAAATCCAACTTAAAACATTATATACATATTTAAGATACAACTGGAGAAAATACAATGATAACATTTATTAATAGTTTGCGAACTAGAAACTATACTTTTAATAAACTACATCAAGTAAATAAGTAAGTGTTGAGTACAAAACGAGCATTTTCTGCCAACGAGACCTGCAATCATGGCTTAAATTGAGCCAGATTTTGTTCGGTCTATGATCAGTGACTTATTTGAAGTTTTACGCCCCACTCGACTCAAAATAGGTCATTTCAGAGGTGCCCCTCACAGCCAATGTCTTGGCTCGTACTGACGGGTCTACAAATGAAGCACAAGACTACACACTGGATGCTGACTGTCCTAAAAGTTACAGTTTTCTTCAAGCATTTGGTTAAAAGTAGTTGCGAAATGCTGTTACTATCTACTCTTCAAAGTAACTTAACTATCTCTTACTAACTATCTTTAACTAATAAAACATAACAGGGTACCGCCTCTTCTGAGGCTTTAGAGTTCAAGGACTTTCAAGGATATTTGCAAGGACTTTTCAAGGACCTTTCTAAGATAATTACACATCAAAATGTAAACAAAGTTAGTGAAGAATATTTACAAGATGGCTGTTGCTATTCGATTGTCTAGACTTAAGTAAATAATCAACTGAATAGCAATGTTACAGAAATTCACAGTAGCACTTGTGAGCCGGCCAATTATGCAATAAAATTTTCCATACCAAACTAAACATTATCCAGGACTTTCAAGGACCACCCTCATTTTCAAGTACCTTCAAGGCCCTGATTTTGCAACACTTAAATTCAAGGACTTTCAAAAACCAGGGGGGTACCCTGAAATAATCACTTTACAACAGTTAACTATTAATAGGTATCTACTTTGCATTACTGGCTGTGCGTGAAAATAGGCCATCATACTCTGGCCCATGATGTCACCAGATCCTTATCGCTTACTGACTTTCAAAATTTTAACATTTTTTCATTACAACTATATTTTACCACCATCACGTGTGCGTGTTAGCCCAAGCCACGATACCTTCAACTTCTTTGCCGGATGACGCGTGCAGTTCGTTGTCAACCCTGGCCGACAGGTCACTGACCGCAGCGTCGCGCGACTCCTCCATGATCTGAAGTCGTTTGGCCAGTCGTCTGTTTTCTTCCCGCAGTTCGTCGAGGTCGGCCGTCAGCTTGCGGCGTGCCACTGAGAACGGGTTGGCACGGTACTGAAGAACTTTTGTTTGCGTCGGGTCGTAGTCGCCCTGACAAGCAACGGTATCATACGGCCGAGGCTCACAGGCACTTTCGTCATGTCAAGAGGTGCACTATAATTAGACAGGGATGCTGAGATCAGTAATAAAAACTCATTACACACCTTAAGTAAAAATCTGTGCAGTCATATCGACATGCAGTCCATGCCGGCAGCAGCAGCACACTTCACGCATAACCGTGCAACTGCAGTAGCGGCATATTGTCCACATAATGCGTAACTTGGACCTTTTTCATAACTGTGTGACCTTGAACTATAACCTTTTGACCTAATTTTCTTAGCACAGCCAGTAACTACTACATCTGTACCAACTTTGGTGTTGATATCTCAAGACATTTTCTTTTCAGAGTTTGGACACACAGACAGACACACATAGTCGCAACACCTCTGCTCACTCAGTCCCTCGCACAATGTACTGCTGGCATGGCATAATAACCTAATCCCATTACACAACTAACTGCCAAGTGCAAACCATACTAAATATTTCATCCACAAAACCAAAAACATATACATATCCAAATTAAAGCTGATTGACCGCTTATGCGCAACACGTTGAACGCCCCCTGATTACTGACTTAAACAGACAATTGTAATGGACTGGTAATGGTCATTTGCAATTACGATTGGCTGAACTTGGCAAGCCGAGTCCTAATATCGACCTGTTCTGCACCACTGGTTCAAACGGGAGAGCGTAAACAATTTTCACTGTTTGACCTTGATCTCTAACCCACGACCTTGACCTACAACCCCAGGCTAGCCAAGGTCAAGGTCAACACACACGCACACGGGTGCTACCAAACGTATTATCACCCCTGCTACACGGTCGATAAAGAAAATCGTAAGAAGATAGTTTTGGCGCAGAAGAAAAAAGTCAAGCAGGAACCTGCATATCACGTCTTTCCATCTGTTCCAATAACTTCTCCTTTTCTTCCGAGACGTTCTCCAGCCTTTGTTCGAGCTCAGCAATACGCTGCCTGGCCACACAAACCTTCACAATGACATCTCTGAAGCCAGCCACTATACTGCTTAGTGCATAAAGTCCGGTTTTTCCACAGCAAATTAATCTTCCATTAACTTAATCCTGCATTAAAACCAGCATATAATGATCGATTAACTCAAATATCATTTCACCACCAGCAGTTAATGGCCGATCGTCAGTTAAATCGTTCATTAACGTAATTGCCCATTTTTGGCCAATTAATTTGTTAATGGACCATTAACAATAACAAATCTGCAGAGATTTTGCTTTCTGTCTTCTAGAGAGATGAATTTGAGCGAAGAGAAGTGTGGCAAAGCATGAAAAGGATTATTTTGTGATTACAAAGTCTGTGAAGCAATGTTAATTTTATAGTGCAACAGTACACTTGACGGCAAGTTGATGCGTCATTGTACAGAAAATTTGTTGTTTACAAACTCTCTATGACTCCCATAGTAATGCTATCACGTGAATATCTCTGTATACACCAACAGCCAATCAGAGACGGCGAAAGTTGGTGCAGTTAATGAAGCATCAACTAATCGCCCATTTATAAACTGGAGGCTGAAAAATGCAAGGAAAAATAGAACTTGGTTAACGGACGATTTACTTCGATCATTAAATTAATGAAAGATTAACTAATGAGAGATTTAATCTGTGGTGGAAAAACCGGCCCTAAGTCTTTTATCGTGTCCACTTTATATGGCAGTCAATGCCAACAAGGCATACTGACTGAAAACTCAGGATAAGTGACAATTAGGGAAGTAAAAATGCAAGACGTGAAACTGTCGGACACTACACCACACGGGACACGTGGATTAATTGACTGAGTTAAAGTTTTACATCACAATCAACTTAAAAATAGATCATTTTCAACATATCTCGGCTAATAATGACGAAACATAGCACACACAAAATAAAGCCAGGTTTGGTTGCATCTTACGTCCAGCTGCCTGGAAAAGGAAAAGACCTATTCTTGTAGCGTCCAGCCCCCACGGCAACTGGTTGGAATGATGGCTGGTTGGTTGAAATGAAACTGACAACATAATAACTCACCGCAGCTGAACGGCAATGCTGTCGTCCACTGACTGAGAACTACTTGACGCCGCTGCTGCTGCAGCTGACGACGATGATGATGATGCTGATGATGGAGACTCGCGGGCTTCTTTCAACTGCTGCTCTAACTGAAATCAACACACACACAAACAACTCTTGTCGACAACATGCAGGTACACTTACTGCATGACTCAACTCAAAATCATACATCCATCGAACAGTTTAAATGAGCAATCGTAAGCTTGTAAAAGTTAACATGAATGTAAAAAAAACCATGCAAAAAGCCAAGCTTAAACCTAAACCAACAGCTATCAGTAAACACTACAGCACAGAATAGTGCAGACAAACTTCCATCATCTTCAAAACAGTTATCAGTACACAGACAGTCTACTCAATGACAGCGATTCAGTTCTGTCAAGTAGTACAAATAAGAGGGCCTAGCAGCGGCTAGCATAGCGCGAGATATGGGAATCTATAACACAAACCGTACTTCAGATATAATGCATTATATACCGAGATTACTAAAGAAAACTCTTCAAAACGAACGATCATATAAACAAAACTGTCACGTGTTTCCGGTCCAGACTCTCAGTAAGTAAAATAAGTGATATCGCTACAATTACCAATTACAATTACCATACCCCCCTATTCCACCAGAAATCCTGGCATCATCCCATCCGACGATCCGGGTGAGTAAATAAGTAAGTAGCAAAGACATCCATCTATCCAAGCATGCAAAGATATCCGGGATCCATTGCACCCTGTGACCACAATGCACAAATGTCACAGACAGACGGAGAGACAGAGAGACACTGACATCATAGCATAAGCGCGAGATGTATATTACATCTCGCGCTAAAAAGGAAACCATTTCAGGCCAATTACATGTTGGCAGTTTTAGAAATTAAAGTTTCAGTGAGTACACCAATCTCGTGTTAATAATACACAGTATAAAATGAAGCAGTCAGGACATAAACGAGATAGAAAAAATAGATATTTTAATCCAGGAAAGAAGTACAAGAATGGCTAAGGCATGTGTTCTCTAGCAAAGACGGCATAATAGTGAAACAAAGTCACTGTACTAACAAATGCTTTAGCCGTCAACACATTAAAGAAAAAAATTGGGAAAAACTGGATTAATGTCAGGCCGCTGATTGCACAGGATGAAAAGAGACGGTGGTCAACAGAAAGTAACATTATAAGGGCGATGGTGTTTGAGATTGGTACAGGGGCCCAAAAGCCATGCAAGGGGTGATAAGAATCTGTTGGTGGAAGACCTAGAACAAATTAGAATTAGATCCAGTGAGTGATTTTCTGAGGTTCTGATTCTGGAAAAAAATCCCATAATTAAATTTCAGTAACCAGAATTGCACATAAGTCACACAAATCTGGCCAAACTACCGAAGCTTAACTAAGGCATTTTTCCTAGCATTCTTGTATTTCCTTGACCTTTCCCCAAATTTTTATTCACCAGCTTCTGGCCCACTCAACAGTTAACTGATCGATCAAGAAATTATTCGGTGCAGCGAGTGATTTTCTATGACTGTCAGTAAAACTGTAGTTTCTCTTCACTGCTAGACATAAGTCCTGGCCTGGTCTGTCAAAAACCTGCTCCATTTAACCACAAAGTTTCTCATTTGGTGGATTCAGCTCGACCTGTAGTAACTCCAGAAAAAAAGGTGGCTGAATAGTAAAAGTATCCAAAGTAATTCTGCAACAATCTGCGTTGCTTGGTGCAGCCAGCTGTTGGGAAAATCCCGACAACATCAGTTGAAAAATAAGAATAATCTTCGACAGCATGCCGGAAAACCCGACGTCATCTCCTCAAAAGAAGAAAACTAAATATTGTAACACACAAATAGGCCTGATACGTAAAAATGTGGAATAGTCCATACAATGTCACAATCAATCGGTTCAGCCATTTTTGCACAGATCAACACACAGACCATGCCATTACATCTGCAGCAATATGCCGCATCTACACACAGTGTGTGAGTGATGCAGACTAAGAGAAAGCAGAGGTCAGAAATAACATTCAACGAACCAGAACTATGCGAGTTTTATACTCCAGTGCTTCGTTTGCCGCCTTCTCCACGTCGGCTTCGAGAGCTGCGCTGTGTTTACGCAGACCAATGATCACTTCATCCAGGTTCTGTCGAAGCCGCGCGTCTGATCGTCCGCCGGCAGACAACGTGATCTCACTCTCGTAAGAGTCGATTATGCTCTTGTAGCCGTCTCTTTCCTGACACAAACAACAACAGAAAACCCCAAATTCATTTGGGAAGGGGCCGTGATGCAGCAAAAAAACCCTATTGGTTACATTGGGGCGACCCACATTCACCCAAAAATTACCCCCCACTCGGTGAACCAATCCATAAACTACATGACTCATCCCTGGAACCATCTGACCTACCATCCCAAACCACATCCATATCCGATCACAGTTTGCCATAATGCGCTGCACAAACACACACACACAC
>Ga0209782_1001418_pt1 | contig 12474 bp, 10 predicted proteins | sample WorMetmaBAHAMAS1_FD_187390 | JGI IMG/M metagenome (GOLD analysis project Ga0209782, IMG submission 187390) | Marine gutless worms symbiont microbial communities from Max Planck institute for Marine Microbiology, Germany - Inanidrilus... | ecosystem: Host-associated > Annelida > Digestive system... | reverse complement strand
GAGATGATACTTGAAACAGGTTTCAACCATTTTAACTTGTTAAATTGCCAAAGGAGGCTAAAATGTGATATAGCTTGCAAAAAACTAATGTGGATTCTGTTCTCCTTGTATGATATCCAACCTAGACATGGATCGTAGGACCCCACGGGGCAAGAGTGACAGCAAAATGTAGGCAGAAGTGATAATATATTCTTCAAAAGATTAACAACAAATAAAAAGGGATAAAAAGTGCACAAAACTGTGCATTCTAGTACTGCATACCTTTGTCGATAAGCTTGACATGCTCTGTGACACATTGTCAAGCAATTTACCATCTTTCACCTAGAAGCCACATATTGAATGACACATAAAGCAACCGAAATAAATAAAATAAAATAAATACAAAGCACATAAAATAACTTCTAAAAAACAAAAGCCACAACCCAAAAACAGATCCAGCAATCATCTAACTATAAACCATCTAGATATCCAAGCAAAACGAGCTACAAAAATAAATAAACACAAACAAAAACAGTAATAAAAGGCAAACCAAATACCAAAGCAGTAATATCTGGCCATAAAGCCAAATAAAGAACTAGAAATAAAACAGACAATATGATTAGCAAACAACAGACAGCACTCATTACTTTTTCATTGACAGCATATGTTAGCTCCTTTGTCTTCTGAGATGCACTGACAGCAAGTTTTGAAGCCTGCAAAAATTAATATTAGAGAAAGGCCCATCATTAACACTGTCAAAACAAACATACTGACACATACCAGTCAGTGACTGATCATTTGCTGTGCCAATTCTTTCTGACAAGTCCAATATATCAGACTTTCACGTCTTCAACTAACCAGGCAGTGAATTCACTAACAGACTGCTCAACAAAGGAACTTATCTCAATTAAGTGCTGCAGCAGCTGCTCTGTAAGGAAGAGAAATGCTAAATATTCTTTCACTGTCTGACTTATCATATTTCTTCAGGCTTGGCTGAACAAGTAGGACAGATGAAACTGCAGTGTGACAAAAACCATGACAGCACTCATTGAAATCATTGCAGTATCAGAAAGCACCCAGTCACTGCATACAATAAAGGAGGCTCATGGATCAACATCAGGTGCCATGAACATTTGCTAGTTGCTTTAGACACATACAGTCATGATGGCTTCCACAGTAACAATATTTCACAGTACAGAGCACACTTGTGGTATTAAGTATAATTAGAAATTTGTCGCTGCTTGCGGTGCAGTTAAGAAGTTCAACAGTTCATAGAAACTGTACTGGCTCAGCTTACCTCATGGAATCTTTCTCCATACTAGCCAAGAGACTGACTGGGTAAGGCATCTCCGATATGACTTATTTAGTGTCAAGTAGGACATAAAATCTAAACTCAACTAGATATGCGTGACAAAGCCTAACATGTAGCCCATCCGGCATAACAGTGTTGCCCCCTAGTGAACAGTAGTGAAACAAAACCATGTACTGATCAATGCAGTGCTAAGCAGTGCCACCCATTAAGTAGGCCTAAAATTAGTAACCTGCCCCAGTTTACCAGCATGCACCCTAAATAAAAAAAAAACAATAGCGATAAACATTGGGCAACTAGCCTACGCATTCATTAAGATTGGTGATAATCTAACTAACAATGACAAAGATATACTCATTGACATCTCAAATTTGACGTAAAATATATAACCCTTTTGGCTAGTATGCCGAGTGGGCTAAATAAATCAACCTCATGGAGTCACCAAAAGTATTTGGTAAAACTTCATTACAGAGCAATACACAACGGTAAAAAGGTAACGTTCTCCCATACTCGTTACCGAGCATTTGGCCCGGAGCTGATCCCGGTGTACAGGCAGTCAGCCCGTAGGTAACTTTAAGCCATCCACCCAGCTGTAGGCTGCCATTACTTTCCACTAGGCCTGCAGTTACCTCTCTAGCTTTCATCAGATGGCACCAACTGTACTTGGTAGCACACATCCATTCCAGCTCACTATTCACTTATCGACCCCGATAGGATTAAAGGCTGAGTTGGCCTGGTTGTCTGACCTGTAGCAGGCGGTTTACTCAGTGGTCGCCCATCAGCGGAAGTCGAGTGTGGTACAGGGAAAGTTCACCGACCAGAGACCTACATTCTACCACTATGCACAATGGGCAAAACCATAATTCAATCTCAGACATGGGTGGATTAATGCCACACCAAAGGCAGATGCAAAAGACCTTTTGGTTTGCCCAGTGATAAGCAATCAGACTACCACAAACAGCTAGAACATATCGAGGCCTGTACCGTTTCTGATGCTTGGCTGGCAAACTTGGTGGCACCTTGTGTTAATGACGACCAGCCCTGTAGTGCATGACATACACTCAGCAGCAAACGCACAATACACTCTCTGTACACTTGACACACCCTCTCCCTCCATTGATTCACCGGCGTCACCGCTGTCATAATCCCTCACACTGTCACTCCTAGCTTAACACCTACGTGTTCCGTAACTGCTTCCCAGCATAGCCAGCCACATGCCTGACTTCATGGACTATCACGTGGTACCTTTTTTTCTCAGCTATATCAATTTCTCGTCTTTAGTTTTTTTTCCATCACCATTCCTGTTTCTGGTTCAGTGCGGTAGATTAAGAGGACTATTCTGTCAGCTCTTTAAGTGCACACGTTCATTTCAAATAATATAGAAAAAAATAAACAAACAAATGATAAAACAACCAATCACTTCACTCCACCAAACCAATATCAATTAAACATTAAATTGGTTTTATAACAAAGTCTTAACTCTAAGCAATTACTGACAATTGTATATCTACATGCATCACAGTCATTTGGTCTGAGACTGGACTGTTGAGATCAAGTTCGGTCTGAGACCAAATTTCAGTCTCAAACTTTGAAAAGGTTTGGGCTGTCTCAGAAAAAATACAGTTCTGGAGAAACAACACTTCCTTAACTCCTCTTTTCAAAAACAGCCTGGACACCAGAAAGATAAGCCATATGGATTTTAATGAGGCAAGAGCTGATAGGGTGACAAGGACATTAGCTGGACCATTTGCAAATCAACCGCATCTCGTGCCAGACAGACATCCATGCCAGCGCCTCATCACTCAATTTTTATAAACTGGGTGCTTTCACGACACCCAACCAACAGTGTCAAAGCATAAAACTTCAGAACATTCAACTAGTTAGTGCACTACTGTACTGACAACAAGTTACACATGTAAATGGAGTCATTTACCGACGACCAGGAAGACCAGTAGTCGGCATCTTTGTTTGCAGGTTCTATAGTGTTACCAAACCCACCGTAGCGACCTCCCTGACTCGGCGGCAAATCGCTGCACGCGCACATACACATACATGTACTACAGCTAGTGCAAACAACAATTATACATTGCCATTTAGTTGTTCTGGTACAGAAACTGTGGTAAAGAGTGGCATTACAGGCAAGATATCCTTCCTGGAACTGAATGCATATTGTGTAAAAGCTAGAGTTAGAACCGTTTCTAGCTCTGACACTGATCAGAGGCAGATCTGGCTGAATCTGGACTGAACCAGATCGGTGGGTGTAGACCGTCCCGCAGCATATATTTAGCACAAAATTTGTGAACTAAACGACGTTTTCCGGTGACCGCGTGAGTGCCCTGGTAATCTAATGAGTTCTGACGTTAAATCGAATCGGGTCCTGGGTCAGCCGAAATTGTGGACGAAAAATCGGGTACTGGGTCCGATCTGTTTTTTCGTGGACCGTTCGAACTCTAGTAAAAGCAGTTACTCGAGGCAGTGCACAGTTCCAGGAGAAATGAGTTTGCTTTCTGCACTACTGGTGTCTTCCTGCAGCAGTTCTACTGTAAAGTAAGTAAACAGAAGTGAACAGACTAAAGTAGTTCGCAAACATGTCTCACTGATATGGGAAATCACGTGCCATATGGGATCACACCCAGCAGAGGTGACATTCCCGCCTATACCCCAGCCAATTAAGGATGGTACTTGATTTAGCGATCCCAAAGGGATGCAAGACTTAGTTGACCTAGTTGGCTTCGTTACATACCAAGGTGGTATACCCGCCAAGACTGTCACCAACCCAGTACTAACCCGGCTCAACGTAGAGTAACTTTGTTCGTGCGACTAATGACGCTACGTTACGCTAGGCCACCGACCATCACCAGCAACACTGACCTGTCAGTGAACTCTTTCTGCCGAGAACTGGCACCAGTCCAGGTTCGATTTCTAACATCGGCGCCGAAATCGCCACTTTGCCTAAAATTGCTTCGAGATCAAAATCGCGATTTTGCTTACCCCAACTTTTGATTTTCACTTCAATTTTCATCAAAACACTTTTGCTTATGTAAACATTAGACGTAAACAACATCAAACCTGGGACCAGCATAAGCAGATGTTATACACGATAGTCACTGTCCACAAACTCGAATCCACTGCTGGCCTTACCCGTCTGTCATCTCATCTTCTTCTGTTATTTTGTTCCAATTACCATTGCACTTATCTCTTCTTGTTCTTGGTTTTAATATTTCTTCAACATATTTGCATAAAATGTTTATGTTTTTCCAACCAACTGAACCTTATACTCATTACCTCTTATTCTTTCAATCACTGTGGATGGTCCTTAGAGCCTACCTATGTGATCAGGTGTGTTCGTAATGATCATCGACTACAAGAACGTGTAAAATCAAATTTCCGAACTGAACTGAGCCGCAGTGGCACAGACTTTTACAGACAGGACGCCGTTCCAGTCAGCAAACTAAGCACAGAAGGAAAGAAACACAAGAAGACAACGATGCAGCATAACGTACTCGGGACGTGCAGCATTCTCCGCCTGACGACGAGTGAAGAAGTCATCACGATGTGCCACTACCTCATCACTGTTACAGACACAACAGACAACTGCACACAGTGTAATGCACCGGCAGCTTACGTTATTGTAGTCGGCGCACTATAAATCAAGTGATAATGATGATGCCAGACTTCTTGTTTCCAAGCATCTGTAACACGACTGGAATTTTAAATTTAAACTGTCTTACTGTGAAGTATGTCCTAGAAAGTGTGAGAAATATCAAGACACATTTTACATTATCATGACGTATCTCACCACTTTGTTCACGAACGTGCTCATAGTCACCACTGACAACAAAATGTCACCGTCATATACAAAGCTGAAGTGGAAATCTGCTTTCTTGCTATATGCCCTTTTACTTTGTTACGCTCTGTGGCTGATGCAGAAATTTCGGACGCAAAGCAATAAGCTATAATATGGTTGTAAATAAAGAGCTTGAGACATGTGATGCAAAGCACTCAAAGACGTTCTTATGACCTGCTTAGTTAACATGCAGTCTGTCTCACAAAGCAATTGTTTGTAAACAGTGTACATGAATCTCGACTATCACTGAAGCAATGCAGTTCAGAGATTTTAGAGTTCTGATGCTCCTAATTTTACCATTCTCCATTGACTGGGTCATATTACATTAGTAAGCACTACTGTGCTAACATTTAAGGTTTACACCCAGCACAATATCAATACTGTGATTATGTCATCAGGCACAGCCAGCAGCTGACATCTTAATACAGTGAACTACTGGTGTTGTCTGCGGTGCCACGATGCCGCATCATTTCGTCGTTCATTTTTATCATAAATTCTTTCACTGTCATCAAGGATTTACCACACCGTGCTTAAATCAGCTGTCTATAAAAATACTTCACTTTCTATCAACCAATCAACAGGAAAAACACACGTCAATGTGGCCTGAGTAAAAAACTACTACAAAGTTCACTTTCAGGTTACAAGTAACAAAAGCAAAGACCCCAACATAGTCGCAAATTTTGCAAATTCCATTAAATATTTACAGTCCTAGTCATGGAATATAAGGTATCATCAATCTAAGAAAAGCATGAAGCCCAAGCTTTCAATAGGCAATAAATAAATAAACAACTTTGTCATACCAATAGTATGTAAATATCAATAGTTAAATTAAGTAAGTAACTAGATATCAGAAACAGTGTGCTACTATATAAATGATAACGCTGATAATGACTCAACGACAGCTATGACTAGAGAGAGCGTTTGTGTTGTACCGTGTGAAGCCGAGAGACTGTTCCACGCTGGTGTTTGCTGCTGACGTGAAGCTACGTGCAGACGTCATCTTGTTGGCGCCGCCTGGCGCCGACGACTCACGACCCACGGACAAATCCAGACGAGGAGAACTGGATGACGTTGCCAGTCTTGCCGGCAGTGAGTGAGGAACATAGTTACGTGCCGGGGACAACTCTGCAGACCACGTCTTGCCCTGCGCCTCTGTGGATATCTAACACAAGAACACGTACTTTCAGCTTTTATTCATCTAGCCTAGAGTTTTGGTAGTATTCCAGAGTCACACAGGCAAACCTTTCTAACTCATGGAGCGATTTTTATGCACTGTAATTAGGTTCCTCTTATATGCTTGACTCCATTCAGTACTTTTACACTACTGGTTAAGTGGCAATAATGGCATTTGGCCATTTAAAAATCTGCCTTGGCCAAAAGTACTATTTTCAAATAATGGGGAGAAAAACTCAAAATGCTATATAAGTCGTTTGAAAAAAAAACGAACTGTAGGAGCGGATACAGTCAAGTGATCAGTTTGAAAAAGCTAGTTAGTAAAAATTATTTCTTAGTCATAGATCTCAACTCTTCATATGTCTCGACCAAGCGTGAATCAAGAGGCAAATTATTCGAGACAGTTGAAGCAGTGGCTGAATGAGCATCTAGCAATTTCAGTTAAAAAAATGAAAAATGAGGTGGTTTTGGAGGGGGGTTAGGAGTAACACAAGGTCATCGGCAACATAATCCTTTGACAGAGTGCATATGACTTCCTATTTGAGTTTAATAGAAACTATGTGTCTATCTTGTACCGTTTTCGAGTTATAGCTAGTTATTCGCCAAAAGTGGCCAATTTTAACTTACCCTACCTACATTTGGTGCACCCGTAGGGGGTGATCCCGTTCGAATTTCACCATGATTTTTGGCATAAAAACTAGGATCCCTGCGCTATCATGGTATTATTTGCGTGAACCTACGTTTAGCCGTTTTGATACAATATAGGAGTGTGACAGACAGATGATGACGGCATACACGCGCTAGCATAGCGTCGTGTGCTAAAAACTGCTCACCCACTCTAGTATTTCCAGGTAAGCAGTTATGCTGTATCAACTTTACCTTGTCACGGTAAAGTGCGGCAGCCTTGCTGTTGTATTTGTCCAGCAGTGACATTGACTTGCTGTAGTCTGGCTGTGACTCAAAGAACACTCGTGCCTTCCGGTTTCCTCCGACCTTCATTTTCTCCAGTTCCACGTCTTTCCACTTGTCCATCGACACCGAACGTACAAAGCTGTGTCAACACACATCACTGCTGGTGACTGCATAGGAAAAAAACTTGCATTTGTAATCACATAAAATAGGTGTACGTTTTTTAAAATCAACTCTGTAGTAATATTTTGGGTGGTAGGGTGCTAGTGTCGTTATATGTCTGGAGTGAGGTGCAGATTTGCATATGGTCTATATGATGTCACTCATTATCTCCTGCTTCAGTAAAATATAGATTGCGTTTACGTTTCTGTTACCATCTCACCTGTGTAGTCCCGGATATAGGGCTGTTGAACGGGTGTTGTTGTTGGTGTTTGTAGCAGTTTCATCGTACCTGGCTAGGCTGGCTTATACCAACATCAATGCAGTACTAGTGGCCAACAGCTTCCCAAATAGCCAGCTCAATACTGAGAACAAGTATATCTACTAATGCCAATGGACTGCACGACGCTGCTTCACGCAAAATCGACCATATCACTCTGCCCACCAAGTATAATTACCAGGCAACGAGCGTCAGTCGATAACAAATTGCTAGTAGACCGAGAAATGTCGGTTATTACCACATATTTGAACGATAATGCTCAAACTCCACTTAATCGATTTGTTGTCTATATGTTATACAAGCAAGTTTGCAATAAACACGGTAACAAATCGAACTGATGGAGCTTAAGCCTTAGTGTATAGCACCAATAGCATCAACCGTCGAAGGTGCGATAAGCAGTAGTCCGTCGTCGGCTACGTCGTTCATATTCACCAAGCGACGTGGAGAAGTTTTTGTAACTCCACAGTTGTGCATACAAAAATGGGTCACGTGAGCAAAACCACGCCCATTTTAGGGGTGATTTGTCATCACTTAACGGTATTTGCGTGCAGTGTGGCAGTGATGCATGCTTGAGACCATTATATTTAAAATTTAATAATCAAAAAATCGATTTTTAGTCGCGCCTTTCGCGTGCGCTGCGAGTCGCGACTCAAGTAGTCACGTTTCTGTCTGTCCATGACAAAATAAATTTTTTATCCGAGACCCAACTGACACCCCCCTATCTCCAATTTGGTTTGACCGATCTCGATGAAATTTGGCATGATGGGAGGTCTTAGAGGGTAGCATCCCCTAAAAATTTTAGTGAACTTTGGCCCACTTTTTGGGCAGCACAAATTTTTCAACCGATCGCCAAATTTTTTTGCATGATTAGGGGTTTTGTGGAGTAGCATCCCCCCAAAAATGGTGAACTTTGGCCCACTTTTTCAGGGAGCACAAATTTTTTATTGTGTTAAGAGCCCATAGAGACGCGACCATATACCGCTAGGTATTCTAGCTTTGATTCGATAATCAAATATAAAAAAATTTTTGAGTTTAACATCCCTAGTTTCAACTTGACTCTGACTTGCCTTAAGTGGACTCCGAAGCCACGATGTTTGCCTGCGCACTCCAGACATATCCAGATGCCATATGTGACGCTGACCCACTGAGGACTGTGTGTTCCGCAGTCAAAACAACTCTACTCAGACAGACAGACACATTGCTGCACCACTATAGACACATGGCTACTGCTCATATGCACGATGTGCCCGACTTATGAAGCCTGCACATGGCCATGAAAAATTGGAAGGTAAGTATATAAGTCATAGGAACCTGTGGAGTTTGGAAGTAAACTGACAAGAAAACCATGAAAACTGGATGAACTACAAACATGGTCTCTCCAGTCATCTCAAACAAATTCTTGAAAAGTACAGAACTCAACATGCACTCTACATTTATATTCACGTTAGCTCTGATATGTTTTTGGGTGTGGGGCAGTGTGGAGAGGAGTCAATTGCAAGGGTTAACAATGTGCAATGGCGGGTCAGGATTGGGGCTGCATTGTGGAGGCATGGAAGTCAAGTGGGAATGTCTACCTAGTGCATGGCTGGCCTCTTGTCTGTCACAGTTTTGTAGGCAAGATGGTTCAAGAAGCACAATTTATCTGCATTTGAAAGTCTATTCCCGATGAGTTTCCACAGTTATATAAAGACATTTACCTGCCAGCTAACAGCCACTCACTTTCCTGGTGAACCTGCTCTTATTGAGCCAGTAACTTCCCTCATCCCCAGCTCACTTAAAGTGTAAAATATTTAGTGGCTGGATGCCCGTCCTGGTCCAACCAGCAGAATCATTCACTAGACCTCGTTATTTCTTCATCTACTGATTGACTATTGGCACCTGAGGGCTGGGATAGGCATCATCCGACAATATCCAACTCCGCTGCCTAACAGAGAGAGAGAGACAGAGAGAAATTTATTTGCCACTTACATATAGAGCAGTAAGCACTACCAATAACAACCACTTGCAATTTCACCAATCCCCATTCTGTCACCCTCAGCTTAAAACTGATCACAAACCTTCCTACCAAAGACTGCTCGGAGATGTTCTAGATTTGGTGGTGTAAAGCTCATGGGGTGACATAGACATAAGTATGATGTGGCCATAGATTCTGGTGCCACAGGAATGTGCAGTTTGCACAGTGCAGACATGGCATCCACTTCCATTCAAAGTAGATCAATGAATCGCAAAAAATGAAGACAAGCAAATGGTACAAAGCCAGCAACTTACATTGTTGTCATTTTCAGACCTCAAGTCTTTCAGTACTCGACGTGTCCTAGGACTTGCCATTGTTGCAAATCACCACTTACTCCTGACTCACAAATGTAACACCACACATTATTTACACTGTGTTTCATAAAAAAGGCGACAATAAATTTGTAACCACAACTCCTGAAAAACTTGTTCAATTTTACCGCGCTATGCTATGCTAAGCGTGGTATATGCCATTATCGTGTGTCTGTCTGTCTGTGTGTGTGTGTCTGTCACACTCCGCTATTGTATCAAAACGGCTAAATGGAAGATCACGCAAATTTGTTCGAGTCCCATCCCATATACTAGCACCGATGGTAATGAAATTTGGCGTGCAAGAGCCACTCCTCCATGACAAATTTTACCCCTATTGGTATGTGTCGCCTTGCTGGGAAAAAACCTCAAAATCACCCAGTAACTTATATACCGGCTCTTTGTGCTGTGTACATCGCTCCTGATAATTACATAATATACATATCCCTACTAGTATAACTAAGTCTGTAATGCACAGCTAGACCTAAGACTACCTTGCAAGCTGAAATGCATTATTATCTTGTGGCTAGTACTAAATTATACTGCTTGGTGACACAGACAATGAACAATCTGCCACCAGAATTACACTGCCACGCCCACATTGACATCCACAGCATATGGTCATATTTAACGTGTGGATAAAACTAACCAAATGAATTTGCTAACAAAATGACAAAAAAAATGACAGATACTAAACTGATAAACATGCATCTTCTAAGTTAAATAATCTCTATAGTAACAAAGCATCGGGGATGAGTAACGTCACTACATGGGCGTTGGTGCCGGTGTCACTGAAAATGCCGTATTTTATCACCACATAATCGCTGACGCAACGTTACGGTAACCATAATCAGTAATAATAGAGAGTAATTTAAATCACCAGTCACTGAAGTACTAGAATTATTTTTTAAATATACGCATTCACCACAATTCACAATTAATATAATAATTAATAACAAAGCGTTTCAGTTTCATTTCTCAAAGACTACCTATCTATCGAATAGTTATTATCATTCAATTAAGGGCATGATTCGATTTACGATTGCGGATTCGGATGCCTAGTAGGGACTAGGGATGCTCTATTACACGATAGGCCCTATCGTGTAATTTTGTAAACGTGTACACGAAAGTGACGAAACTACACGAATATCGCAGACACTGATGATTCTCACTCGGTTCTCAGTTACTATAACATCATCGTAGCCGCCTGAAACGCCAGCAACGATCCTCGGTGAAGTTCATATTTGCCGCAGATTATTGCTTAATTTTGCATTAAGTCGCCAAAATATCAAATTTTTGACTCGCTGATGTCGTTGTTTTGTTATTTCCGCAATATTCGTGTACACTATCGTATAATTTGGTAAACATGTATTGTACACGTCGATCCTCAGACTGCTCTACAACAATGATGACACTCAACCATCGACGACTATCGCAGCTATGCCAACAGTAGCTACGGTACCCTCCCATAGTGACTGCACCTCGGTCTGCACTTGTCGACATCCAGAAATCGAATATGACGGCCGGCCTCTGAGCTCGCCTCCTTTTATAGCCTCCAGGCCGGGGGAGGGGAGGGGTCCGAACTCTACTTTACTGACGAGGTTCAAATCCCGCCCTGTTTTGGCCTCTAATTTGGATTTGGTGGGTAGCCGAGTGCATTAATTTTGCCCAACATTGGTGGCCTGTAGCTCCCCATACTAGAAATCCGATGGAATCCATATAGGCTAAGGTGAACCTGGTAGGCTAGCTAGCTCCTCAACTAGCACTATATACCGTCTCCCCAAATTTGGAAAGTTAGGGGAAAAGTTTAGGGGGAGAAATTTTGGGGTAAAGTAGTGAAGTCAAATTTTGCCCCAATTTGCTCTATGATAAAGTATAGGCGAAATATAGGCAATTGAAGTTTTGCCACTCAGACAGTTTTGATATAGGAAAATTAGCATGGGCGAAATTTGATTTCTTCGTAATTTTAGTTTCCCTTAATTGATTTTCCCAAATTTGGTACATCGAAACTTTGGATCAACCTCTTCCAAAATCCCACGGCAGGGAAGGTTCAAAACCGGAAATGGAAAAGTTATTCGAGGAAGAAGTTCCCAAATTTTTAGCATTACAGAGAAAGATAGGCGATTTTTGCATTAGCAGAATAGCTCTCTCGTCAAATAATTTTCTGTCCTGTAGATCTACCCCAGGGGGCAGAAGTACATGGAGGCTACGAATTTCGGCGACAGCTCTGCCGTCAGTGTCATATCAGACACCGTCGAGTGCACGTCAGGAATGAAGAGCCAATTTTGCAATAGAAAAATGGGAATATCTTCATCGCTCAAGAACTCATGTTCTTCTGGACCGATTCCTCCCAAACTTGCAAGGCAAGTGAAGTTCATTGACATTTTCTACTGTGCCAAATTTGGAATTAATCGAGTAAAATTTGAGGAATTTATAAGGGTTGAAAGGTGCCGACGACGGCCATCCATTGTCGGTATAGGAGCTATAGAAATAGCT
>Ga0209782_1001417_pt1 | contig 12474 bp, 10 predicted proteins | sample WorMetmaBAHAMAS1_FD_187390 | JGI IMG/M metagenome (GOLD analysis project Ga0209782, IMG submission 187390) | Marine gutless worms symbiont microbial communities from Max Planck institute for Marine Microbiology, Germany - Inanidrilus... | ecosystem: Host-associated > Annelida > Digestive system... | reverse complement strand
ATACCGGAGTGTGACGGACACACACACACACACACACACACACACACACACACAGACACACGACGACGGCATATACCGCGCTTAGCAAGGCGTCGCGCGGTAAAAATGCAAGAAAAATGTTAATAAAGATGTTACACAGACAGTAGCTGATGTGTGGGTACGGTAGGGTGAGTGAGTTTGCGTGCCTGTGTGTCCACGCTCTAAGAGAAAATGACCTAAGCTCTCAACACTGAATGGACAATACACACCCATATCTTTGTCTGGATATGTCACGAGAGAGACGATGAGAAAGGTATTTGCCAACACGATCAAGTTTGCTCGGATTCTTCAACACGAAGAACAACAGCTTGTTCATGTTGTCGTTCACGAGACCCGCCTGCAGCACAGAACAAAGGAGAAGTTTCTGTTAAAGAATACTGTGTCACTGAGATCACCAGCAATTAAAACTGTGAGTGTATGTCGTTGTTAAAGTTATCAGAACATACAATACACATGGTTCCCACTCTTTTGGAAGAAAAAAAAATCCAGGAGTTTTCCACTTCAATTTTAGAATTTTCCCGGTGCTTTCGGTCATAGCTCACAGCTGAAATACATAAAATATGAGACATCATCACTGTCGTTCACCATTCATTCCTTTATAACATGAATTAACTTGTACACGATACCGCCGTTAGAGTGTCTTATAGTATCAAAGATTCCAGGTGTAACATAAAATTCCAAGAGTTTTCCAGATTATCCAGGTAAATGGGAAACCTGAATACAATACAATGAACATACATTATAAAGACAACTGTTTTATGGTCACTGCACAGATTAAGAACTGGAAAGCTTTGCTGGAGTGAAGATATGCCATCTGTGCACCTTTGCTAACCGCAATTATCACAACTGGTTTAGGAAAAAAACAAAGCTCCTCAACAGCGGCACCAACCACTTGGCTACGCACCAATGAATTTAGCTGAAGCCCACCCAATGCCACAAACTAAGGCAAAGGTATCAGAAGTCACCTAATGTGGCGTGCATATGAACTGACCAAAATGCAGCCGATGACACAATCATCACAAACAAAACAAAGCTTGTATTCAACACGAAGAAAATGCATGTGCAATAGCAAAATAGCACACTGAAAATCTTCAGCAGATGACGACGGGGTGCGACTGGCAAACTTGTCACTACTTAGCTGGATGTCTGAGACGTAAAGACCTTTCTGCCGCTGAGGACACATATGGGCTTATGCTACCACTGCTACCTCCATACTGTGTCCTCTTTGCATCATGTATATAGCACTATATATTACTTGTTTATTAACAGGTAACAAATAATACACAAAATATAAGTAAACGTGTACATCAAACTGACCGATGCATCTGCTGGAAAGATGTCATTGACGAGCCTTTTGTAGCGTGGAAGCAACGCCGAAAAGCAGCCTACAAAGCATACTCACAGTTGCTGCATGGCGAATTTCATAGCATTTCTCACAAGCTAGACATTTCAATTATGACAAGATATAACAGAATGTGGATAGTCATTACTTTTTTTCTCAGATACGATCCGTAAATGTGAAATTACTATCGAAATGCACTCCCAAATCAATCAAGTCAAAACCTAAAAAGATTATCAGTTTATAACCGACGGAGACTCTCACCTACTGGCCTACAAGACATTATCACTTCTGAAATATAACTTTATGATGAAAACTTCCAAAAGTAAACAAAACACAACGTAAACAGGAAGTTTGGAAATGTCAAGGTCGTTTAATTTTAGATAATACTAATGGTCGCAATGACCCATTTCCGCGAAATGTTTGGATGCCTTAAAATTATGCCACTGATAAAAACATGAACATAATTATAAACTGCACATTGACTGTGGCTTCATCCTTTAAAAAACGTTATTTACTACTGTAATTTACATGTATATAAAAACCAAAACTTTAGTAGTTTGGTAGAGTACGATGTTTAGGTAACTCTGTTTACATTGGCATTGGCAGTTAAGAAGTGTGCTGTGTGATTGAGAGTTTTCAGAGGGTGATAAGACAGTTATTTGAAAAGAATATCTTTCATTTAGGGTAGCTTAATGACCTCTTTATTGCAAGTTTTTGAAGCAGCATGATTTACTGTTTGGTGGACTAGTGGCTAATGTTATCTAATAGACAACACATGAACGCTGAACACCGCTGATTTTCTGTGATGTACTCACTGATTGAGAGATAGACAGACAGACACTCTGTTTGCAGACTTGCAGTACTTCTCATCCATTCTTCTTGTTATTTTTATTTCCGTGAAGTACACGCCCTTGATGTCAAGGTATTCTTATTCTCGTACTACATAATTATATGATTTTTTTACCCATAATTATGTTAATTCTTAGACCATACATGAGATTTATTACTTGACCAACAGCTGATACTATTTTGTGTATATGCATGTGATAGCAGCACACGTGCATTGTACATGTGGTGTAGAAATGAGTGGTGAACGGAGGATCGTCATTCTTTATGGAAGTCAGACTGGAACTGCGCAAGACGTTGCTGAAAGGATAGAACGTGATGCCATTCGGCGTCACTTCTTGGTTTCTATTAAACCTCTCGACCACTATGACATTGTATGTGTTGGCATATTGTTGTGATTTTAATTGCTGTCTTCATTATCGGTATCATTTCCATGATACGATACCATGATAAGAGATTAATATGTGCTCAAAAGCTGGCAGGAGCCAGCTTAGTCTACCACATGGGACCAAAAACAAAAACCAATAAAGAAGAAAGAAACTAAAAACAAAAAATCCGATATGCTCAGAAGAGTCCGTAAACGGTTCTGAATCCATGATGTCAGTCCTGTGAGTGGGAAAGGTCTATGATGGTAATACTTGTATCAGCAGAGTAACTTTACATTGAGCTCAGTTCATCAATTAATATTGAGATGGATACCTCTTTGTTGGCATACTGTTTTATATCTATCCAGCTTCCCAGGCAAATTTTGGCTTCCACTTTCAGCAAACTGAAAATAAGTAAACTTAATTGAAGTTAAATTATAGTATATTAATTAACTTCTGAATTGAGCATTTCAAACCGAGTTTAAGAGAAAAGTTTGAGTTGAAGATAGTGACCAACTGACATAGTAGCGTTGTCATGACAACTGACTTACTGTTAATTTGATAGCAAATTATTTCAAAGCTGCCTATTGTTAATCCAGATGTCGGATGTTCAGCGTTAGTAGTAGCTGAATTATGAGCTGGGTTTTGTGCGTAATCACATGTCATATGTAGGTTCATCTGGCATCAGAACCGCTAGTGGTTTTTGTCACGGCTACTACGGGACAAGGTGATCCACCGAATAACATGAAGGTATTGAGAGTGATCAATCGTTGTTATAAAATCTCTCTGCTATGTGAAACCCAACTGTGTTCCAGGCAGGCTTCGGCGGAACCAGCGTTAGACATCTTTTATATTATTTTCCGTAGGCCTGCTCTGTAGCTTGTCGTCCTGATAAGTTCAGTGCTTGAAGTTAGTTACACATTATCTGATACAAAGTGAAACTATACAACAGTAGTTTGCAGTAGGGAGACAGTATAGGTCTAAGGCATATAAGCAGTAAAACTTTGCTGCAACAAAATCCTCCAGTTCTTAACATGGAGTGCCAGCTGACACAGGCAGTTGTTGTTGTTGTTGTTGTTGTTGTTGTTGTTGTTGTCATCATTGTAGTTGTTGATACTTTAATTTGTTGATGGTGCTTCAGCTGTTGTAGAACAGTACCTTGATTGAAGATCTGTGAAATGTTGCAGAGCGAAAAATCTCTAATATTTCTTACTTTAAAATTTTAGCTGCATTTAGCTGAATTGTTATGATGAGCCACAAAATGCACTCTCCCATTGTCGGCTTCTAATACTGTGTGCTGTGTTACTGTGCATATGCGTATCAGTGTTCATGAAAAACTTTCATCAGTTTTACATTTTGTTCTCCCATTTCTAATGATTGCTGGCTAATGCTGATTAAATGAGCAAAAGGTATCTTACAGTTTTAATCATATTTAATTATTTTGCACCAACATAAAAAAAAATGATAAATTTCACAGCTTATTTTGTACTTTGTGTGCTGCAATTTTTGCTTTGCTACAGTAACGATAAGTATGAAACTGTGGTATCTATGTCTTAGTCAGGCGTATGATATTTGCAAGATTTTGTAATGTTGCAGAAATTTTGGCAATTTATTTGGCGACGCAGTTTACCGACGGCTTCTTTGAGTGCTATGAGATTTGCAGTTCTTGGCCTCGGAGATTCGTCTTATCAAAAGTAAATGCCTTGAAATATGTGTTCTAATTGATCGATACTTCTTGTCGGTTGCATTATGTTCTGAACTTCACTTTGTCACAAGAAAATATATCTATGTGAAAAGTTTCATCAGATTCACACACAGATTGACAAGTAAACTGTGTTAACTTACATATTTACAACTAAGAACAGCATAATGTTTATCAACATTTTAGCCTTGAGTCAGAGTCTGCCATAAATACTCACTTTATGGCTGATATCACTATGTAACAGCTTGCCATTAAGGGAGGCAATATGATCAGAAAGACCCAGAACATGAATCAAGACACGGGAGCTACCAACTTACTGATATTATCGACCAAAGTCAGTCCTGACCGAGGTGTCACATTCTGAGATTGGAGGCCAAAACATTGATAAACAGTGAATATTTTGGTTTTAAATAAATGATTGGGCCCATTCTATGGGGCCATAGCGGTCCCCTCTGTCACGCATTGTCGTTGTCGTTGTCGTCGTCGTTGTGGACATCGATGCGCAGGCGGCGTGCGACAGTAGCGACACCTGGTGAATGGCAATGTAGCGGCTCGCAGTGGCAAATGGGCCCAACATTTTTCAAATGCTTCTTGTTTAATGAAGTGACAATTTAATTTATTGTTGCAGTCATGGGTTCGGATGTTGTTGTATCAAGGTTCAACTTTGTCGCTAAGAAGTTACACAAGAGACTGTTGATGCTTGGCGCTCATTCACTGGTGCCGTTGGCTCTCGCTGATGACCAGCATGATCTCGGGTCACTATCAGTCACTTCTCTACGCCGGAATATAAGTTTTCTCAGCTCACATCTTTACACTAGATTACACTTAATCAGTAATCTGTTTCTACTATCCTACTGAACATAATATGTAGGTGCAGTTTATGTTGTTATGATATTATCTGTCCATTTTTCAGATTGTGATGCATTGTTTCATATTAATTAGCTAAACACTTACTTTTTACCATACAGAAAGATAGCTACTATGTAAATGTAATGGGAAGTCTAGTAATAACAATAATAATATAGTAATAGATAATAAAAATAATAATAGTGTATTCTATCACGTAATGCCTGGAATGACCTTTAGTTACTTTGCAGGTTTGAAAGTCATGTTAGTTATTTCATACTGTTTTAAGTGTTGTCTTGTATAATAGAGTAGTATTTAGTTTAATATGTGTTTGAATGGCAATATTGTTCCACTTTTATTATTGTGCAATTATTAACTAAAATGTGTAAAATGTACATGTCAATCTGTATTGTGTTGTTGCAGTTACAATGCAGTGGTTGATGGGTGGGTTGATTTGTTATGGAAGGAAGTTCTTGCGTTACATCCACTAACTCCGCCGCTCAGTACTATGCCTCACACGATGCTGTGAGTTATTCGCTGTGTCCTGTACATACATCACTTGAAATTGTATTCTGCTTTTCACTTCGTAGCATAATGTTAATGTGAACTTCTGAGATACAATTAACTGTGGCTGACCAATGGACCCATTGCCTCATAACTCCCTATTGATTGATGGAAAATATTAATAGTGTGTATGCCAAAATTTTAATGTGCAATCGAGTTTTGACTCGACTGGTTCATACTTGGCAAAATGTCCATACTTGGCTAAACTATAAAGATGTCCGATGGTGATATTCCGGCAAAGACACAGAGCTTCTGGATGTGTCGGGAATGTCTTGTTTTCCAGTAAACTTCACCCAAATTTTGCCTATGCATCTGCACACTGTTGTGGCTACTGGAATAGCGTAGAGATACCTACTGGTTATTAGCTACAGATATTCGTTCAGTGGCTTCTGTTGCTGAACCTCGTGGGCAACTTGGCAATAGAAAGATAAACCATTCTGTGATTTTGACAAAGCAGGAGGTGATGGGGTGTCTGTAGCATCAGCCACACCGTCTGCAGATCATTTGTACGTCACTGTGGAGTCCAGACAGCCTATAATCGCACCAGCACATCATCAGTTAATTTTTACAGGGCGTATGCTCTTCCTGTCATGTCGAAGCACTAAATCCAGTGAATCTGTTGATTATTAGTGTGTGTAAAGTTAAACAGTTCAGAGCTGTACAGTATCGCTGTTATTGTGACGTGTTGTAGCCTGCCACCGAAGCACGCTGTCCGCCTTGTTAACAAAGAACGTGAAACATTGTCCGGTGTACTAGAGAATGGCCGTACTGCGTGTCAGTTGGACCCGACACTGCACAATGAGTCGGGTATGACCCAGCCGAGCAAGTCGGGTATGACTGAGAGCAGCGAGCAGGGTATGATTCAGCCAAGTGAGCGGCAGCCTTACCTGGCGACCGTGATCGGCAACGAGCGAGTGACGTCGGCCGATCACTGGCAGGACGTACGACTGTTGACGTTCGACATTGCCGGTTCTCACATCGTGTAAGCCACGTCACGTCACGGCTTATTTCATGTTTGTGACAGCACAGCTTGTTTTGCTGCTGTTTACTGCTCAACTTCGCATTGGTTTGATTCGCTGTGAATTTGTTGCGATCGGTTTGTCGCATAAAATTCGCAGTGTCTTTACCGTGTCCATGTGTACAAAAATCCACAACAAAGTGAACAAATAGAATTTGAGTATATGGCAGCATAATGTGACATCTTGTGCTCCATGTGTGTGCAGCATTTGTTTTATTTTATTACATATTATTACATTATATTTTATCAGCTACAGAGCCGGTGATGTGCTGATGGTTCAGCCACACAACATGCCCGACACTGTGACGTCGTTCATCGACTTACTTCACCTTGATCCAGACTCGCTCGTCACGCTCACGACAGCAGCATCTGGCAAGTGTTTTTTTTTGTATTATTAAATTAATTTCTGAAAATTTAAATATTGTTTTTTTTGGTATTGTTTTATAATATAATCATGTTGATTTTGCGACAGGATGTGGATGGTGCAGTGCTCTGATGTCTTATCCGTAATCTAAGTGTGCTGGTTGCTGTCAGCAGCAGCATACAGGAAATACAACCTTGCTGCAACAACATCCCACAAGTGTCAGCTAATGCTGGGTTGTCTTGTATAATGGCTGTAAAATGATTTTGAATTGATCAAATGGAGTAACTTGATGTTTACCAAAATGGACTTTCACCATTATAATCAAGAGTTTGGTTTATACCGATAAATATACACATATATACATAACACATTATTTGGCGCCCATAGTTTCAGCATTTCAGCTTTTAAAATCTGGAATTCTTTCCCTCCAGTTCTTCGAATGTGTACCAGCCCTGACACCTTAAGACTCACCATTTCCAGCATGCCTTCCAACTGACTTGGTGCCTTCCTCTTGCACCTCAGATTCATCTTCAGCTGACCATCGTGTTCGTTTACGGATTATATTTTCTTACTTACTTACTAGTTATTGATAGAACTGCTACAGTACTGTTTTATCCGGACCATCGTTTAGTATGCAGCTTTCATTTTAGTTATAGCATTTGTATAATGTTCTGAGAAAATAGTTTTCATTTTTATACAGTTGTGATATCTTCAAATATGAATTTCAGCTCAGTTGATGCTTGTCATTCCATATATTTCTGCATAATATTATTTATACTTGATATTGCTAATACAGTTGGCATTGTTACTATAAAAGATATTGTCATTTTTTATTTACGAACAGCTGATCATTAACAACCTAATAATACAACCCGTTTCACTGAGGTATTACTTAGAAATCAGTCCAGAGCTGCCGGCATTGAGACATTGGACCAATAACTAATTATTACAGACAATCAAACTGTTACGTTCAGGTTTGAAAGTAGATCAGTGAGTGTAATAAGCTGTCAGTTGCAGATGACGCATGTTCTCGTATGTTGCCGTGGCCGTGCACCGTGCAAGAGTTGGTAACTAAACACCTCAACATCAGTGCCATTCCACGGAGATATTTCTGGGAGCTAATGTCTCAGTTCACCGACGATGAACTGGAGCGCGAGAAACTACAGGAATTCTGCACGGCCGAGGGACAGGCACGTCAGCAATAATAATAGTAATAATAATAATACACTTTATAATACAGTGATGCAATGTCTGGAGCAGTAGTGGCATGTCAGCACTACAGAACTCGTGTAGTTATAATACATGATGTCTTGGGCGGTGGAGTATTGAAAATATTGAAGGGTCAGAACGCATGGCTGGGTCGGCGAGGCCCGGTTGTATTACTTGGATAAATTTTAGTCAAAATCGTACATTTTGGTGCATTTTTAGATAATGTGCTGCTGTCACAAATTATTGGACGATTTAATTGACGAACTGCCGGTGGAAAAACGACATCTGAGTAAATTGATCATTATCTGCCGGATTTAATGCCGTATTAAATTAACGGGAGATTAATTTGCTGTGGAAAAACCGGACCTAAGCCAGGTTCATCCGGTGAATGATGAATGAAATGTAGTTGTGATGATGGTGATGGGCATTTTATTCACTGCTGTAAAATTATACCACTGGCGATTTGTCATTTTGTCTTAATTGTTATGCAATTTGTGGTGTAAAAGCTAGTCTGTAATTGACATTATGATGTATTTTCATGTTGTATTTCAGGAGGAACTGTATAGCTACTGCAACAGACCTAGAAGGACCATACTCGAGGTAATGATTAATGTGTAACCTGAGCTTTCTGACAACTTCTTTCCTTGTTTTGAAACTCTTCTGTGAAGTTGTAGCAAGCATCATTATAGAACTCATTTTAAAAATATATATAATTTATCCAGTTGCTGCCCAGTGGCGTAGCGACGGGAGGGTATATCGGTATATATACCCCCAAAATCAGCCTACCGTACAAATTTTTATGTGGTTACTGGTTGTTTTTTTCTCTTTGACCCAGGACAAATTGTTGTTGAGTTTGAAATTAGAATGACTAGTTAAAATTTATACCCCCAAATGAAATTCCTGCCTACGCCCCTGTTATCCAGTTGCTACAAACTGAGAACTAATGCATGTCTGTGTGTCGCAGGTTCTGCGTGATTTTCCACACGCAACTAGTAACATTCGGCCGGAGTATCTGTTTGACATGATAGGGCCTCTGCGGCCTCGAGCCTTCAGTATTGCTTCATCACAGAAGGTTTGTCTGTGTCTTGTCATCAGTACACAACTCACCTCACAGACACAATGCAACACTCACATGACAGATGGAGCTTTGAAGAAGAATGGATTTTTATCGACAACATCATCATATTTGTTTATTGCAGGTTATCATACGCAACCAAACGTGAAGACATAATTAGCTGGCTAGAACTAATAAGTTTGTGTCCATTAAGGGAAATAATAAACACTGTACAGTGACTGTAGTAACTAGTACAGGTGTTTGTGCAGCAGCTGGATGATAAAGTCTGCGTCGCTAAGAATCTTATTAGTTTCATGCAGTGAGAATGGGCACGGAGGTGGTAGGGAATGTCAGTCTCGACTGGCAGGTACGGATGGAGAACGTGAGTAAAGTTCGATGTGATGCGGCAGAATAACTCATCGTCCGCAGTGCTGAACAGGTCGGCAGAGGCCGACTGATCTTCACTGCAATAGACAAGCCGCTTGCTGCCACAGCACTTTTACTGCACCTTGAGCCAACAAGGCTTCAGCAAGTGCTGGACACAAGTAGGACAGCATGTGACTGTTGTCGGCCATATGCCAGGTACCTGTTACCTCAGGAGAACATGCTGAAAACTGTTGATTGACTATAGTTTATTCGGTACTTGTATTCTGTAATTACCTGATGATGTATGTTTGGTTTATTGTGGGCAGTTATAAGTGCAGCTTCTGCTGCCTTTCTGTCCTGCCCATCTGTATTTCATTCACACTTTTATTTTTCTGTTACCGGTATAGATAAATAAATAAATTGAAAGAAAGAAAATCAGACAATCAGCACTATGAAATTTGGCAGTCAGCAGTATCGCCACCTCACAGCACAGAGAGTTGAGAGCATAATGCTTCATTATAGTTAGTTGCACTAGTAATAAGAAGATTCATAACAGATTCATGTCAGTATAGATTAATTGATTGATTAATCAATTGATTGATTGAGTTAAGGTTTAATGTCCCACGCAACACAAAAATGGAGGTCGTTTTGGAGATGCTCTTTCCAGCCAGTCACTTGGCTAGTACTGAGAAAAATCTAACTGTAGAAAACTTAAGCAGTCTTCTCAGTATGCATACCCAAGCCGGCAGTGCATTTGATGACCATATGACCTTGACCTTTTGACCTTGGGGTCAATCATTGCATGCTGAGCGACTGCCATGTACTGTATGTCTGCCAAATTTGGTGTTGATAGCTTGAGCCTTTTTCCTTTTAGAGCGTGGACATACACACATGTACACAAAGTCACAGACGCTGCCGATCACCCTACCTACCGCCAGCATAGTGAATTAATGCGCACTCTGGTGAAATAAGTATTACATTGTGCATGCTGTGTGTTGCTGTGCAGGTAAACGGAGACCAGATACAGCTGCTGGTTGCAGTCGTCAAGTACAAGTCAAAACTGCTCGTTGAGCCGCGTCGTGGCGTCTGTTCCACGTATCTTGCTAACGTGACGCCGAATGCCGGTCAGTATACATAGAGTGATGGCGATGTAGTTACTTTATTCCACACCTGTCTATGGCAGCTGTTCCACCACCGTGATGTGGTGCAAGCGCTAATCACTTTTTCAGTATGTTAATGATATCATACCTGCACGTTGCTGTGCTTTTGACTGCACTGACCAAAATATTTTTGCCTTCAGACAAACAATGGAAATAAAATTTTTACCAATCTCACACTTGTCACAGTATGCCATGTTGACCAACGGCATGGAGATCATAATTATGGCTGTAGATTAATGTGATGATTACAGTGACCGTATGTATGTACTGACTTGGATAGATAGTCTGTACGTGAATAATTTCTATCATTCCGTATGCAGTGACGTTGGAGAGGCGGTGTCTGATACAGGTGCAGAGTCGAAGGTCTCGGTGTGGGTTGAGCGTGGTACAATTGAGTTTCCACCGGAGTCCGCTGAAGTGCCAGTGATAATGGTCGGACCTGGCACCGGCTGTGCTCCGTTCCGCAGCTTTATACACGACAGAACGTCACAGGAAACACCAGGTCGCTCAGATTTATATAATGTTTAGGAATCTGTTGCATACTATCGACGATTTGTGGTCTACATGCGTGTAACTCAACTAGTCGGCGAGATGACTTCACTTTTGGCGAGTTGACCATTCGGGCAAGTTGACCTGCCACCGTATCATTCACGTGTGCACAGTTAAACCTATAGACACGATGTATAACTTCAGCTAAAGAGCAGGATTGACTCTACTTTCTAAGGTACTCATTTTAACAACAACCATATGTTTACCGGTGACACATGATTATTGGCTAAAATGGCAGCATTCCAGCATATCATCTGCAGATGGACAATTACTCATGAATACCTTAGAAAGTACAGCCAAAGTCTCAGATGCCACTGATGATGACCCTACCCATTCATTGGTTGCCACCAATATGGGTAAATATTTGCTGTCTAGACGGCCATTGGAAGTTGTTTCTCAGTGTTTAATTACACGGTGACCATGTGTGAGGCAGTAAGATGTGAACTCGAGCTCGAGTTGCGGAGACAGAGTGTGGTGATGGTGGTTGCTTGTACACTAGAACATGGGCTGTATCTCAGTACCACAGACTTATTAAATATTCTATCTAGACTTATTACGTCCAATTAGAACAGCAGAAGATTTTGAGGCCGTCGCTTGGCTTCACCAAGCGACATGGCCTCCGGTCATGTGACGTCATTTTTTACGTCATTTTGTTGAAGTAAGTAAGCCATCATCTTGCTGTCAGTGTACTATGTTCGTTGCTATTTAGTGTATATCTATTTTATGTTTAGTTCCTCCGTTTAGTCACCTGTCCTCCGTTTAGTAGCTTGTGGCCATGTTTGTTAGCGATCGACGATGGCCTCAGCTTGGCTGCCCAGTACGGCCGCTGTGCTCAGTACGAAATGACCAATGTTGATAATAAAATGGCTGAGTCAGTGGCATTATTCCTCCTTCTCCTCCTTTTCAGTATTCTGCTATACAGCAGGTTTTTAGTCGCGCCTCTTGCATGCTGCGAGTCGCGACTCAAGTAGTCAGGATGCCGTATGTCTGTGTATGTATGTATGTGTGTGTGTGTGTGGAAATTTTTTTTCCGAACAACCCCCCCCCCCC
>Ga0209782_1001416_pt1 | contig 12476 bp, 13 predicted proteins | sample WorMetmaBAHAMAS1_FD_187390 | JGI IMG/M metagenome (GOLD analysis project Ga0209782, IMG submission 187390) | Marine gutless worms symbiont microbial communities from Max Planck institute for Marine Microbiology, Germany - Inanidrilus... | ecosystem: Host-associated > Annelida > Digestive system... | reverse complement strand
ACCACTGTATCTTGGTGCTAACCCACACTTATGATTATTGTCTACATTTATATTTGTTGAATGGTGCCAATGAGTATTTGGACCTAACTGTTGTGTTTTGCCAAACAGTCAAAATAGTTTTTTTTTTATTTCTGACCACTTCTATTAATTATACACATTTTCTTCATAAATAAAACAAAGTAACAGAATAATTTAGTTTCCATACGTATGATTATATGTACATAACATCATCATCATCATCATCATCATCATCATCATAACATCAGTAAATAAAAGTTACGAGTGTCAGAGGTACAAATCAAAATTAGTTTGAGCATAATACTACTACTACTGTAATCAGAAATAACACAAATAATCGGTTAATCATCAAATCATCGTTCCAATTTGTTAAGTTAGATTTCTAATGAAAATAGATGTCACTCATCGGTACAAAAGTAATGTCACTAAAACTAAAATGTCACTGAGGAGATGACAAGATTCGTCGATTCTCTATCGCTACCATCGCCGCTGCTTCTGCTGCTGCTGCTGCTGTCAGTCAAGTGATTCTTTTCATTTTATGAATACGAATATTCCTGGTGCTGCTGCAACATCTCGTAGTAACAGCAAACTCTGGGTATGTTTGTTGGATGTACGATATCATGGGCAACATGTCAACCGACTCGTCGATGCAAATAGTTATGCCACTTTTCGTCTGGCATATATGCCCGGCCTCCAGTCCATATGGCACATAGAATTTGCAGAAATAGACAAAATAGAAATCGGTGGTTACACAGATAGTAGTATTCATCGCCCAGGTGTTTTCTGAAGGCGACTGGCCGTGTCTTGCAACTCAATTCTTTCACTTCCATGTCAATATCATCTAGTAATTCGATGAATTGTGCCCAATGACTTGGTGTAAATGTGAAGTGAGTTTTCTCATTTTTTATGTCAAAGTGATTTCACCATTCTCAACGTTCATTTTTCTATCCTGACAAAAACCAAGCATGAAACTTGCACAATCACCCAAAGAGACAGCAAGATCAAGTGACCCCATGCTAAGCTGTTGAGAATACTCATACTCATCGCCACTATGGTCGATAATTTGTACATCTTCTGAAGTGTAACTCTTTCTGGCAACTTTTGCTTCCACTTGCTCACAACGTGTCGATTGTGGCAATCTTTTTCCTTGATGAAAACATTATAACTCTAGTCTTTTCGCTACTAGCCATGCTTCGTAGTACAAGACTGCGATAAAATCATGCCATGGTACTGTAGCATGCTGCTGCTTATATTGGATTTTTCATGACATTTCTAGACCGATATACAATCGGAATCGGCATTGGACTCTGGCGTGTATGCGCGTTGTGTGCTGCTACTATGAGCTATGCTTATTGAGAATAGTGTATGCATTAGCACTAATTTTTGGCTTACTAGCACTGTCGTGCTGCCCTACATTGTTGCTGCTGTGCTGTTGCCTTGCAAATTTGTCATGTTGCTCAAACATGATTAGTGGGTGTGTAAGTAAGTAAAATGTAGCCAGACACTCGCCACTTTATATTAATCATCCACAGTATCCAGACAAAAATGATGTCATCACCCTTATGATCATGGTCATAAGACATACATGTTTTTAACTAAATGAAATAACACTGTGTGCCAAATGTGAATAACATAATGGTCGTAAAAATCAATTAAAAAATAAATCGGACATACAGGACATACAGGACATACAAGATTTGCCTCAGACAGGGTCTGAGGCAAATCTTGAAAGAAATGACTGTAGTATGCACTTAACTCGGTTATATGATACATTTTCAGTGGTAATAGACATCTAAAGATTATTCATTTATGGACTACGATTGCCTGCAAAATCAGCATATTTCATCTACTCACCATAAATTTTGACAGACATACTTTCGTCATGATAAGTGTAATCTATAAGATAATTAAACTTAAAATCTGCAACAAAAATACCAACTCTGCTATAAGTCTTTAAATGCAAGCCACAACTTGACGCTGAGAGTCAGCCATTGGCCATAAAATCAAACATGTGTGACCAAGCAGATTAATTTTCTAATATTTAGTCGACAAAATGAAACGTGTCGAAGAATACAAATCGTGATATACCACACCATTATTATTAGAATCACGGTGGCTTTCCATTGGCGACCAACGGTGACGACAGAGAGGCGAACAGTGCCAGTTCATCCTTCGACTGTCACTATGAATTCGACTCACTTCACTGGACCGCTGTCACCCGACCTTCTGGTGCATGCGAGGACTGATGGCTCCTCTGTTGAAGGCGATGACGACAGTGCAAATGACGAAAGGAGTGACGACGCCAAACTCAACTCCCTTCGTTGGACTGCAATAGCTGACTGACTGTAATCATGCCATCACAACACCGTATCGAAGATGACAATGTTGCCAAACCAACGAGCAGAGTGCATATGGCAATACTTGGATTTCCACAAAGTAAAACGAATCCGATGGCAGCAGCAGCAGCAGTAGCCAATTCCCACGGGCATTGTCACGTGTGGCATGCGACCATGTTGCAGACGTGCACTGAGATGTAGCAACTTGCCCGTCACTGTGAGAATGACGACGCGTAATCCACCCACACATTTCCTGTATACCGGCCATCACTTCTTGATAACAGCAGCCGACTGTCCAATCGACCAGCCAGCCAGCCAGCTGGGAAATCGAGCTGACCGCACCAAAACTACGTCACGTCATGCCATGCACTCGCTAACCATGTAACGAAGAATGAAAATAGCGCATGATGTTAAGCAAAATGACAAATATTGCCACAAAGCATATGATGATACCAGTTTTGGAAAATAAAATCAATCAAACCAAAACCCATACCTCATAGCATACATCATGCTTCAGTACTAGGCTTGCTGGTGCTAGAAAAATTTGCAAAGACGGAGATGAAATGTCGCTGCTGCTACTTGGATTTCCACAAAGTAAAACCGATCCGATGGCGGCAGCAGCAGCAGCAGTAGCCAATTCCCACGGGCCTTGTCACGTGTGGCATGCGATCGTGCTGCAGACGTGCACTGAGGTGTAGCACGATCTCACACCTGTTGACGTGTAGGCCAACTTGCCCGTCACTGTGAGAATGACGATGCATAATCCACCCACACAGTTCCTGTATACCGGCCATCACTTCTTGATAACAGCAGCCGACTGTCCAATCGACCAGCCGGCCAGCCAGCTGGGAAATCGAGCTGACCGCACCAAAACTACGTCACGTCACGCCATGCACTCGCTAACCATGTAACGAAGAATGAAAATAGCGCATGATGTTGAGCAAAATGACAAATATTGCCACAAAGCATATGATGATACTAGTTTTGGAAAATAAAATCAACCAAACCAAAACTCATACCTCATAGCATACATCATGCTTCAGTACTGGGCTTGCTGGTGCTAGAAAAATTTGCAAAGACGGAGATGAAACGTCGCTGCTGCATACAATAGTGCAGACAGAGGGTCCTTAGAAGAACTGCAGGACTGACAAAATGTTAAGCGGTTTTCTTAACATAACGGACGGTGAATGGGAAAAGCACCATGCAGTGGTGCAAGCACCTAATAAGGAAGTCACTGCTATTCTACGACTGCAAATTTAAAAAAATAACTTAGTTACACGTGGTCTCTTCCATCCTTTCTTTCTTTAGTTTCAAAAATAATACAACATGCATATCATATGTAAGCAATATGGTTATAAAAAAGGTAGACATATTGCGCAGTGTGTCTGATAAGGCGAGATCTTCAACGCCATATGGGCCTAAATTCAATAGTACATTTTAGTATGTATACATTTTATCTACATTGTACTGGTATATGTTCGAGTCATAATATTTATCGCATCTAAATATCATTCAATACTGTCATGATATACGGAAATGATTTGCAAAAAACCTATTTGCTTATTTATACCGTTGTGAAATTCAATAAATTAACACTGGTTTATTTCTGGGACTTTTGGATAATATCATTGAATATATTCACATACATATTCGTCAGGTGGTGAAAAAATTTGTGTTGTCGCATAATTTAACGTTCTGACATCAAGTCATTTCGGCAATGGTGACAAACTTTTTTGTCCGGAGTGCACACATGCTGTGCGCTCAACAACAACAACAACCGGGGAGGAGGGTTGTACTTGTCAGTATGCAAAGATGAATGTGAAACATCATTCATCATAACAGCATGAAAAACTTTATTTACAATATGGGTAAATGAGATTGCTATGATTAAATGTTGCCAGTACCATTTTCTAACTCACCACTGCACACAGTGCAGATAGAGGGTCCTTGAAAGGACTGCAGTCTGCATGGCGATGATAAGCTGCAATGATGTAAGCGGTTTTCTTAACTAAACGACCAATATGGTGGAAAGCAGCAGCAGCAGTGCAGTGACCGGATCTCACTGCTACAATTAGTCTATTCTACATCTGCATCGGGTATTTGTAAGGAAATAACTCATTTACATGTGGTCTTTTCCGTCTATTTTTCGAAAAAATAATACCGTATAAGCAATAAAATGGTTACAAATATTTATTCCACTCTATATAGTTGCATAACATACACACTTACAACGACAATATAGTACACTTTAGTATACGTTTGATCTACTTTAATAACAGTGTAGAATTCGTGACATCACATCTTATCACATGTAATAACGTTAAATTATGTTACAACATACTATATTTGATTGTAAAAAACCTATTTGATTATTTATGCGGTTGTAAAATCTCGTTAAACTATCATTTATTTATTTCAAATATATTTCCGATAACATACACATTTCGTTGGGTGGTGTGTCGCATAACAACTCAGGAGGTTTCGGGTGACGAAACTTTTTCATCTGTTTTTATACGAGGTGTTGTGCATATGCACGTGTCACAATAAGTGACATTTTCAATTTGAATGTTTACAAGAGACCTTCGAAAAAGTCCGTAGTGTTGTCCAGTATAAGCCAGTGGTGGCACTCACGTATAACAAAACGCGGTATTTGTAGCAGTCTAGCAGACGATTGCGTTAAATCTCCATTGGATTCAACGTTGATGTCAGCATACGTTAGTGTTGTTATTCGACTCACATTGAGATGCATGGCAGCCTCAGTAACGTTTGTGTGACCGTAACTGAAATCACAAACAAGTATGGTAAATTAGTTGTTTAAAGAACAATTTATTTTGTGACAAGTTGATTTGTGGCATTAACAACTGAAATCACGTTGTGGAAAGATGTATATTTAACATCAAGATGATCGCGAAGTGGTTTAACCTAAATTTTCCTATATTAAATTACATTATTCTCACCTTCATCCGACATGACGACTTTCTACTGGTTGTTGTCTTCTTTGACTTTATGCTGTAGTAGCATCACGTCCGCCGACTTGTTATTCTCCATAGCAAACAATTTGTTGACTGACTGTGTGACCATCTAACAGATCCACAGACCGATGAGACTCTGGCAACAGCCATGGGAAATTTATATGGTTTGCTGTAGGCTACGCTTCTAGCCCACATAGATATTTGGACATGTGTGACCTGTTGGTCTGCTTTTACTGAAAATACCGTCAACTTGATGGTCCCATCTACTTCTCGCCAAACAACGTATGTACATCAATGAGTGTTGCTAGTCAACAGTGTATTGGCCGTGCACTAGCTACTAGCTTACTGCATTGTGCATATTGCATCGCATTTCTATGACGTGTGTGTGTGCACTCGACATTGCACCACTCAACCAGGCAGGTGGACAGGCAAGTGTGCAGGCTGCTAGCTTACTGTGTGTGCAGTGCACTGAGTCCTGGTACGACAAATCACTCTCTTTGCCCGAACACCTTTCGTACTACAACAGACCGACGGTCCGGATACGACTAGTGGCTTTTACATTACAAGCAAGCAAGCAAGCAAGCACGCAACTAAGTAATTTACAAAAGAAAATCAAAAACATTATTCCACCATAATGTAATAACAGTATGTGTCAATTGTGGATTTGATATGTAGGTACATCTTCGTGCAGAAGTCGACTTTGAGCAGCAGCTTAATACCGATATTGTATCATCAACTGCTACTGCTGCTGCTGCTGCTGCTGCTGGCAGTGCTGACGTCACCACTGTCAACAACAACAACAACAACAACAAGAACAACACGGAAACATCGCAGTCAAGTTGTGTGAGAGGTTATGCTGATGGTTCTGACCAAAGGCCAATCTTGGCTGACGTATCGACACCATCTTCGGTCAACTCAATAGTCCTGCGGAGCAATTTACCTCCTGCAATAGCGGCTTTGTCTTACAATCAGTTGCGAAACTGAGTATGGTCTGTGTGCCATTTTGCCCGATTATTATTGGTGCGGGGATGTATATTTCGACACCCGCATGGCTTGCACACAGACATGCTGTCGTCAATGTTAAGGATTATGGCATCAAAGATTGCTTTAAATGGGTGATAAGTGCACTATTTCCGACAACTACACACGCTAACCATTTGTCCATGTATAGGAGCCACAAAGATGCAATCGACTGCACCGGTTGCAATTTCCAGTCGATCCTACACAGATACTGTTATTTGAAAGCAATGATCCTTCTATCGGCATTCATCTTCTATTGTATGACGACAAAAGTAGATGTTTCTGGATACTTTACTTATTGTCCAATATTCACCAACGTGCATACAAAATCACTCGATTCTTCCGACAACAACAAACCCCACAAGCACTATGTCTAAGTGAAGAATCTATCGCAACTTATATCGGCGAATTACTCCTACAAAGGCGCACACTGTGTGTCTGTCCTGTTAACTACAAAATAATTGCATGTCACATAGCCCGCAACAGTATAAATATCCATCGAGTGCCAAGTCAAGGCTGCAATTAGATGCACACCATTACAAGTTTCCGTTTGACTTCTGTTTGGTAGTGGACTGTGAGTGCTTTCTCGTACCCAACATTGACGATGACAATGGTAGCGACAATTACAAGAATGACAAAGTCAAATCTTCGACAATGTTAATCAATGCACACATTCTGTCCGGGTTTTGTATATATTATGTGACAGAGCACGACCATTACCACACAGAGCCATACACATATTCGGGTCAGGAATTACTAGGAAGATTTTTCGAGCACATATTCGACAAATTCAAGACCACCTCTCAAATTCTGTCATGTGAAATGCCAATGGGACCACTAACCTATACTAAGCGGATGGATTTCAATGCCACAACAGTCTGTCACAACTGCAAAATGAATTTTACACAAACTAATGCGAAAACCAGACACCATAATCACGTTTCGGGCACGTATCTTTTTCCCACTTGTTGCAATTGTAACCTGGCATTAAAATCGCAAAGACGTTGAAGACTGAGCAGGACGGATAGCGGCAGAAACAACTTCAACAATAAGAACAACAACAATTATATTAATGTTGACGGCGGTTATGCTGACGATGACGATGACGACAATGAAGCCAATAACAACAACCAATATCTCATACCAATAGTCTTTCATAATCTATCCGCGTATGATGGTCACTTTGTGTTACAGTTTTTCCATAAGGAATATACCAAATTTACGACAAAGCACCACAAGACGACATATACAGATATTGGCATAAATTCACTCAATGGCAAGCACAACCTCTTGCTGCATATCGGCAATATTGTCTTTGTAGATTCGTGTTAGTTTCTCCACTTGTTGCTGGACAGTCTCGTAAAAGAGTTGAAGAATACAGGATTGGATGGTTTCGTACACACATGATATTTTGGATGGGACGAATGCTACTATGAGAAAGGTTACTATCCATACAAGTATATGACTGATGCGGCAAAATGCGACAATATGGCACTACCACTGAAAGTGTCATTCTACAACCGTTTGACATATCAACACATCATCAACAAAAAATACGAGTGCGCAAAGGTGATATGGGTGGTGCGTGCGATGTCATTGCTTCGCGATTGGCATCATTTATTTAACGTGCGACACTATGCAAAGCATGGTATATGCCACCGTCGTGTGTCTGTCTGTCTCTCTGTCACACTCCGGTATTGTATGAAAATGGCTAAATGTAGGATCACACAAACAATGCAGCACAATAGCCCCATGAATCTAGTTTTCCAATGCCAAAGATCATGGCAAAATTCGAACAGGATCACTCCCTATGGGGGCGACAAATGCAAGTGGGGTGAGTTACAATTGGCCACTTTCGACGGAAAATGCACTACAACTCGATAGATGCATAGTTTCTATTAAAGTTGAATAGGAAGTCGTATATGCTCTATCGAATGGCTATATTGTTGATGACCTTGGATGACCCTTAATACCCCAAACCACCCAATTTTTTTTGCATTTTTAATTGCCTTTCATATCTTCGTAGTGAGTAAAAGTAGATAATTCATATTTGGTGTACATGTTGCACGTAGGTAGTCCAATCCGATAGATGACAAACCGTCCCTTAAAGAGGCGTGGTTATGTCATGTGACTGTTTTAATTTTTGGGGGCCCCATCCATATCTCAGGAATGGCTGAAGCTAGAACTATCAAATTTTGCACAAAGGGAGACTATATCAAGTCTTGCCAAAGGGATAACAAATCACCCCTAAAAGGGGCGTGGTTTTGCTCACGTGACCCATTTTTGTCTGCACAACCGTGGAGTTAGCAAAAATTTGGCCACCACACGCTGATAGCTGGGGTCAATAAGATCGACGACAGACTACAGTTTGTCTCACCTTTGACGGTCGATGCTAGAGCTGCGATACACTAATGCATAAGCTCAATTGGTTCGATTTGTCACTGTGTTTGTTGCATAGTTCGTTGTATAACGTATAGACAACAAATTGACCAAGTGGAGTTTGAGCATTATCGTTCAAATATGTGGTAATAATCGACATTTCTCTGTCTCTATAGCAATTTGCTATCAACCAACGTTCGTTGCATGGTAATTAAACTCGGTGGGCAGTGCGATATGGTCGATTTTGCATCCACCAGCATCACGTGGTCGATTGGCATTAGCAGATATACTTGTATTTAACACTCAATGTGGTCTTACTTGCCGATGTATTCATAGCATTTCGTCAGACCATGTTTAAGTCACACAGTGTCGACTGTTTGCATTTTCCAAGTCTGCTGAGTATGACATTACAGCTGGCATTGAAAGTTACCGATATAGAGTTGGAGCTAATTAGGGACTCAAACATAAATTTGATGACTGAGTCTGGCATACGACATGGACTCAGCTATGTAGCACAATGTCACGCCATTGCAAACTTTCCGCAAATGCTTATTATCGCCCCAACCGGCCACTTCACATCTGCTGTATTTCCACTGCAATTCTTTGTACACAACGTGTCAGAGATATCCGCTACTGGTCGGCGATTTTCGATTTCTCAACGATAACAAATTGACCAATTTCAACGTGTTAAGTATCGCACACGACTCACTGATTGTCTATATCATTGAGTGCGACCTCCACTATCCCGATCATCTGCACTCGCTTCACAATGCATATCCGCTACCACAGGAGTACATGCAGATTGACGATGACCTGCTGAGTCACACGCTGTGTTTGATGTAACCGGTGTTAGGTATCATCGAAGCACAAAACTCGTGTCCAGCTTATGCACTAAACCATGCTACATCACCCACTACGGTTGTTTGAAATTCTACCTCGCACATAGACTGCAACTTGTCAAGATACATCGTGTTGTTGCCTTCGCTCAGCACAAATTCATGCTATCATTTATCAAGTATTGTAACAACAGGCAAAAAAATGCGAAATCTGACTTTGAATCTTTTCTGTACAAACTGATTGCCAATGACTTTTATGGCAAGACGGTCAAAAATGTCCGCAAACAAGTCAATGTGCGGCTGATTGTCGACCCGACCAAATTTGTGCACACTGTTTCGAAAGCCAGCTAAAAGTGGTCAATGATTATCAACAAAGTTTTGGCACTCGTGGAGAATCATTGGGTGAAAATCATGCTGTCGAAACCAAACACCATCGGTTTCACGATATTGGAAATTATGAAACTCGTCAAGTATGAATTCTATTACGATTGTCGGTTGGCAACATTTGGTGAGCAACTTTGACTCTGTTTCACCAACGCAGACAGTTTCATTTGCCACATTGAAAGTGAGCATTAACTCGACGAACTAAAAACCATCTCTATCGACTGGCTGGACAGGTCAAATTTCAAACAAAACCATCCACTATATTTGCCCGTCAATTTCCCCACTCTCGGTAAATTGAATTGGAAACTGCCAATGTGCTGCTCACAGAATTCTGCGGTCTTCGGTTTAAAATGTATTCTTTAAGGAAGCTTACCGGTGCGAAGGCATTTTGCAAGGCGAAAGGCGCACCGAAGTTGTATGTTAAAAATGACGTCAGATGCGAGCAATATCTGCATGTACTCAGACACTAAAATCACACATTGCGCACGTTCGTGCTTTCCGGTTGCAGAACCATTGCATTACCATGCACAAATTGTACAAAGTCTGTCACTCATGTATCGATGACAAGTGCCATCTTTTGCCCGATGCAATACATTCACTTGCCTATGGTCACTGAGATATTTCTTCTTCTTCTTCTTTTTCCTCTTTGCCATCTCTCGATAGTCAATAACTGCATCATCATCATTGTCAGCTTAAGCATTACGCGTTGTCGTGTCGATTGTGTCACGTGGCATGCACGGGCGTGCACACACGTGCACGGGTAATGCAAGTCTCCCGGGGGGTCCCCCTACCCTCAACTACAACAACAGGGGAGGGGAGGAGATAAAAATCGCACATTATGCTGATAAGAGAGAAAGAGGCCATATAAATTGAGGCGTCATCGTCAAATGTGCACAATCACATTATGCTAACAATTGAAATCGGACACGTTACGAAGTCAACTTACGATAATGGATAGCAACAATTTCACTCCATTTCTCCCTTCTAACATAACTCAGTATTTGCCCAATATACCGAACTGTCTGTCGCGTATACCACCACTGTTAATGGACAAAAGAGATTTGTAGGCATGGTCTTTAGGCGTGTTTATGATTCCGTTCATTGTATCAGTGGCAACCTGTATTACATTTTGGCGATGGTGTCAGCACTTGCTAGTCATTGTGATGGATAATGTATAAAATACAACAGATGGACGACCACACATCAGATTAGATTTACTACTACTACATGCGAGAAACACCTACAGTTGTTGCTTCCCGCAGTCTATCTCGTATTAGACTGAATGTGAAAACCGAATTGACCGAGCGACCAGACGACCGACCATCATGTTGCCGTTTAAACACTCGTTCACATCTATCAACTGGTTGCGGTAAAACGAATTTCGTTTTGTGTCTTTTGACAATATCGACACGATTATAGTACCCAAGCTGGAGAAAATCATCTATTACTTTGGCACACATTAACTGCTATTCAAATCATTCGACCAACGTGTTGACTTTTGTCACAGTATGCCGAAAGGGGATGAAATCGAATCACTCATCTTGTCATTTTCGACTCATGATGAATAACATCGACGACAGATTGGCCAACGTATTTACGTGTGGGTTGCATCACAGAAACATTTCCGTCATATTCATGGTGCAGAATTTCTTCAACAAAAATAAATACATGAGGACGATCAGCCTCAATGCATGACAACAGTCATTTCACTCACTGACGAAACAACTCTATCTGCACAACACTGGCTATGCCTACGAAGCATTATATTGACGCCACACGTCAACCATATGGCTATCTGCTATTAGATCTCTGCACTTAAATGGACGAAGATTTTTGCCTGTGGACACATGTCTTTCCCAGCAAAAACCAAATTGTATATGTGCCAAAGTGACTCCAAGAAAATGCATATAAATAGGCATCTAACTTTGAAAACACATCATAATCTATTATGCAAAGCAAACTGCAATCACGAGTTGCCAACTGCTACCGTATATACTACTGCTGGAAAGAATCGCGTGCATGAGAGTCTGAAAGATGCGCTTTTCTGAGTGTGCAGTGAATGTATTAAAAAACAAAGTCCTGTTGAAAAGAAGTCAGTTTAAATGTTTGAAGCATCAGAAGCACAACATGCAAAAACTGGCAAGCAAACACACATTGTTGAAGGAAAAGTGCCGCATCGTATGTGAACATGGCACATTTCTGACATCGCTTATCATACCGGTGATATCGGCATTCGAGTCCATTATAGCCAGTTGACTGTTTCCGTCATAATAGTCTAACTCAATTAGAGTAGTATGGAGCATGCCAAGCATATCTGGTTTATTGTTGAAAAAACACAACAAACATACCATTGCCAAGGTTCGAGAGAGCACTAACAGGCATGGAGGTAAAAATGTAACAATCATAAAATGACAGCACTGGCGACAATTACTGGAGGAAAAATATATTTAAATACAAAATATAAAAGCAAAGTGAAAAAAATATGAAAAAAACACGGAGCACTCTAAAACACATTTAGGTACAGCCTACTT
>Ga0209782_1001415_pt1 | contig 12476 bp, 8 predicted proteins | sample WorMetmaBAHAMAS1_FD_187390 | JGI IMG/M metagenome (GOLD analysis project Ga0209782, IMG submission 187390) | Marine gutless worms symbiont microbial communities from Max Planck institute for Marine Microbiology, Germany - Inanidrilus... | ecosystem: Host-associated > Annelida > Digestive system >... | reverse complement strand
AATATATATATATATATAGTGCAGTTATAGTCAAGAACTCCTAATGCACAAAATGCACTAGTGTTGAGTGAACAAATAGGTTTTAAGTAAATATCTGCACTGATTGATGAGTCCTGGATAAAATCGGTCTGCAGCTGTAGGCGATGAGCGTCCGATGCAGCATTTAGCAGAACGGGAAGAAATTGACTGAAGCGGGTAAAGACTGTTTGACGGCTAGTGACAAAATACGGAGTTCATAATCGTAGTAAATAGAGCCTCAAGAAATGTCTGTCATTCACCGGCAGTTTCTCGTTAGGGCTGCAGTCGGATAACTACTATCGGTATTGTTTCTTTTGAGTCTGGAAAAATCGCAGGGTTATGTGATATTTCTCTGGGATTTCATGATTGCAAAAATTGCCACGATCAATTGTGATCATGAATGGGATGAATGTAGCGTTTACTTATCAACATTTTTGCCAGATATTTTCCACTGCTCGGCACAGTTGCTTCTGCGAGATATTTGGCAGCAATTTCAAGCATGAAATATTGAGTACTCGCTCATAGTGCACACTCTGATGATGTTTGAATGTTCTCGTGGAATTTACATTACTGATAGTGCAAATGCGGCAACTGACCGTTGACCAGTGACTGTAGGCTTTGCTCCGATGTACTTCTTCAGCTCTCACACTGGCAACCTGGCATCCATCTAAAGTTCTGCTCACTCAGAAGAGAAATATACGCAGTCGGCTGCACTGAGCACACTCGCGTCGACGCGACAGTTCGGGAGTCGTGTGCAGCTGTGAAATGTGTGTGTCTGCGTTAAATTAACTGGTCTGCAAGGGTTAACTGGTGATGGATGATTGTGTGGCGCACAGCGGGAAAGTAATGCAGGTGTCTAACGGCAGTCAAACGCACGGTACCACTGCACACCTCACTCTCGTTGTTAATTAGTTGTTCTCGTTAACTGATCAGTGATCACACCTCCACTCAGGAGGTTGTGTTGCTGCCGCGGTTTGTTTGTTTGTTGGTTTGTATTGATCAGCGGAATTACTCGAAACTGTTACATGCAAATTTTCATGAAAATTCTGAGACAGCAGTGGTCTGATAATGATATAGAGTCGGATCTGTCAACTTTTGCCAGTGTGTGATGGCCGGTGTAATAAGCATAGTGGCACTTCAGGGTATGTCAGGCACTGGACTACCCAAAAGTTTACAATTAACCCGTTCAATGATTGGTCCATATATTTCCTATTTCTAGTTTGTATGAGTATAATTAATACTGGTGGCAAGACAGCCTCTTGCAGTTTTAATTATATTAAGTGGCGGGTGATCTTTTGCTGCTGCTGAATTTGTTAAATCGTTTTTGAGCAGTTGTAAAATTTCTTTATGACTTGTGAAAGAATTTTGGCAGAATACATTGCAAATTTGCTCTAAATTGGCTGTCAGACTTTGTAATTTTTGCATTTATGTCTTAGTCTGCTAGCAGTATTTAGCAGAACATCCTTCTATATGGCAGCTCAGCCTGCCCCCAAAAATTTGTCATTGTCCCCAAATGGTAGTAATCTGGAAGAAGTCTGCACTGACTGAGTGCTGTCTGGCTACTGATGTGATTTGCAGGTCAGTTGTTAACACTTAGTTAAGGCATGCTTGATGTTTCTCACATCGTTATGGAGGTTGATCTCTAGTTAAGCTAGTTCCATTGATTGTGGTCAGCATCTTCACATGCTGTTACACCCTGCAGTCAGTCAGTGAAAGTTCGTTCTATTTAAGTAACTAATGCTAATCTTTGCTCTGTCTCTGTCTCTCTCTCTCATCTGTCTGTCTCCGTATTGTTTATTTGTTATTTAGTAATTATTTGGGCGACCAGCTTAGATGAGCATTTGCTTTTCTGGTAGCCTGTCACTGTGCTTTATATCATTTCTTGTTCCATATACATGTTTTGTGCACAGATCAAACAAATAAATAAATTGATTGATTGATTGATTGATTTGCTCAAATGATTCAGCAGTATGTAATGACTGAATGCTAATTGTTGAACAAAAAGCTTAGCTGTTAATGCAGCATGTTATTTAAATAATTCTACTTTGCATTGTTTATGGGCCACTCTTAACACAAGCAAATAAAACAGCAGACAATATGGTCAAGAGAATAACAACTTTAACAAAATCTAAAAAGCGTCTAATAGCTATGTTGCCAGAGTGTCAAATTTAGTAAGTTGCCAAAGGCAATGTTGGACGCTTCCAGTCAATGTAGCAGCATGTTGATCTGTGCATTTGACTGTCAAGGTATGACTTCCTATTAGTGTTTATTGATGTTAAACTTGTCAGAACCATAATACAAAGAACAAGAAGAAGAAATACATCACCGGCATCTATAGAGCTGCTTTTTGCTATGCAGTTAGGTTAAAACTTGTTTGGATTCTGTGCTTGTAAAGACAGTAGGGGTCCTGAGATTGAGGTATAACTTATGTCATGTAGATTAGGTATGTGGCATATATTCCATTTCCTTTACAGTTGTGAATTTGTCTTCGTAATAGACATTATTCACTAGAAACAGCACTTGGGGAATTTCGGCAAAATATGTTTGCAGCGTCTGGAGATGAACAGATGATAAAGATTGTTGTGATTAGAAATTGGAATGAACCGAACTTACTGAGTATAGTACGAACCAAACCTGAACTGAGAAATTTGCAAATGACCAAACAGCAACTGAACTGAATATTAAGTGGTCAGTCAGTCTGCATAAATGCATAAATTAACTGGTAATGCAACTGTGTTACACTGTCGCGTGAAATGTGGCCGTGCGTCTGTGTTTCTGTGGAACTGTGACTGTCAACAGTAACTGGAAGTGTCATTACTGAGCATGACAATGATGCCGCAGTCCGGGAAAGTCGTAGAAAACGAGTCGTTGATTGTGATGTTTGCTGGTCGGGTAGCACAGCGTCATTGCTCGCATCAGTGAGGTTGCTCTACATCGAGCCTGATTAGTACTGGGCTAATTGGCCATCTTCGGGCAGGTACACCACCTTGGTAGGTAACCTGCCAGCTAGGTCAACTCAGCTGGTTTTGCTGTATTGATTACCAGTCTTAATTGTCTGAGGTGAAGGTGGATGCCAGGTGGCAGGTACCACACTGTGATCCCATGTGGCATGTGAGCTTCCATAGTTGTTAAGCATGCATGTTTGAAAATGGCTATCCTTTTAGTTTGCTTTCCATCATGAGTGTGTCAGGCTGCTGATAGAGTGGTTCGACTGTGTGTAGTTGCAGCAGCGGTGACAGCAATGGTCGGCAGTGATGCTAGTGCGTCTCAGAGTGATCATGTCAAAGTGCCATTATCTATCATTACTGCCAACTCGCTGCAGCAATCTACAGCTGTCAATCAAGTAACAAACACACCCCATAGCCATATTATATGTCTGTGTCTGTATCGTTTTCCACTCTGGACATAGCCGAGCCGTTAGTAATCACAACTTGGCTACGACTGAGTAAGGTGATGATCAGGTGTGTGTGTGTGTGTGTGTGTGTGTGCGTGTCTGCTTCGTAAAGGGAAAACTGATATCACCAATCTGAATAACTGACAACCACATTTTAATTGTGGTCTGTGTGGAAGAGCGTTCGCTTGCGATCCAAAAGGTCGCGGGTTCAGATATTGGCCGGTCCGCTTCCAGATAACAGCCTTGGGCAAGTTGCTGTCACGCATGTTCCTCTGTCACCAAGCAGTATAAATTGGTACCGGCTGATGGGCGGTAAGTAATGGCAGACGACCACTGGGTGGATGCCTTAGTCACATGCAGTCTGACTGCCTGTACACCCGGCCCCAGTAACTAGTACAGGAGAACTTTATCTTTTACTATTTAATTATTGATATAAGCAATTAATAGCTGATATCACTAATTACCCGTGCTGGTGATAGCCAATGTCTGGGTATGGCATTTAGTTGTGTCTCTGAGTTTGTGTGTCTGTCAGTCCATTGTCTCCACCCCTGACCTTTCGTCCCTGATATATCCATATATTTGTGCGAAAAGGGATGTTAAAAACCAGCTAACTCATAGCATGTGAAACCTCAAGTATAATTATAGCCGTGTAAACAGCAGTGAATGTTTTACAGGTAACTCCCTGAATTAACCAAAATGTGCCATTTAAACAAAAATGAATGAACTTTGTAGAGGGTAGCGGGCACAACTCCCTCCCCAGACTCTAACCCACCTACTTTTACCCCTCAAACTCCATATATTTTCCCGTGCCCCTGATTCAGTGCTCGTGGTGATTGCTGACAGCCGGTGTCTCCATGGTCGTCAACAAGTACCAGCGACAGTGCGGCGAGCTGTCAGTCGTCGATTGAAATCAAAGAGTTCTACTATGACGACGATGTAATGGACGTGGCCGACTGGACCACGCTCACGCTCACCGGCAACGGTCACATGACCCGCGATTATGTCACGGCGCGTCACGCACGACCGGACAGTTCACAGGACGCTGTCGTCAACACCGGCAGTGACACTGCTGCTGGTAGCGGTGCCGGGTTCACTGGCTCGGCGGACAAGACTCTCACTGCAGGTAGATGCTTCCATCTCTTCCGTAATTAATTGTGGCAGGTCAACTCAGCCTTGCATCCCTCCACAATCGCTAAATTGAGTACCAGCTGACTTTCCTCCTTCTCCGCCATTATTCTGCTGTACAGCAGGTTTTTGACACGAAGTACTATGACTCCCATCTCCATCTGTCTTCAGCTTCTCTTTTCAGTGCCACATCACCATCTTTTGCCAACATATGTAACATCTGCATCCTCCGTCTTTCACCTTTAGCTCTGACTTTCATTCGTCCTTCTATAATATTTAGCAGTAAACTCTGATACTTCAAAATATGTCCAGTCAAATGATGTTGTCTCTGCTGGAGACAGCTGGCTTTAGCTGAGGTAGTAAAGGTGTGAATGTCACCTCTGCTGGGTGCGTGTTCTGTTAACACTGTGTGATCCTGTATGGCACGTGAGTTCCATAGCAGTGAGACGGTTTGCAAGCTGCTGTACTCTGTTTACTTACTTTTACGCAGCGATAATGATGTTGATTGCATCAGCGAACTTTCTCTCTTGCGGGCCTAGTTAGTACTGGGCCAACTCGGCCTACTATCCTCAGTGGGATGGGAAATGAGTACCGGCCGGCCAAAGTGCATTGATGCTCTGCTCTGTAAACACGAGCATGGATCATTCAATTTGTGGATGCACGTGTTGGTGGCAGGACATACAGTGCGTGACTTCAGTTTTTGGATTAGTCTTTCGCTGAGACCAAACTTCGGACTAAGACCAAACTTAATCCACTCAGCGAATCGCTCAGCAAAAGTTTCCGCTCAGCGATTCACTGAGTCCAAATCAAAAACGTCACTTTACTTTTTGGATTAAGTTTGGTCTTAGTCCGAAGTTTGGTCTCAGCGAAAGACTAATACAGAAAGTGAAGTCACCCAGCGTTTTCCGTCATGAACACGTGCCGTACCTGAGCACTTCTAGAGGTGAGTATTAGACTCGGTATAAAGCGCTGTACAAACGTTCTATTTACGTTACTCTACAGAGCGGACCTGACTAAGTCGTGGTTGGCGGCAATGATTGGTAGTCGTTTTGCCTTGTTTCTGATTTGACAGTGCAGTTCACGAGATCTTGATGTGTATTGTTGTAGATGATGGTCAGACGCCCGACAAGCCACAATCAGCAAATTCGGCAGGTCCTGTCTGCCAGGTGTGTTCAATTTTTGGTACCGGTACTGTGCATGGTGCAGTAGATTAAACTGGCTATTCATCAGTTTTTCAATGCATGTTAGACGGTTTGTATTGTCACATTGTACCAGCGATGGATAATTGTATTTTTATGTAGTAATTACTAAATTACCATAAGTTTGTTTACACTGCAGGTAATAACTGTGTGAATATTATCAGAACTGATTGGTCTGCCTATATCTGAGTCAAAAATAAGTAACCCTCCAAAAGCTGTTAACAATATCTTGGCCTATGCTAAGCCTTCTGAGCCAAATTTTGCCCAGTAATAGGCAATTTACATCCACTCATGTGTACCAAATTTGGGGAATTTGCAAAATTTTATGAATTGGGGGTCCATAAAAATAACTACCCTCATTTTTACTGTCTCAGATTTTAGCATTGCTGTTGGATTTCCAACACTCACAGAATAATGAAAATGCAGATAAGAATCTTCTCAGAAATTACATCATGGTTGTGTCATTAGATTAACCCACATCTTTGCTGCTTGCAACAGCCACGAACACATTGCTAAACCTAAAACAATTCCCGAGTTGAAGTACACACTGCAGCAGATTTGAACTGCCTTGTTGCAGCAATCCATTGCTAAAGGTGTGAAGGACTTTCCCAAGCGACTTGAGGCTAGTGTGTCAAGCTTATTGAGGGCATTTTGAATATAAAATTAAAATATGATCACTGACATAGCAGTTACTGATGAACACTGAGAAGTGGACCAAAATTGGTACGGTACATAGATGAGAATATGAATGGCAAATAACTGGGTAAATTTTCGTCTGCAGAGGATAACCACAAGTTGAAATATATGCAAAAGTTTTAGGGGGTTACTTTTTTACTCACCTTGTATATGACAAAAGTCCGTACAATTGCCTAAAACTATCAAAAATTACGCTTGCTTATCAAAATCGACAAGCTCCACTTTAAATGCATTACACCATGATTTTAAGTGAAAGTTCAGTATGTAAAATGGTCACTGAATGCTGACCACAAAAACTTTAGTTAGTGGGATTTTGAACTGTAGTTTCCTTTTTCTCAATTACAGTTACAAACTGGTCATATATATATGCATGGTCAGTGCAATTACAGTTACTTCATTGTGTAATTAGTTAGCTGGTTAGTTTCTTTTCTTTTAGTGCTTTTTGACACTGTTGGTTTGGTGTCGGGAAGAGCAAAGAGCCTGTAGAAATTGAGCTATGAAATGTCGATGTGATTTTTTTCTCTGGAGTGAAGTGCAAATGGTCCAGCTGATGCCATTGCTTCATTATCATCTTGTGCTTCATTAAACTCCAGAATGGCTTTACCTTTGTTTGGTTCCAGTTCACCCGGGTTGACCTCATCAGAGGTTCATGCTGCATCAAAGCTATGATGTCTGTTGGAAGGTTGAAAGAGAAGATTATCAGAACTGTGCTGTCTTTATGACAGTTGTCAACAGACACGCAAACACGTGTGACCAGTTCTTACAGTTGACTGTTTGATTATTTAGTTTTATTGTTTTTTTGTTCTTTCCGCCTAGATTTGTACCTTTCTTGCTTTCGTTATGTTGGGTTTTATTTCATCATTACCAGCCGAGAGATTGGCGGGGAAGAACGTCTCTGAAATGACTTTGGTTTGTGTGGAGTGGGGTGTAAAACCGCAATTCAGTCAAATCAACCCAGGAAAAAAGGAAGTAATGCAGTAAGTTGCCAGTGAGTGAACTCGACTTGTACGTAACACAGCACAGAGAGGTCCCTCTTAATTTCCAGACAAACATCATGGCTGTGATCCAGTCTATTGAGGGGAGGAGGAGGACAACCTGGGTAAACTGGTACCAAAAAGGTAAGAGCCATTCTTGAGTGAGTGAATGTACGACTGTTGGTGACAGTACGGTGCTGAGGAGTACACGACGTCATCGGTCACGGTCGAGTCGGATGCGAGCGGCTTTCACACAATCACATGCAACAAGACGGACGTGGCGACTGGTGACAAACGCACCACGTACCATGCCACCGTCAAGGCACCGCACGTCGTCACCAGGGTCATTGTTGACGACGAAGTCTAGACAGCTCACCGCTGTACTGTCTGTTGAGTGTAACTGACTGATGCCCATACTGGCCTATCAACATTCAAAATATAGGAAATACTTCTTGATCATTCGACGTCATTTGCTGTACGTTTGTTTAGGGCTGAGAATGGCATGGTTTCTGTGCAAACGAAGTGACAAATTAGGGTTATTGGTGAGGTCAGTTGGCTACTATGGGTTTGATGGTGGCCGTTAGGCAGATGCATCAATTATCTCGCGTCTTGTTTCAGTTTTCTGGCATCAGAATGACAGAAACCACAACGCGCACAGTGGCTAAAGGACCGTGACGATTGGCAGCAATCCGTCCCAAACATTGTCAGCGTCCAGCACTTACAAGTTCCTCCCCATCCTTTCCTTTTTCCCCTTCTCTTTCCCTTTACTGCGGAAAAGCAGCCCATGAAATCCAGCTAAAGGTCTGGGTATAGTGCTATAAGCTTCCCAGTTGGGTGTGGGGCTGAGCTGTAGCCCACTGAACTCTGCTCAGAAGTACAGATTGCAAGTCCCAGAACTCAAAATCCTTTCAAACTTTTTAATTTTTTTTTCTATCGAATTTTGTGGTGGTCCAAGCTATTAAAGACGATCACAACTGAAATTTTTTAACGGGTCTGGACCTGTGGACTCTCTCGTTGGATCGACGTCTCTGATCGTAATGTTCTAACATTTAAGTCAGCTTTAGTCTATCGAGTTCACATAATGAATGCACTGCCTGCTGCATTTTAATTAGGGTAGTAGTCTGGATTATGCATGTACTATCTCTTCATCAGTTAACTGACGATTGTGGAGATTCCACGACAGAACTCAGTTGCAATGATTCGTTGCTGTATCTGTCTTTGTTTAGTTAAAACTGCCTTGCCATGTTGGTTGGCAGAAGTTTGTTTTGACTGAATGTTGTTAATTGTTTCACAGTACCTGCTAGAATCTTTTGAGTAGACTGCATGGATAATTGGTTATTTTAGCGAAATTTGCCCGTTAGCTTTATCAGCGCATGCATATTTTTGGATGTTGCAGTTTTTTTAAAGCTGTCGATTGATGATAATCGTATTTCATTTTATGCTGTGGACAGAAGTCAAGATGGTCTAGTACTGGTGTGGTATGCAAACCGAGTCGGCATGTAGTGTAGTTGGTATCACAGTACAGTGTAGTTGCGTGGGTGTCGCCATGGGGTGAAAATGTCCTTCCCAGTTTGCCAGAGGACTCACCTAGGACTGATGCGGATCTGGAAAGTTTACAGAGGCAACAGGGGCCAGATGCCATAGAGTAGTTGCACATGCACCTATGATTTAAAGTCGCTTTTAACGGCCTGAAGTTTAATATTACTTAGGAGTGTACCAAAAATACGGTCCTTCAAAAGGACAACTCAATTTTTTAGAGTATGGGTACATGCCCTTCTGAAACCCCGACTCTCGATGGAAGGAGAAGCCTCCACATTCTCACATTCACCCCACAAATCAACTGTTTCCACCCCGCCTATTTAGACCTGGCGACGCCCGTGCTTAGAGTGCATAGTTAAGTTGGCGTAGGTGGTAGGTCTTGTGTCATTTCTGTATGTTCGTTGCTATTTTAGTTGACAAGTTTCAGCAGCGTCACTGGATGTGTGAGCTGACAGTTTTAAACTGTTCATTTGTTATTCAAGTAATGAAGTCTTATTTCATCAACGACTGTGTTTTTCTCATGCATTTCTGGTGTGACTGTTTGGAACTCCGAGGTCCACGTCTGAGATTAAAATTTCATTATTCCACCGTCGCACTCGTGCCTCCTATGTCTACAATGTATATCTGGCGTGGTATAACGTAATGTTAACTCCACGGATCAACCAGGCCAAACTGACATCTGTGACGTCAGTGATCAACTATCATGCACATGTACCCCAATTGACTATTCTACGCTTCACTGATACATGGAATTAACAATAGGCTACGTCATACCACACCAGACATCCGTTGTACACATATAGGCACTTACTTTCACACTATAGTAGTCGTATTCATATATTAAGTTACATAGTTGATGACTACGACGATTCACTACTCGAATGAACGCATGTGGACAAACTCGACTGCGAGTAGCGTGCAGTGTGGGAAGAGGCGCGAGAACTTTGTAACACCAGCCACGGACAGGGGCGACTCGTGCGACGGTGGAATAAGTGTGTTAAACAACTGTCTATTGTGGATAAGTTCGTTTACACTCACTTATTAGACAGTTTTATAACATACACTTAGCATCAACAGCAAATTTACCAAGAATTGTGGTCTCGGAGAGGGGTAATCTAAACAACATCTTGCGTTATGCTAGCCAATGCTAGGCCCTCTGTTACATATTCTTACATATTGTTACATTGCTGTTGATGCTAAGTGTATTCTGAATTCTACTTAGGCAAGAGAGGGGATGGGTGGAAACAGCTGGATTATAGGCAAAATTACATGCACTTCACTGCAGACAATCACATAAGACAGTGCAACAGCAGATTTAAGATGAAATGGTAGGTTTAATTACATTTTTTCAAAACTCGTTTATACATGCAACAGTGAAAATAATATAACTGACCGAAGTTGTGATAAAAAATAAATGACATTTTATAGCCAAATGTGTAGTACACATTGTTATCACATAACACATCATCAGCAATCATCATGTCTGCTCCTGCAGCAATGAAAGGACGCTGAAAATGCGGAACTGGAAAACGAACGACCAGATGTCTCAACTGAAAAATGAATGACTACAATCTGAAGTACCAAATTCCTGGACCAGAAAATACAGAACTGAAATCACAGGATCAGAAAGTAGAGGAACAACGGCAAATAAATCACCCACTGGAGGGAGCAGAAAATGCAGGACCAAATGCAAGACATTCAGCTGTAGCAACTGTCACCGGGGGCATTCCAGTTTTTTTGGTGAAGCTTGTGTCGATACTTTGCTGTTCACTGGCAGCTGCCATCCACTTTGCAGGAGCTGCATGAATGGGAAACTTCATCCATTCAAGCAACTAACTGCATCCAGTGAGTACACAGCATTATGAATGCTGAATCTAAATGCTGCCACCACATTTAATTCATTTCTTTTTCTTCGTATGACAAGACAGATACATGACGACTAATAAAACTCATTGATTAGGAATAGTCGTGATGTTTTTGTGTAATTAACCCTGTGCAATTGGGTACTTCAATTTTATGGTGATGACATTTGTTTCTTCAGCTTCTAACCCTGCATTGTAGCCTGGTGGCATGTGTAATGGTTAGCGATGTCATACTTGTGAATCAATTGTCACTGGTTCGAATCCCGGCCATGCTGCTATCAGGTAACAGCTGTGAGAAAGTTGTCCACACACACACACCTGTGTCTGTCATCAAGCAGTATAATTTGGTACCGGTCACGAGCCAGGTGACGTTCTACGACTGGGAAGGTAACCGTAGGTCTGGTCATCACACTGGGCCATGTGTCACACACTCAGTAGTTTATCCACCTGTGCGCTAAAGGCCCAAGTAAAGGAGACGAGCATCTCGCCCACACTCCTCTGAGATACGGCACTCTTTATATTTGCTTTCCAGCCGGGACATCCAGGCCCTCAATTTGCTGGTTCTGCATTTTCAGTCGACCCCAGACACCCACATGACTCGGTGCACAAGCAAGATGACAAGCAATCAATCACAACTCATACGTAACTGAAATATTAGCAATCAAACATGCGCTGACAAACGAGGCAAAGCCATCAACCTGACAACTTCGCCTTGTCAGCTCGACAAACCAGCAGATGAACTGCAGCACAACTCGGCCAAATAAACACGTCTTAACGTGCTATTACACATGTGATGCTATTTTTACCAGCCGTGTGCCATCCTTGTTGCATATGTAAGCCTATCAGAAGGGTGCGTCTAATTAATGCATCAATGGCCTACCGGCCTCTATCAGCGTAGGGTTTAATTGGATATGAAAATACAGACTGGCATACTCGGTGCCTCAACACATAAGGCATCAACAGTAAGATGCTAAAGACATTTAAGGGGTGGGGAATGGGATATCCCCTCCCCAGCCAACTAGGGGGTCTAGGTAGCATTGTAAGCTCCACCAGCGGGCGGGGGCACAGCCCTGGCTGCAATGGAATTTTGTAAAATCTGAATGCCAGAGAAGCCAACTCATGACATATTTTTCTGCCACAATTCTATAGTGGGTGTAGATGATTATGAGTGACAGAGGCCACGGAAGTATAGGCCCACAATGAAACGGACCTTGCGAGGAGCTGCTGGCAATATTTCATTAAGCACAAAAACTGAACTTACTGAATTAGGCCCACATAATGCTGTCATCAAGATTCATGCCATCATGAGGCAGTTACGTATGCTAATTTTAGTCATTTACTGCATAGGATATTTATGTGATCGATGCAAAAGGCAAGCAAAAGTGTGTGAGTGCCTAAATGCGGGACACTTTGTGTCACGGGAAGGCCCAAGCTCGGATACAGGACACAGGTGGCAAAATACTGGATGTCCCAGGACGGTTGGTAACCCTATATCAGCCCCACAGATACAAGAAATCACTCACTTACTTACAATTTGACGTCATTTGCTGTACCTTTATTTACGGCTGCAAACTGATTAGTTTATGTGCAAAAAGTGACAATTTAGGGTTAAGGATGGCGGGTTAGAGTTAGGATTAGTGTTAGGGTTAATGATTGGGTAGCATAGGGT
>Ga0209782_1001414_pt1 | contig 12476 bp, 3 predicted proteins | sample WorMetmaBAHAMAS1_FD_187390 | JGI IMG/M metagenome (GOLD analysis project Ga0209782, IMG submission 187390) | Marine gutless worms symbiont microbial communities from Max Planck institute for Marine Microbiology, Germany - Inanidrilus... | ecosystem: Host-associated > Annelida > Digestive system >... | reverse complement strand
CCTTTGACTTGGGGGCGTGGCCCCCTAACCCCTTAGAACCGCCCCTAATTCTAAGCACAGTACGTAATATAGCTTTTACTTTTATGACTGGCCATAGACTGCATAATGTGATAGCTAACTTATGTGCGTTAAATTTTCGGATAAAATCTTGATTTCTGCTGTGGCGGTTTAGGCCTAATAATTGATATCAAGGCCAAATACTTGGAGCCGAATTAAAATGTTGCTTGCACCAACACGATCAGGCGTGTTGAACACGAATCGCCGAGTTTGTTTGACATCAAATTATGTCGGATGACCGCCGGCTGTTCCGGCGTGTCGTCTGCATGGTGCTCATCGAAGCTGAATGTGATGACGACTGCATGGTCGTCGCTGGCTCCAACGAGCGATAAACGATCGTCGCTCATTAGGAGCTAGCTGCATGCTACACGATTAAACGATGTATGTCGCCCCAAGTGTGTGTGTATGTGTGCCTCTGCAGCGTTTTGACCATTACCCACGCCGGCGGCAACCAATGCGTGGTTAGGGTTATCATTGGCATCGGTGACTTGGCATGTCCGTGTGTATCCGCGATCTAAACGGAAAACGGCTTGAGCTATCAACACCAAACTTGGTAGGCCTATATGTATACTCTATGGCGGGACCCGAGCATGCGTTGACGCTGAGATCAAGGTCATATCAAATGAGCCGCCAGCATGTCTATATGACTGCTTAGATTTCTACTTATACCGCTGCGATTGAACACTGCATGCTTGATTCATGAATAGGCTACAATACGCAACGTCGAGAGGCCTAGATTATCAGCCATTTGATCAACTTTGAGTTTATATATTGGAGTCGTGACATTTTTGAGACAGAAATTTGTAATGGTGACTTTGTCCCCGACGCGCAACCCATGATGAGTACTGGTACTTGGTCTTTATCATTGAGCAGAATTTAGTTGGAACTTGGCATAGGTTGATGCTGGAGCTGCAGCAGCAGCAGCAGCATACCGACCAGTCGTATACTGTGCAACTGCATGGCAAGGATTAAGCAACCATCCTATGGAGGGGGTGCAACATGGGAACCAGTCCAAATTCTGGGAATCGTTCCCCCATCCCCTTATAAAACGCGAATGTGCCGCAACATACAGCCTACACGACTGATGAAAGCCATCGTGCACGAATTGCACGTAGTAAAAATCTCAAATTCGCATAGGTAGGCTATATGACGTGAGAAATGATGTAGCTAAACAACTGCTTGAAATAGCAGTTATTTTTTGCAGTTAACGTCCGTCCATTTGATTCCAAATTGAACTGATGACGGCGCAGTGACGTGTTGGCGCCGTGCACGAATGTTGTAGCGGCGCCGGCTCAGTCAGACAAGGTCGTGCACGGTCGGCCTCAATGCCGGTAGGTCTAGTGCAGCGTCTGCAGTCGTCCGCCGGCCACGGCCATGACGTCGACGCCGCGCGGCAGACGACCGTCGTCGACGACGTACAGCGGAGGCGGCGCCGCGACGACCACTGGTGTGGCCTGGACTGTCTCGAAGCTGCCTTGGACAGACCGAGGACCTCGCAACGGCAACAGTCGCGACCGCAAGCCGCCGTCAAACGTCAGCTCGACCTCAACATCGTACTGCAGAACTACATCAGACATCGAATCAGCAGCGATCAGCAGCAACGCTTGGCTCAACGTAATCAATGACGGACGTAGGCTATGTAACGAACGGCAACAGAATTATCTCAATAGCGAAACTGACCTCGGTAGAGGTCAGACCCACTGCATGCCTATAACCACGCCCAAACGCGCTGGAGTCTATTTTGCACGTTTGAGTTGAAAACGCTCGCTTACGGACCCAAGAAATGGGGGGGGGAGGTTAGGAGAATTGTCCACCTCGACATTGACCTATATACGCTTGAATTTCAATATTCCCTGCGAACACGCATTCAACATATCAAGGTTGAAGTTAATGGAAACAAACGCAAAGACTTAGGCTGACTATCAAAGTGTGGTTACGTTTGGTAGCCTAGAGCAAGGTGACTTGCCAAACGCCACTCGCCCGTTCGTAGAACCGTCATTAGGCCCATTCCATGGGGCCATAGCGGTGCCCTCTGTCACGCGTTGTCGTCGTGGACATCAATGCGCAGGCGGCGCGCGACATTACCGCTAGCGACCCCTGGTGAATGGGCGTGAGGCGGCTCGCAGTGGCGAATGGGTCCAACATTTTTTTAAATGCTTCTTGTTATTATAAGTCATGCCGATTCTTTTTTCATATTTTCAAGCCTGTCTCCCGAGACACCCAAGTGGAAATCTGCAATATATTGTCATACTATGGATCATATAAGGATATATTATATGCTCGAATGACGCATACGTGTTCGTTTCATAGGCAGGTTTTGTGACCTAGGCTACGGTGTATAGGTCAGATGCCCTGAAAACCCCCAGAGGGCATGAATAGGCATTTTCAAGAAATAGTGGTCAAGCCCAAAACAATTTTGCTATAATTTTGATATAGCAACTGGGATCTCCACCAAATTTGGTGAATAAATACAAATCACAAAGCAGTCTCCATGTATGTTCCAAATTGTATTTACCTTCTAGCAGGTTGCTACAATACGGTCCAGCATATCACCTATATTGCCGTTTTTAGCGTGAAATTACACAAGCATTAAAAACGTCTTTGTTGGTCGACTGTGATCACATAGTTCAACAAAAAAGTGTAAATCAGTATAGGACAGTATAGGCCAATGTCCTTTGCTACATGTATAGCGAAGCTAACCCTGATTTTACTATCTTCAAGTATCTTGTGATCCCAAAGTGAACCGAGGAAGACCAGTGTTGTACGGAAAATGTTGAGTTTTGCAAAATGGTGGTATCTAACAACTCACATGTTGCACTACCACAGCATGTGCTATGCTTGTTGTTCTGGTGGCCTTTATTATTTTCTTGGTGTTAAAAAAGTTTACTTATAAAACTGCCAGCAAAGCCAAGTGAAAAATTAAAATACTAAAATTAAGTATTCATGAATAAAACCATATATACATAAGTGATTACAGTACTGCTGCGAAATTCTTACTTCAAAAATTTTACTGGTTATGGAGGAAAGATGAAATATTGCTTGGGTTACTCTTTATTAGGACACCTTGTACACATTAAGAAATAAAAACCACAAAAAAGCTATAACTTGACAAGGTAATTGCCATAAGTTCAGAATTAAATCAATTCTATCTCAACTAGCAAATAAATTTGACAGATTTTTTATTCAATTCACTCCTTTCTACAGGTCTATGCAGATGCTACTGAAACCAAGAGACGAAATGAAATATAATGTATATTGTTTGGCAGTTACTTATATGCTATCAATTCAAACTGCAATTTAAGACCATAGCAAAATTCTAAAATAAGACTCGGTTTACATGATTCACTGAACCATTTATTGCATAATGTGTTTTCATGTTAATTAAGTTCAATTTCTTCTAGTTAATATTTACGTACAAAGTCAGCCAATCGCATAGGCACAACCCCCGCTGAAAACTTGGCAGGGGACCACACAGGGTCGATTCCCTCCCTTTATGCCATTCTTGCTATTGACATTATTGCTCCCACCATGGTTGCATTCACGCTCTTTCTGCATCTATTCTATCCCCCTTCAATCCAGAAGCCTCCCTTGTGGGTTAATGACAAGACTAAATGCGTCTGAATTTACACGTCGAGCCCATAAAAATGACAGTTATAAAAGTTTGGAGGGGACCTAATATACTTGGTCCCCAGGTTCTCCAAAGTTGGAGGGGGACGCATCCCACGGGTCCAATAGGGTGGTTGCACCTATGGCCAGTCAGAAGTTCACCGAACAACAAAAAGTAATGAACTACGACTCGATGAGAACCGTTGAACACAGTATTATGCAGTCACAAAGTTTCTCCTACTACAAGACTGTGGCATCCATCAAATTCTCGACACTGTTAACTTCGTGAGGCATGCATCAACATTAGCACTGAAACTGTGCAATAATTGCATGTAAATACCTATCACGTACATGAAAATGGATGCACGCTTAGAACTACGACTACAGAATGCAGCATTATCACTGCCGGCCTATCACGGTTCGTTTGATTTTAAAATCAAACACAGCATCACAGTTTCTTAAACACACGAACTGCTGATGAAATAAAATCAACCAATCATCCTGAGCCGATGCACTGAGTTTTAAAACTAGACATAAAGAAAGACTGCACGCATACACAGAGCTGGAATCATGGGACCTTGCACTCAAATCAAAACACAACTCGAAGAACAAAATATTCCGACAAAGATGTCACACTACGGTGGATTGGTCAACACAGATTGGATGTATGCTTAACGTAACTCATAAAAGAGCAACTGTTTTATTGTGCAATTGCTCGGAGAACATTTCCGTGAAATAGATGTCTATGTGAAAACAAATATTTTATTCAGCTCTATGCTGCAAAATAAATGCTATCCAGATATCCAATTTTGTGTGTGAAAATTAGTATATCTTGTTAACTGACATATCATCTGACACACTGGAATGCACGGCTGTCAATGAACATGGTTACCCTCCTTACATGACGACACAGAATTAGTAATGGCTGATTACAACATAATCTTTCTTACACTGTACAACAATAAACAACTAGATGTGAATAAATGTGGCAGCAAGCCATTTTTCATTAAAAAATCATATTTGATTTGCACTAAACCACTGACTGCAATACAGGCTTTTTGGTGCAAGTTATTCTTTTGTAAAAACACCACTAAATATTGCAAGAACTAGATAATGGCAATGCAGACAATATCAACTACAGAGAAAGCATAACTAAACAGATCTGTATGTAGTAGAATAGTTACCACAGCTCAGTGGTTTAGGCAAGAGGTAGTTAAACACGCACAAAAATTGCAGTTTAACTTCTGCTGTGTGCTGTGCAGGTCACCAGAAGGAATCAGCTGTGAAAAGTTGAACCTACATGTGAGCAAATTAAAATACTGAACAGTGGATGACTTTATCTTTCCGCCTAAACTAAGTTTTAGACTTAAGTTTTAGAACAAAGTCTAAACCGAATGCCAAAATCCCGTTTTAGATTGAAGTTCAGATTAACTTCGGTTTTAGACTTGGTCTAAAATTTTTCTAAAACCGAATTTTAAACCAAGTCTGAAACCGAAAATTGTCAATAGTAATGAATGCGCAATCAATATTTGCGATTTTTTAAAAGTTAACTTATTTGTAAATACTAAATAAATATTATTATTTTTCGTTCGGAATTCCAGCGTTCGACAGAGCTCGTTGGCTTGTTTACGTGATTATGTAGTAATTACATCATCGCTTCGCTAAATCCGAAAAAGTACAGTGATTTTTTTTTCTAAAACCGAAGTTGAAGACTAGAGTTTAAGCAGATCTGCCTATTGAAATGCATTAGGTAAGTTCGGTTTAAAACTGGATTGTTCAGATTAACTTTGGTCTAAAACCAAAGTTCGGTTTTAGAATTGGTCTTAGACTGAAGTTAAGACCGAATTCATTGTCACTTTACTTTTTTATGCTAATTAGGTTTTAGACGAAACTTCGGTCTTAAACTAAGTCTTAAGCAGAAGGATAAGGTCTGCCAGTGGAGTACAAATTATCTGGGTTCGTTTTAACAGTGTCTTTTAATGGCATGACAAAATACAATAAATTACACGCACTGCGTAAATGATCTGATCACTGGTCAGTTTGTAATACTGCATATGCATAGACACAGAATCATCCACTGTTTATACATACCGTATATCATTACATTAAGTTCAATTTCCAAGCAAATATGTCACCGTCATGAATTGCACTGTTCTGAGGTTATTATCAGTTCCTACGAAGTGAATATGCTGTGAGTTTACAACACTTATTCCAGTTTCAATGGACAATGTTACTGTTAAGCAAACCAACTGCTAACAATCCCACAATGGCAACACTGGAAAGACTGCTAGCACATGGCACATACAATTACAACATATGAAGCCTGTTAGCAGCGCAGCAGGAATGATAACACACAAATACTCTTGTAGCATACACAAACAGTTCAGAGGTGGGCAGGTACCGAGTTTTTACTGGACTCCAGATTAGAGTGCACTGAAAATTGTACCAGAATGGGTAACAGAATCACAGAAGAGAGAACCCAGCTTTACTTTTACTGAACAAGACTGAGCCTCTTAATACTGCAAGCCGAATTTCCGGTTCAGTGTCAATAGGTTTGTCGGACTGACCATAGATCAAAAGATCATGCATATGCACGTGATAATATTGCATAGTACATAAACAGCAGACACACTCAACCGTGCGATGCTGTATTCCCACTACGTGAATGTACAGAGCACAGCCAGGCAGTGTAGCTTTGGGCAAGTATCAACAATGAGCTAAAAAAAATTGTTCGTCCCAATCCCAAACTGGCTTTGGTAGTTTCACATCAGCATAGCAGGATGTGGAGTGACTGAGAAGCGTGTTGAAAAAAATCTCCGAACATTCAAAACCATTTTGACACAGTAACATCTTCCTCTATTCCAAGCTGCTAAGGCCCATTGCCTGAATAGGCACAGTGAGTGGTTACAGTAGACATAGCAGATTCATAAATATTTATACAGCGGCAAATACCATTTCATGCAGCATATCACTGAACATGAATGTATATATATATTTATATATCACTGTCATTAAAAACAGGAGGAACTACGTGAACGTTCCACCGTTATGAGCCGTTGTTGTAGTCCAAGTCGGGCAGGGTGCTGTCTAAGGATGCCAGCAGGTCGGGGTTGGCGCCGCCGCGTAGAATGCCGTTCTCATACTCGAGCTGTTGATTCTTCACCGTCAGCTGCTTTATCTGCTCCTTCAAGTCCTCGATCTCAGCACGCACGGCCAGCATCAAGTGCTGCTTCACCAGGTCCTACACATGCACCAGCAATCAACTCGTTTAAACTCAATCGAAGCTGGTTGGCCTGGTCGTGTAATTATAAGGACGTCTGACTTGTGACACAACGGTCAGAGGTTCGAATCCTACGCCAGGTGCCACGCTTCTAAAGGCAAGATGTTCACACACGTGCCTCTCGTCATCAAGCGGTATAATTTGGTACCGATCACAAGAAACTCATGCCCTACAGCTGGGAAGGTAACTGTAATGATAGGATAGGCTACAGTTTACTTTGGGTAGATGTCTATCTGCTTGGATGACTGATGCAAACTGTCTGCATGGCTATACTCCACATAAACTTTCCTAGTTATATCAGCAAAAAAAGAACATATAAATCTAAACCAACAGCCATCTGTAATAACTGCGCGCAACCATTATGCATATAACATTTAACAATTCTGAGCTCCCGAGTCGTCGTTGCTTTGTCCCTGCAAAAACTGCCAAGTATTGCAACCAGCACGTATGCATGTCTGTAACCTCACTGTCGTCTTAAAATTCAAATGTCTGACTTCACAAAATTTTTCCATACATTTGTTACTTGTGACTGTCTTCCTCTGATCATTATGCAGCTGTTATGTACTCTGGTTTTGCGGATTACTGACCAAACTTGTCATCCCTCATGGCAGTAAATGCACTTATCTGCTGTCGAAGAGGCAGAGAATGCATAATGCCTTTACAGCATCAGTGACGGACAAGTGCATTTGTTGCTACAAGGGGTGACAAGATGGCCAGTATGTTCAGGCATCTGTTGTCATTACGCATTGTTCAGGGCTGTCGCAATCAGTGTACAGAATGTCGCAGGAATTTGTAGACTGCGGCAGTCTGCTATCAATGACAGCCTTGTTGTCTAATTCTGTCTACTGGATCACACAGCCATAACACTGACCTTACTACTTGTGAGCAACACAGTGCAACTTTCATGCCAACCAGATATTACAAATTTAACAGCAATGTAAGATAAACTTAAACCTGTCATTTAAAAGCAATTTAATAGACTAAAATGTTGATTTACATTAACAGATTAAGTAAGAAGAAAAACATGACAGCGCTCACCATGGCCTGCTCAATCTTGTTGTCAATTTCAGACAGTGAGCCACTACACAGTACAGTTAAAAAAATTAGTATATAGCTACCAATTTTTAATCAATTAATTTTTATGTCATAAGTTATTGCATTATAGTGAGCTCGTTAGGACATCAAATCGAACTGTAGGCCTGCTTCAAACTCCTCATTATTCCATTTTCATGCTCCAGGACCGCACACGTTGTTCACACATTTATGCTTCTGGCATGAACTAGTACAATTTCATTATCAGTAACAAATACTCAGTCACTGTTTGAATACTGCTTTAAATCTAATATGACACAAAAGACATCTTTCAGAGATTAGTTTACTGCCAATTTTTGGATAGCTATTAATCTGAATTCACAATACATTGTAGAAGAGGACACACAAAAAGAAACAGAAAAAAACACAGCCTTGAAGAAAATATATCTAAGAATACAAATGCGAATATTTGCCAGCATTAAGAAAAGATACCATTTCATAAAATAATAACAAGAAGCTCTGCTATTTCAGAGGGATCACACGACGCGATGCTGCACTGCATCGTGTCTGCATGAGCGCTTCCATAATGTAGCTGGATCAGACACATGGGCATAAACGTAAAAATGGGTTATGAAGAATTAAATAGGTGAATTTTCTTAGTAAATTATAGCGAATCTTGACGTAAACAAAACAAGTTGTTTTCCTGGTATGATGTCACAGATTATGATGATTTCCGGAAATTGCCCAAGAATAACTAAACTAGTATAAATGACTCCATATTTTACTGTCTGAAATTGTGATATGGCTATGATACACTTAATCTGAGATCATCTGTATTAAAAATCAACAAGTTCATCTAAAATGCAGCTTTCCATGTGTTTCCCAGACTTTTCATCAAATTATGGATGGCTCTATTAGCTGTCTTTCGTACGTTTCCAAAAAATGGTCCTTCTGATTCCTAAACAATTTATTGTAAAACAGAGTACAAACAACAGGTTAGATATCCTGAAAAATTTAACAAGTACATTCAAACTCAAACTCAGTACACTTTAAGTTGATTCGTTATCTGCACACTGAAGCAGCTATGACTGCACTGTTGTGCATGTCCTAAACAGGCAGACAATCTGAGACAGACGTACAACAGACAGACACCAGACGGATCTATACATGATTTCCACCACGAGTATAGACAGCACAAGCATCAACAAAAAATGAGCACAAAGCAACACACAGTGGACAATAATTTCAAAATAAGTTTTCACCTGGCAGAAGATAGCTCGTTACTTTCATCGACAACAAGAGAAAGTAACGAAGAAGTGCCAAATTCTTCATGTCCAGCCTGCCACGATACTCTGTCGAAATTGTGACGCACATCACCGAAACCAGCGACAACTGTTCCGTCAGTCTCAGCATCAGAGTTTGCTACGTCTATCGACTTTAGTCCACTGACTTCCGAAAGACAATCGCCAGATGGCCGACACATGTTTTGTAACACCGAACCAGGTTCTGTCGTCGAAAAGGAACCGGCAATTTCACCTATGAGCAGTTTACTGGCACATGGCAAAGTGTCACTCTCGAGAAAAGGCTGACCTTCTGAGTAGAAGATGAGCTGACTAGCAGCTGGACCAGCTCCCTGTACATAGAACACAGGCTCTGCTGCACTGCTGCTTCCAGCAAACTCTGTTTCAGCCACATCGTTGGCTTTGGCCTCCGGCGGATCGGCAAAATCACGGCATGCCCACCGACCACGTCTGATCAGCCCCTTGCTCTCTATCTTGACAATTCGAAATCTCGACTGCACCCCGTCTTCCTCGGAATGCTTTATGTCTTTGTTCAAGATATTGGCCAACGGCAGATGGTGATCAGCCACTGCTGTTTTACACTTTTCTTCTGAAATGGACATCACATCTGCTTCTGAGTTCGAAATGTTTAACGCTACCGTTTCGTCTTCGTCATTCATTCCATCTTCACTTTCGCTGGTGCGCCTTACTATACGAGTTATATGAAACGGTTTCTTCGTTGGCAACAGAGACGATACGCCATCTACAACTGACCAATGAGGATGCTGCAGAGGCTCTTTAACACCGGTACTTCTGGTCATCGAGTATAAACGACTGTCCACACTGTTCATTTCAACGTCTTCAGAAGGAGATGTCACCACGCAGTGTAACGTGGTAAACAGTACGTCGGCCGAATAGTATACAGAACCAGAAAGTGAGTCGTCATGCGACTTCGTACGTCAACGACATTCTTGCGCCTGAAACAAGAACAACAAAGACGACTCAATAGTCATCACTAATGTCCGGCGGAAAATGTCCGGATGACACGCACCACACGCACAGAACAAACGAACGTCATGTTCAACCACACACAAACGACATAAGGCCACTTACAACAGCCTAACTCGTGTTCAGTAAAATGGAATATGCCATTTATTATATCCAGCATAAATCAGCTATCAAAACTATATATCAATGAAACAAATATCAGTTTAATTACCGAAACTTTCGCCAAACAACATCCACAACAACAGGCGAATTGAACTCTGGGAGTGAACTCCGACCTCGATTACGCCATATGACCCAAAAATATCACTACAAGCATGAGCTGTTCCCGATAAGATCCAAATTATCATAACTCGTATACGGTATTTTCGATTGAGTACTCGAGTTTCAAGTATCGAGTTTCGAGTATACAAGTCCACTGATTGTATGCCTGTTCACGAATTTACAAGTTATGTGTAAAAATTTGTAGCTATAACAAATTACATTACAAATAGCAATTGTTTGCTCTGACTGTGTAAAACAGGTTGAGTCAACGAAAAGTTTGTAACTCTGCATGGTAGTCTGCTGACTGTTGCTACTGGTTAAAAGCAGAAAACGACTTTGCCACGTAGCTACAGCAACATCGTCACTCACACTCACAGTATATACATCGTCGTTAATCGTTGTCTTGATTTATGAGTATCGTTAGCTGTTGCTAATTCACCTTTCCCTAATTTTTTGGTGGCTATCAGCAAGTATTCAGTCATGATAGATGCGAGTCTATATAATGTTACGTTTACGGGGAGACATGATGGTTTTCAAAATTGTTAAAAATTATTATTGATCGAGCAGCAGTAACAATTGACTCTAGCACTGGCTAGCATAGCGCGAGATGATTCGCCCGCAAGCAGCACGGCGAGCAGCACGGCGCCCGCCAGCTGCACGGCGGCCAATGCGCGGTAAAGTGGGATCGGAATTTGAAACCTAAATTAGCTAATGCACCAATTGCACTTCCGTCACAGACAGACGGACAGACATACGGACAGACGGACTGGCATAATGGCATAAGCGCGAGATGTATATATTACATCTCGCGCTAAAAATGAATTTTAATACTTTCAGTAGGTAATAATTATAAATTACAGAAATTTACGTGTCATTATAACCTGAAAAATTCATTTTGCTCTCGAATAGTTAATACATGGGATAGTTTACCAAATGACATAGTGGAAGCTGAAACTATTAACACCTTTAAGAAAAAACTTGATAAACATTGGTCTAATTTAATATGTTCTTTTCAATTTTCATGCTGACATGGAATTGGAAGTCTACCGATTTGTACGTGATTTTATATTATTCATGATGCGGGCAAAGAGGACTACCTGCGCCCGTCGGAACTCATTGGATTGAATAGGATTGGATATCAGGCTCAGCCTGTCATTCACCGGTATTCGGTAAATAAATTATCAGTCTATGAGATTATCAACCAACACTACACTGTTTTTCTGTTAATCATACCCAGGAACACTGTGCCCAGCAATAAGAATCATACCGCGAGTGGGCGTGTCAGGACGAATATTCAAACAAGTTTTAATATTCGTGAAAGGTAAATAGTGAAGTTGTATTATGGCGTTGGCTAAAGTGTCGAGTAGCAGAGTTTTCGGTGGCTATCAGCAAGTATTCAGTCATGAGAGGTAAGTCTGTATAATGTTACTTACGTATGTTTGAGATGATGATGATGACACTGGCACCGGTTACCAAGGTACGCGAGTCCGCCTAAAGATCATCGCTCCGTTTTTTTTTTATTCCAGACTAGATTAATCTAGTCCAAGATAGGACGACTTAGACTGGATTAGTCTGTCCGAGCATAAAAGAACGGCACAGCATTGCAGATATATAATTAAAATGCCCATTTACTGCAATCATTTACCTATAACTAAATATGGAAGACTGTTATCCAAACAGTTATATAAAAGCATCAGTTAACCTGACAAAATACACTACAAATACGTACTTTTCACCTAAATTATGCATCTATCATTTCAGCACCAAAAATTTAAATACACCAGCACAGCAACTCTCACGCTGTCCAGCTGAAAACTCTAACGAAAATCCGAGCGCTCCAACGACTTTAGTCCGTCATTAAAAAACGAGGAACAAAATGCTGGAATGTATAAAAGAACGGCACAGTACCGGGTTAGATTGGTCTGACACAGTAAAAAAACGCAGCCCATACC
>Ga0209782_1001413_pt1 | contig 12479 bp, 8 predicted proteins | sample WorMetmaBAHAMAS1_FD_187390 | JGI IMG/M metagenome (GOLD analysis project Ga0209782, IMG submission 187390) | Marine gutless worms symbiont microbial communities from Max Planck institute for Marine Microbiology, Germany - Inanidrilus... | ecosystem: Host-associated > Annelida > Digestive system >... | reverse complement strand
CAGCTGTCCCGACTGTTTCACGTAGCACAGACGCCGCGGTTTCTTGGTGTTTAGCAGATCTTTATTGATGATGACTCGAAATGCCATCAGCTGAGCATTAAGTAGCAGAATTCGACAATTACCAGTGTCCGCTACAAAGATGTTGCCTTGTGAGTCGACGGCAATGTGATCAGGCCAATAGAGTGATTCGCTGAAATGATTCAGCACTTGACCTTCAGTGTCCATTTCACTCACCTGCCATTGCTTCTGCTGTGTGTTGCTGTGAACAACGATCAAGTTTCCAGTTGGCGACTCCACAGCGTGATACGGTGCCTTACCTTCCGGCAAACTAACACGTCTCTGTTCAGTGCCATCTGTGTCAAACTGCATCAGTTCATTGGGGGCATAAGAGGTCACCAGTAGCCCAGATGCTGTGACTGAAAGTGTGTGTGGCTTTAACTGTCTGCCGGACAGAGGAGTTTTCAGCCAACACTCTATGTCTGTGCCCTGCGATGACATACGCCAGATACAGTCATCGTCAGCTACGTACACTTTGCACATCTGCTCACAGGCAGTGATGTCTTTTGGATCTTGTAAGCCAGAGACGTCAATGTCTGCCAGTCGTGTGTGCGTTGCAGCATCAAACCTCCTGACTGTTGACGACTTCTCACAGACTATGTAGATAACATTATGTAATCGACTGACACCAATCACATGGTCTACAAATGCAACAACATGCTCTCATTATTATCTCTCATAATCAATTAATCTAAAAAAACAAGAAAACTCACCTTTTTCTTACCTTTTATACAAATATACATCCTTAAAATATTATATTCAACAAAAGACTCCGCTATATAGAGGAACAGCATCACATTCTAAGTCATCTATAATATTGTCAGTTAGTTAGTTAGTTAGTTGGTGTTTAACGTCCCTTTTCAGCACAAATATGGCTATATCAGAGACGAAAGGCCAGGGGTGGAGAGCTATCCCTACCCAGTATAGGAAGGCCAGTGATATATTAACCTCAAACCTGGCCACCTTTTTGTTCAGCAGCCACTCAAAAAGGGTAAGGTATCGAGAGGCTCATTTAAATTATTATGCCAGCAGCGATAACAGGGAGAGACAACCTTCACACCACAAGACAAAATTAAACGATGACAACACAAATCAGCACTCATCCTTAACTAAAAATACATAGAACGCAAAATAAACACAAAACTAAAGCCATGTTTAGTCGCCTCCTATGACATCCGGCGTGGAAACGGAGCAGGGCTATTCTGAAGGAAAAGATACAGGATAGGTGAATAAGAAAGGAAAATATAAGCAAGAAAAAGGAAGCAAGTAATAAGGGAAACACACATATAAATAATCTATATAGCACCTAATTTACATGTCTTCTAGGGCGCATTAGGCCCCGGTGCCCGCACAAGGTAAAATGCAGCAAAAGAACAAAACATTAAATACAGAATATTTAGGCCAACCCAGAAAATAACAAACTGTTAAACCTAAAAAAACACACTGATAAACCCAAACCTAACTTACAAACTGCTCACATATGTGCACATCATGGTGCACAACAGTTGTACACAATACAGAACACAGCAGTTCTGATAATCGTCACTGTCAACCTCCAGAATAACATCGTAGTTCACATGATGTCTACTGAATTGGGCATGGACCTGCAACAGAAAAATAACCTTATATTATGACATATATCACTTCCTATTATTGGCCTGTTGTTACAACTTCTCTATCTTGCACCTGAATCATAGTGCGAACAAGATTTGTACCAAATTTGGACCTTGTAACTTTTCTCAGATGGTATCTACAAAACTGCAACTAGTGACCCCTAAAAATTCTCAAAGAAACCCCCTTTAGAAACAAAAAAATGAAATATACCGTCACGCAGAGTAAGTTGAGATACGTGAGACACTTGAAGCAAGTCGAACACCATGACGCTGTTGTCCAATCCAACCAACAGTTGTCCTGTCTGTTTTATGTAGGACATACGCCGTGGCTCCTTAGTGTTCAGTAAATCTTGATCAATGATGACTTGAAATGCCATCAGCTGAGCATCGAGTAGCAGAATTCGACAATTACCAGTGTCCGCTACAAAGATGTTGCCTTGTGAGTCGACGGCAATGTGATCAGGCCAATAGAGTGATTCGCTGAAATGATTCAGCATTTGACCTTCAGTGTCCATTTCACTCACCTGCCATTGCTTCTGCTGTGTGTTGCTGTGAACAACGATCAAGTTTCCAGTTGGCGACTCCACAGCGTGATACGGTGCCTTACCTTCCGGTAAACTAACACGTCTCTGTTCAGTGCCATCTGCATCAAACTGCATCAGTTCATTGGGGGCATAAGAGGTCACCAGTAGCCAAGATGCTGTGACTGAAAGTGTGTGTGGCTTTAACTGTCTGCCGGACACAGGAGTTTTCAGCCAACACTCTATGTCTGTGCCCTGCGATGACATACGCCAGATACAGTCATTGTCAGCTACGTACACTTTGCACATCTGCTCACAGGCAGTAATGTCTTTTGGATCTTGTAAGCCAGGGATGTCAACGTCTGCCAGTCGTGTGTGTGTTGCAGCATTAATCCTCCTGATAGTTGACGACTTCTCACAGACTATGTAGATAATGTTACGTAACTGTGTCACACCCATCACACGATCTACAAGTACATGCCATCAACTCACATTATCATCTCTATCAAGCAAAATTATATTAAAAAATAAAACTGGCTTCAGTTGCTCATTGTTAAAAAAGCAAATAGCAAAACTTGCTGCAAATTCAAGGCAAAGCTACTAGAGTTATGTCAGTCAGTGGCAAGTCATAAATGTAAAAACCATCTTCTGCTAACAGAATCTGTGGATAAAATTTTTTATACTTGCTGTTTTAACAACGAGAACCTAAAACCAAAATAGTATGTCTTCAGCCTCTCTATATTTAACTAACTATATTGGATGGGTCACAAAAAAACAACATCAAATCAACTGCTCATACTCAAGAAGTAAAATTGATTCTAATGTTATTCCAGCATATGTACGTATACTAACTTCATGCTTAGAATGATGGATTTGGTGACATCGTTAGTGAGAATGTATTTCTATCGCACCTTACAATACGGAAAATATTTTATTACAGCATTCAAAAACTATAGTCAGTTGTTAAAAAATAGACATATCTCTTGCAGTTGTTTGAATAAATTTTACAACGAAGGATGAAGCAGTACACTGCAGTGCTCCATTGTGTGTAAGCTGCAGATGACAGGGGAAAAATATTATACGCTATACTAATTAGCAAAAGTATTCATAAGCAGGCCTACCTTTCCTTTTGATACAGCATATATGACATTTTAATTGTGTGACTGTTTTGCAAACCATTACTGTGTGACTAAAGCTCAGATGCAAGGATCACATTTACTCTAAATGTGGTTAAAACTGCAACAGTTCTGTCATTTTACTGGAAATTTTTCACACATTAGTTTAGTGTTATTTTATGTTTTCTATAAAAAGTGCATAAAACTACCAACTCTTTGTTAGAAAACATTACATTCAACCTAACAAATGTGTATGTGTCTAGCAAACTGTACTGTAAATTTGTGATTTCAGATGATGCAAGAAAAATACTTTCTCAGTGATTATGCCACCAATTATATCACTTGAAGCATGCAGTCAATAAAAAAACGTGTTAGCAGAGCTACCAAGTATAAAGTTACAGCTACTTCTCAACATAATCAAGCAAGCAACATAACGACATGTTAAGTTTGTAACATTGTTACACCACAAACGTGTATTATACCCAACACAATAACAGTTATAAACTAAATGGTCCAACTAAAGGCCAATACCTAACAACATGCTAGAAACTAATTACTGAGTGGCAATAAATATAATTTTAGTTGTTAAGCAATGATCATTTAAATTGGGAACAGTTGGTAGTTTTATGCACGTTTTTATAGAAAATGTAAAATAACACTAAACTAATTTGTGAAAAAAATTTCCAGTAAAATGACAGAACTGTTGCAGTATTAACAACATGGCATGTACAGACAACAGAATATTACAAATTTGGTATAAGACGTGCAACATTAGAACTCACACTGGGCATTCAATTCATACACATGCTGCTTCTGAGCTGATCGCAGACACGGACAATGTGAACCTATAACATCAAAATAACTGACGATCAGCAGCAAATTATGGCAAAATATAGCCACTGTAATTTGACAGAAACCTGCATTGCTACAGTCAACTGGAATTTACTTCAAACATCTTGTAACCTTTCAATGGCAAATGCACTGCTGGGCAGACCATCAATTCATCCGGTGCAACAAGCTAGCACATGACCTATATCAAAAGTGCCCCAACCAGTTGGGGATCTGGAGCTCATCTATAATGAGATTCCTTGGGGCCACATGAGTCTGCCCATCAAACAACACTTCAATTGGTTCAGCCATTTTTGCACAGATTACCTGTGTGTCCAACACAGAGAGATCGAGAGATCGTGTTACATGCGTGGTGTCTAGCAAATGCTCGCATTTATGCACAGTGTGCACACCACACAGCCCAAAACTGTCAACAAATGCTCACAATTGGTCAACAGTGGCAACAATACAACAGGATGTGTGTGTGTGCACTACGTGATGTACTGTCTCAAGTTATTGCAAAACTAGCAGCATGGCTATACAGCCCAAATTTTTGATTTTATGGCTTCACCGATCAAGGGGAAATTTTGCACTTAACAGTAAAAAAACAAACATAAAAGCTAAGTAGACATTTTTAAAAAAGCATTATGCACAAACTACATGAGTCAGTTACCATGTATAACAGCTCTAAACTTCAGAAAAGCAATAAAATAATATGTTATCAGTGTTAACAAAATTAAACTACACCTGTTCAATGGCCCTTTGTCCGGTATCAGAAAGGTAACAAAAAGATCTACTATGGCAGAGAGACCATGCGACACGCTTGTCAATATAGAGAAAAGCTTGCAATCGATGAATGACCTTGACATACATCCAAGGTCATCACAGTTGTTGCTATTAAATGGCCGTACGGCATATGACTTCCTGTTTGTGAACTGTTGTTTCAACGTCTTCATCTAGGACCGTTTTCAAGACACTACCAGTTTTGAAGTAAACCTGACTGCGTGGGGTGACCTCAAGAACTCCTTCATTTTTGACAACGAAGCTTAAACTACAAGCCACGTGCGCTTTCTAATTTATGTGTAAACATACCGTAGTTAAATCACACTTTATTTATGAGTTATAGGTATTACAAAGGTTTCAGACAATAAAAGTAACCTTAAAACTCATTCAAGATCATCGGCAATCATGCCATTTGATAGCCCATATATGATTTCCTATTAGTCTTTCATGGTAACTATGTCTCTATTTTGCATCGTTTCTGAGATATTATGGCTTATTTCTAAAATTTTAAAGATGTTATATGACCGTGACCATGCCCATTCAAGGGACAGTTTGTAATCCTAATGCTAAACTGCCATCTGGTGAACCACCGTACAAATTTTGAAGTCTCTAGCTTTAGCCGTTCCAGAGATATCGTAGGGAAGACTAAGAATTTAAATAAATCACGTGACCATAACCACGCCCCTATTGTGGTGATTTTTTTTATTCATTTAGTAAAACTTGATACCTGTGTATAAAATCTGAGTGCTCTAGTTTCAGCCACTCCTGAGACATAGATGGGGCCTCCCAAATTTAAAATGGGTCACGTGATGTAACCATGCCCCTTTCAGGGACAGTTTGTAGTCTGTATGCTGGGACTAGCCACGGCTGACCTGTGTACCAAATTTGAAATCTCTACGTTGACCCACTACAAAAATATGAATAGCGAAAAAAAATGCAAAAATTGTGTGGTGAAACCGTTTGGGGGGTTACGGGGTCACCCGAGGTCATCAGCAACATAGCCATTCGATAGAGCACATACGACTTCCTATTCGACTGTCTTATACGATTTTCGAGTTATAGTGCATTTTCCTTCGAAAGTGGCCAATTTTAACCCACCCCACTTGCATATGTCGCCTCCGTAGGGGGTGATCCCGTTCGAATTTCGCCATGATCTTTGGCGACAGAAAACTAGAGTCCCGGGGCTATCGTGCAGCATTTTTTTGCATGATCCTACATTTAGCCATTTTGATACGATACTGTAGTGTGACAAACAGACAGACGACGACGGCATACAGTGCTAGCATAGCGTCGCGTGGTAAAAACCAACCTAGATTTTACTAAAGCAAAAGACATTGAATGGAAATGGCATCAACTGGGGCCATATGCAAGTCTACATCTCACCCCAGACAGAGAACCATGCCATCACCCCACCACTCAGTATTTTAAGGCTGTATGCTCTTCTTAATGCCCAACTAACGGCGTTAAAGCACTGAAACATACGAATGTTAATTAAATTTAAATGAGTAGAATTCTACGTGCTTACAAAAACAACTAAGCAGAGTGCAGTTCAGCAAATGTTTCAGCAGGTGTAAGGAAGTACGCCCACATCCTCGCTATAGGCAGTGACGAAAGTGCTAAATATTATGTAACTCACAGCAACCGATATTTATAGTCCTCCGTGCAGTCATTAAACACTGCTGTAACACTTAAATCTAAGCTTTAAGTTGCAGTTAATATTTGCTTGTCCAAAGGTTCTGAGATTAGTGGAGATTTAACTGCCACTTAAAGATAACTATCCATTAGTTAAATGAGTGAAGTATCACTGGTGCAATCAGCCCAAAGTTAATAAGAAGAAAAAGCTCGGAGTTACAAACAGAGATCATTGAATGTGGAGTGGAGACAACGTGGCACATAATCTGAGCACACAGTTAAACAATTCATGCATCACCTTTATTATCTTTATCCTGTAGCATAGGCTGCATCTCAAATGCATCTTTGTCGATCACAACTGATCTGTAGTTAGATAAACAAACATCAATTATCACATCAGTTTTAACAGCTGGTAACTTTATTCTTCCATTTCATTCGCAACTCCAGTACAAGATAAATATGATACTGCAACATGCCGCATTATGCCGTATGTAGATGGATGCCCCCACAACCTGTGGTATGACACAGAAGTGACCAAGTTTCGAAATGGTTTAAAGCATTTCTGATTATCAGTTTGCCACTAGCAGTAGTACATGCTAAATTGTATAATGCATCTCAATCTCACAGTTAACGAAAAATACCCCTGTATTTTTGACTACAAACAGTACTTTTAATACCATTATCATTTAGTGCCAATCATCTAATCTACATGCATAACTTTTCCTTTATAGCAAAAAAACATATAACATAACTATGCATACTAGATTTATACTAACAATAATGTAACAATAGAGTATTTATATAGTGCATAGAAGTTAAAGGATAAAGGTGCAAAAAAGCAACCTAATTCTCTGTTGTTTAGTAAATCCAGTATGCCATACCGGTCTTTTCGATGAATCCACCAGGAGCGTAACACAATGAAAACAATGAGAATAACAATGATGAAAAGGACTAATGAGATCAGCACATATACAGCAATTTCAGCAGCCGATGTGGTCTGTAAGTCTATGTCAGATGCTGCAATATAAACATATGTTCAAAAAATACATTGAGTACCCAGAATATTTAACTACAAGGATAAATTAACCTATGTTCACTTGAAAATGGCCATTAATCTGTTTAATGTAAAATTAACAAGCAAGTGATGGGATGCAGGGTAGATGTGATCTGTGAAATAGTTCACTTCCACCGTCCTGTGCAATCAAGAGTGACTTCGGAGAAAACTAACAGTGCACAGATAACTGAAAGTATATTCTCCAAGAGTGCTATGGCAAATAACAACTCTGGCAGTTGTCATGCCATCCACAATTCTGTGCTCATGGAAATGGCATACTAACTAATGCCATTTCCAATCACTTCAACTGACCTTCAATGTCATTCACCTACACATATTGCTACTCTCTTAAAATGCAGTATCTCATGATTAACTGTGCCTCTTGTCACTGTAACTTAGTGACTGTGGAATGAAGGGAAAAAAGGATGGACAGTTTGGAACTCCTTGTCTAATAACTGTAAACAGGCTGAACTTGTAACTACCTTTAAGTGCAAGCTTAAATATGAACTGTTTTACCTAGCCTAGTGTGAACAGTCTACTGACTAGCACCTAGTCATCGCCACAGCACCTCTGATTCAGTGTCGACATAAGGCGCTATACAGATTTGTAGTTGATTGATTGATAGCATTCATTACCAAGCAGTAAGCATCTTGAAACACAATAAAGGTGCTGCAACATTTTTTACATCTGAACTGTATTGCAGGTGTTATTTGTTATGATAAATGAGTCACTGAATTGAAACAACAACTATTTACAGTTGCAGTTTCTCGCATACAACAGTAATTGGCGATTATACTGATTTATAGTTAATTACAGTTAGTATCGAAAAATCACAATTAAAATTTTAAGAATGCTGATTAAGTGATAAATGCTAACTAATTAACTGTAATTACTTCTAATAAATTACCCATCATTGCAAGGGTAGTTTAATTAATAGATCTAGAATGCAAATGTTATATCTAGCAAAATAAAATAAAATGCAACATTTTAGGTGTATTGTTTATAAAGAAACTAGAAATGTGTGGCATAGCCTAGTGTATAGCCCGTTTGGCACTGTAGTGTCGCCCCCTTGCGAAATACTAATGAAACACACTTACTTACTGATTGACACCTTGTCTAGCAGCCCCGCCCTATACTGAATGTACCTGAAGTCACCCCAGAAACATTTTCGATGCCAACTGTACAACTTCTTATGTCTTAACTCCGGGGTCACTGAACCAAATCTCACTGAATTTCTACAAGCTGTACAGAAATGATTGGAGATTACTTTGCCAATCCATTTCAGTACGCCAACTTGACGAATGAAGATTGTCGTCAAACTGCGGGCAAATCACGGCAAAAAAAGTTTTAACAGCGTAAACTCTGATATTGTTGGATGGGGATGGACGTTCACCAAATTTGTACACAATTTAGCTGGATTATTGCCATTTAATGTTTTTAAAGCAGATTTATGATCGGCCAATCCGTTGTCGAACGCCGAATTCTGAGAAACAGGTGTTAGAAAGTCGACCATTAAAAAATATAAATAAAAATAAAGAATAAACGTTGGTAAAATATACAGATCTTCCGGCAAGTTTGCCGATTTGGTTATATAAAATACATGAAAAATAACAGTAAGATGCATGAAAACTTATGCAAACTTTGATGTTATCGTAATAATTTAAACACTTTCTACACATCTTACTAAAATTATCACAGAAGAACAAATCTTGATTTATCTTACATGACAAAGTTAACATAATTACTGACAAAAAGGCCTAGCAGTGGCTAGCATACCATGAGATAATCCCTCCACTCTTCCCGTCAATAATTCCTTCCCTCGCGCCCGCATGCACCGTGACCGCAATGCGCGGTAAATTAGGATCGGAATTTGAAACATAAATTAGCTATAATGCGCCAATGCACTTCCGTCACAGACAGTCGGACACTGACATCGTAGCATAAGTGAGAGATGTATATATTACATCTCGCGCTAAAAATTCCCAAACTGACTACGACACAGCAACTACCAAGATAATACGTACGGTTAACCATGAGCTGATATCCAACTGTTCTCAGTCCACTGCTAGTATAGCAATCATACAGTCCACTGTAATTAAGTTGAACCTGCAATATGATTAAACTGTGAACGTCATTAGCTGCCGTGATGTTGACTGTTAGCCGTGGCCAGTCTGTATCAATGAGTCTGTTCCAGTAGACATAATTAACAAGTCCATCACCGGTGTCGTAAGTCCACATGATGTCAGATGACGTATTACACATCAGCAATACTGTCTCTCCCACATGCACCTCCATGGGAATGTATGATAATGGCATCTCTGCAAAAATACATAATAAACTCCTATTTTAAAGATGGCTAAATGCAGCCTTTGGTTAAACAATGCTACTAGTCTGTTGATTAAATACATTGTTAAACAAATGCTTCATAATTCACCACGTCGATGCATTGTGTGCGCTTTCCTAGATGTGGCAACTGAAAAAAAGGACTCTACTGAAAATCCCAGAATGAGCTGAAACACACTGCTATTTTAAAAGCAGAGGAATTTGCCATATAGCAAATCTTTTATCAAGCAAAAAAGCCAGCAATGTTACATAGACAAAAGTGCAAAATTCACCTGCAACAGTAAAACCATAGAAACGCTTGTTTCCATGCCCGTCATCTTCGACACACTCATATACTGCTGAGTCTTCAACAGTGACATTCATTATAGTCAGCGTATATGAACTGTTTCTGTCCACCGTCATATGTTCAGGAGCCTCATGAATCATTCCTCCAATATATATGTATCTGTGCCTGTCTGTCCGCTTCCAGATAACATCTGCTTTCAGCTTGGTATCACACAGAAACTTGACTGTCTGCCCAACACACGCTGTGCGGTAGTAGTAACGATCAGGACGTGCTGAAATACATATATAAAAAATTTTTTAACACTTATCAACCAACCATCAGACTCATACCACTACCAATATTTTTCAGAGATTAGTGTCTGCTTGATTTCACCTCCATTTATGCGTGTTACTTTAAGGGGCCAAGTCACAGAATTGTAAATACTAAAAATAGTTAGGAGCACACTGACATTATGTGATTACACAGCTAAAAACTGCTAACTGCTTATCCAATGTTGTATAAACCATCTAAAATTATGTAAACGCTAAATTATAATCATGACACAAAAGTGCTATCACACTTAAATCGACCGGTCGCCGGCTTCAAATGTATAACTTATAATTCTTGTTGTGGTTATTCTAGTGTCTAAAATTTGCAGTTCAATCAAACAATCAATTTTAAGTCTAGATTAAGGTGCCGTAAATAAAAAAAAACATAAAATATGCCAAACATTAGAGAATATGAGAATAAAAGCACATAAAGCACACTAAAAACATGACAGATAGAATGCATATACAAAATGAAAAGATTTCAAGTTCTTTAAAAAGAGATATGTCTTATGTGCGGTGGAAGGTTGTGAGAACCTAAGACCAGGTCTGTTGCCTGCAATGGCGGTCGGGACGATGAGCGCGGAGAGATAATATGGTGTCTTTCCATACAAACAGCCGTGGACTAGCATGCACAGCTTGTATTGTACATGCTGTCTGATGGGCAGCCAGTGACAATCCCTTAGTAAGGGTGTGACATGATGGCAACTTGATGAATTGGAAACGAGTCACACATCGCACAACAGCGTTAACTCACCTGTGTTGGGAACACAAGTGAGTTATGACATGTTTGCAATTTTCAATGGTGTGTAGTCACTAATCATGGCACTCCATGCAGGTAGATCATCACCTGGGCCTACTGGACTGCTCAGACTCACTGGTGCAGTGGTCTAGCACGACCATTCATTCGTACTGTCACGGAAGACTTTGCATAACAATTTGCATTATATGCACAACTGTGTAAATATAAAATACTTGCTCAGGCTGGGTTACATGTGTAACGCTTTTGAGTAATTTCCAAAACTAACTACATACAACCAAACCATACATGGCAGTAACAACCAGGCATGGTTTGGGGCTGCCTTTGCTAGATAGCCCAAGAGCACACAAACTTGTGATCCATCTCATGTCCACAACCACGAATTTGCTGCATATGCATTTTATGGGAATTAGTAACATGATAACTTCTAGTATGACTGACATATCACTTGTCTCCATCAGCAGAGATTTCTGAACGAGCAGAAATGCTCAAAGACTAGGGCCTACTGTTTTAAATATATGACGCAACTGCATACCAGAAACTTGCAGACGATATCCAAATATGTGTGCACCACCACTACCACTTTCATTGCAGTCGTATCGACCAGTGTCTACTCTGGGATGAACATTGTAGATCCTCAAGCTGTGTTCATTTCTGCTTAATGTTACAATGGAATAGCGTCCCTCAGTGCCTGGGCGGCCGTCAAGACGTCCGTTGACGTACACGTAGCTACGGTTGTCATTAGTCGACCTCTGTGTCCAGATGACATCTTCACTGGGCTGTGAAGTGTTGCACCATAGCACTACTGTGTCACCTCTCAATGCAGCAACATAATGATATGTTGTCTCCACTGTAAAGTACACACACATGGCAACTCACACTAGTTTTATTTTTTTTATTTTTTTACCGCGCAACAGCTATGCTAAGCGCGGTATATGCCGTCGTCGTGTGTCTGTGTGTGTGTCTGTCTGTCACACTCCGGTATTGTATCAAAACGGATAAACATAGGATCACGCAAACAACGCCGCACGATAGCCCCATGACTCTAGTTTTCTGATGCCAAAGATCATGGCGAAATTCGAACGGGATCACCCCCTAAAGGGGCGACAAATGCAGGTGGGGTGGGTTAAAATTGGTCACTTTCGACGAAAAACGCGCTATAACTCGAAAACGGTACAAGAT
>Ga0209782_1001412_pt1 | contig 12481 bp, 12 predicted proteins | sample WorMetmaBAHAMAS1_FD_187390 | JGI IMG/M metagenome (GOLD analysis project Ga0209782, IMG submission 187390) | Marine gutless worms symbiont microbial communities from Max Planck institute for Marine Microbiology, Germany - Inanidrilus... | ecosystem: Host-associated > Annelida > Digestive system... | reverse complement strand
GAATACTTCATCTGCTGACAACAGCTTGGTTGAGCTCTCGGTTTGTGCTATTTTTTGCTTTCTCTTCAATTTTTGTTGCTGTTGCAAAATTATGAAATTGCAACAATTTTACAATAAGGCCCCTTTCACATTAGAAAGTTATTTCGAAATTCTATTTTGAAATAAAAATTTTGAAATTTTTCTTTCAAAAGTAAGCACTTTCACGTTGGAAATAAACTTTCGAAAGCCAACATCGTCGATGCTTCATATCGAGGTTTGTAAACACTGCTGATTGACCAATTACAGCATGCCATAAATGAAATTTTTTCTGCAAAATTTTGCTAAATAGAACATGTTTTAAATTGCGAAATAGAATTTCAAAATTTATTTTTTTGAAAGTTGACTGTTCACTGTAGAAATTTTCTTGCAAAAGGAACTAATTAATATACATTTCGAAATTAATCTCGAAATTAATTTCCAGTGTGAAAGGGGCCTAATACTTAGCTGTGATTTTTGGGGGTAAATATTAATTACAGTGCTGTAGTTTGCTGTTTGATTCAACAAAAGCTTTGTGTTATATCTTTTTTGCCACATGCCCTTTATGTTGTCCAAATATGGGAGTTAATGAACTGAAGGCTCATATCCACCTCTGCTACCTTTATTTTAATAGATTTTAACAGGCCATATGCTCTTACCTATAAATTAAAACAGAGAGCTCTGACCTGAACCAAGAAAAACCACCAATTAGCCTCAATCCTTTGTTTATCCACCACTGAATTTGAGGCTTAATGTTGCTTTAATGAGACTCTGTGTTGGCTGTCTGTTGTCAGTACTTGCTTTAGTACTAATACACCGTAAACAGCCATTTTTATGGCCATTATAGAGGTCAGCCTGTGTTAGTTTATTAGTCAGCATCTTTAGTTCATAATTGTAAGATTTTTAGACCATATGTTTTTTTGCTGCTTATTTGCCCTTACTGATCACAATTGGTGCATTTTTATCAGTGAGACAGTGCTATACCGGTAGTATTGCTCATTAACTGCACTGTCTCCATGCTAATAAGTAAGTAATAATACGGAGCATAATGATAGTGGACTGGAGCGCTGTTTGCTGTTTGTTGACAGCAAGTCTGTGAAGATGGACGGAGACTGAGTGGATGTGTGGATGAGTTCAAGCAAGCCAGCAAAGGGTTGCTTGCTGTCGTCGTGAATGAAGATCGTCAGCATCTTGAGTCGACTCTGAGCGGAGTGGTAGCCAGGTGGAAGGTATGTCATTTATCACTGTGTGTTAATTTCCACTCTTTCTATTACTGAATATTGCACTCATGTGTTTTGATAGCTCAGTGATTATGGAAATGAATCCATATTTTCCTCTGCTACTTTTGGCTACAGTTCTGTTTTCGCTGCCATTTGTTGGTCTGTCTTTTAGCAGGATAACTAAAAAATTGGTTGGATGTCTATGAGTTAGTAGTAGATGGGGTGGATTTTGTTGTCAGCAGGTCTGTCTTATCGACAAAATTCAAAATTTAATTACTATGCTTTGCATTTTGGCCGTACTGTTGAGTAGTGTGCAGATTATCAGTATGTTGCCTTGTGACACAGTAGCAGTCAGCTTAACCTGTTTTTACATTGTCCAGGAGTTATTGTCGCTGTTGTCAGCAAACCTCTGTGCCACCAAGTTTGAAAGGAATGAAGCAGCCTTGCGGCACCACTTAGAGTATGCTGAAGCGGTGTTAGCACGACACACTGCAACATTACGGCATGGAATCGATGTCAGTGATCTCATATCTGAACACAAGGTACTGCTGCTGCAAATGCTTTGATAAGTTGCTTGTTAAGTTGAATATCTGTAAATATGTGGCAGATGACGTTGCCTTAATAAAAGGATTGGAGTTAATAGAAATACAGGGTGTGCCAATAAAAACAGTCCGCTAGAAAAAAAAATTGTATTTCAGTAATAATAGCACAGATTTGAGCCAAACTGAACATTTTATTGAAACAACTGATATTGCTTAACAGATACAACGGTTTTAACTTTGAAGTTCAATTTTTGAAGTGATCACGCAGTTGCACATTCAATATTTATGAATGAGAAATCAAATTTTTCACAGCTGCTTTTTACCAATGGTTTAGATGTTTCAGTTATGAATGTCAGCTGCCTGTAGCTCACTCAGTATGTAAACGGTGTTCAGAATGTCTACCAGCTTCAGCGACACATGATTTAAGTCTGTTACAAAATGATAAAACGCCTTAGTCGCAATGAACTTTTGTGGCAAAATATTCCACATTGTCAACAAAACAGTCTTTCAGCTCGGCAGTTTTGGTCAGCTTTAGCGTTCTTGCATTGTGCCCCATACATGATAATACATTGGCATATTAATCTGGTGCATTTTCTGTTATTTTTACATTATAATATCAGTTTAATAACTTGTTTACTTAGAAAAATGCTCTTTTAAGTTCAAATAGATGCAATTTTTAAACAAAACCAAATATTGTAACAAAATTTGCTGCATAAATGACCCGAACACTTTTCTGTGTTTAGTTTCAGTGTGCATTACAGTTACTGAGATAATGAAATTTCCTAAGGGATTGTTTTTTATTAGTGCATTCTGTAGTTTGTAGTTTTCTGTGTTGAAGTTTGCTTTGAAACACATCAGTTATTACTTCACCCCTGGGAGGGGTGCACGGTATTGTGATGAGTATCTGTTTGTCTGTTTGTCTGTCTGCTTGCACACAGCAGAAACCACATGGCCAAACTTCACCAAATTTTTGTGTATATTGCTTGTGGCTGTCGCTGGTTTGCAATGGGTTATGTACTTCCATTTTTTGTGGATGTCGTCATATTTTCACACAGTGCGCTTTGTGGTGCATCGTGTGTTTTCGTAAGTGGCGAGAGCATAACAGCCAAAACTACTGCATCAGTTCCAACCAGATTTTGCTCGTGGACAAGATCATCAAGGGCACACTGTCGGTTGTGTTCTGGAAGTGAAGTCTGCTATCTAAGATTGCGATCCAACCTCTGCTGTACGACCAGCCAGTGTCCGACGGCCGGTGTAGTATCAATTATCTCGCAGTTATGGATATTGGTGTTGATGACTTGCCTAATAATACTAATAAATGACAGGTGGTGTTTGTGGAATCTCAACTTCTGGCCGTCTTCAGCAAGCACTTAGATACAATGAGAAGTATCGCAGGGGAACCCGAGTCTCAGTCGTCACTTCTGGTTGTCTGTGACATGTACCGGCAACGTTGCGATGACTTGAAGAGAAATGCTGAGTGGCTCCGCACACTGCTCGAATATTATGACAGGTACTTGTACGTGTAGTTCTGATAAGCTAAAGTCATTCTCTTTTATTTTTAGAAGTAAATAATAGTCTTATATTTTCTTATACCTGTTTTGTTTACAGTCAGTGCTTTGAAACTGTTCGTTGCATCAGGTTGCATATCCAGCCTGTAAAAATTGAGTGATGGAATGCTGTGTGGTTATCTGTGTGAAGCCAGAATGGTTCACCGTTTTAGTGCCACCTTACCCAGGTTGTCCGGGATAAAGGCCGTTGAATTTAATAACAATAACAATACTATTAAGTTTTAAACCACTTCTGACTGGAGTCACTTCCAGGTTAGGTTTTGTCTTTGTGCAAGTGGCTGATGTTGTGTAGTGTCTCTCATTACACGCCTTTAGTGCTGTTAGACTGGTGGGTGTGGCTTAGGAAGGGTTTTCAGTTCGTAAAATGTTGCACACAAGTCTCTATTGGACATGAGAAACAACAAAAATCCTTCGGGTTGGACAGGCAAGATGCGTGTTGTTCGTGATAGACCAGGGAGGGGATAAATTCTGAACACTTTTTTCACTCTTTGGTTGGCATGGCACATTTGCAGATATTATAGTGTAAATTGTTGTTATTCGTTTTTGTGATTCTGTGCGATATAGGATAGAAAATTTTTCCAAGTGGATGGATGAGGTGGAGTTGGCAATACAGGAGTTGGCGGATGAAAGTGTTTCTGCTCCAGAGTATCGTCAAACTCTCGAAAAGTTTAAGGTAGCCAATGATTGCTTGCTGTTGAAGTTTTTTCTGTGTGATTATTTTTGTGGCATATTATAAATACTGTGCAAAATTCTGTTCTTAGCCATCTGTGATAACACTTTGGTTTATCCTGCAGTGAAGGTCATGTTTATATTTGTCTGCTTGTTACGTTAGTCTCATGTCATTACATGCCTGAATGAATCTAGTTGGTTTTAGTTTGAAGGTTAGTATAGCTATTTTATTTGGGGTCCACATCTGCTAGGTGGAAAGAGAGACCTCCCGGAGGTGAGGTGTTGAAAATTTCTTGGCTTTGGCTGTGCCATGGTCAGCCATCTTATCAGTTGTACAGCTCTTGTAGAGTTGTTTTTACCATTAAGAATTGCAACTACTGCAGTTTTTTGTTACCAGGCCACTGCATCAGACGCAGAAAATCGTCACTCAGATGTTAACTGGCTGCATCATACACTGAGCGCACTGCATCCAGCTGACAGTTCTGATTATGACGTCGAGAACCGACTGTTGACGTCACTGATAGCTCGGTATGAGCAGCTGCTGCTGGCCGTAGAGGTCACCACCGCGCGGTCGTCTGTGATCGTTTGTTGCCATGAGTACAATGTGTCCGTCGAGAGACGGGTTCAGTGGTTGACGGAGATGGAGGACAGAATGAGAGAAGATGTGCCGCTTGATGATGTCGACTGTGTACGTGCACTGCTCGATGAACAGCAGGTGAGTTGCTTGCAGTTATTTGCCTTACGTTGTGGAATAAACGGTCAGTTTAATGTTTGTAAACATTTATCAGGTTGGATTAGATATGATAATTACATTCATATGCTCGATCCCTTTCCCTTTTTGGGTGGCTGCTGAATAAAAAGGCGTCAAGGTTGAGGTTTATATATCGCTGGCCTTCCTATACTGGGTAGGAATAGCTCTCCACCCCTGACCTTTTATCCCTGATATAGACATATATTTGTGCTGAAAAGGGACGTTAAACACCAACGAACTAACTCAACCAAGGCATTAAAAAAGTACACACTAGTGCACGAATGTTGTTAGCTGCTGTATGCTGTGTTCTATCATTTGAAGTATGGCGCAGAATGCATCTCAGTATTTTTTTAGTGTATCGATGATATTGTTTGGATGACTGGATTGCAAATAATCTGTGGCACATATTTTCAAAGGTTTTGTTCTGAAACAAGTATAGAAAAACTGAGTGAAAACTAACAAACCCAGGTTTACCTGGAAAGTTATGAATGTCAGCTGCCTGTAGCTCACTCGGTATGTAACTTAAAATACAGATGGTGGTAGAATGTATTTTATATTTATGTTGACACTTTTACTACTGATTTTGTGAATTCCAGCTATGGCATTGCCTGGTATAATGTCACTCAAATCAGTACATTCTTAAAGATGTTATGTTAGTTACTGGTGTTGGAAATCCGATGTAAAGGGAGCACAGGAGGAGTCGTTAAAGAAAAACATAATGCAACATGATACTGTATTTTTATCTGCACTCAAAATCTAACTTACAAACCAGTCTAATCTATTGCACAGAGTCAAATAACCAAAAAGTAATCTTAAGAAACAAAAAAAAACCCCAAAAATTACGTTGAAAGGATGAAGTTTGGCTGACCCAAATGTTCATAAAAGTTGCAATTAAACCAGTGTATGTGTCCTGCTCTATTGCTGTGTTTGAATTTATTTTCTGAAGCTCGACTTAAGATTGAAATAAATTTTTAAGAGTGTCTGGTGATGTATTATTTTAAATTGGCATTTATTCGCTGCTTGTGGTTTTTGATTACCACTTGCTGATTTATATCCAATGCTTGACAGGGCATGTTGAAAACACTGACCGATCGACAGACTGCACTGCAGTTGGAAATATCAACGGGTCACCAGTTGATGGAGAGCGAATATGCACCAACGTTTGTGTCGGAAGCTGTCACTGCTCTGGTTGACACGGTTAATGAGACAACGCAGCTGTCTAATCTCAAGTTACAGTCACTTAAGGTAATACAGAAGGTGCTTTTTAGCATTGTACCCTTTCCAATTTGAAGGTTTGAACATGCCCACTCATAAGCCAGGATTTTTTTCCAGAGAATTGCAGAGCTTTTTCTCCCTTTCCCCTGTATGTCCTCTTGTCTGTTTGCTTGCAGAAATTACGTTATCCATGTTGAGCAATATTTCTGTGCACTGCCTGTGCGACAGCTGATGGCTTTGTTGTGTGCTCACTTGTGACAAGTTGACTGGTAGCTGAGTCATTTGGTGTAATCTGCCAAACACCATATATAATTTCAGTAACTAGAGCAAATGTAGTCCACTGATTACTTGATTGGTGGCAAAAAATATGCTGTCAATGAACTGTCATTGGGAGGGGGCATATCATTTCACAACTATCGGGGAGTGATTCCTTGTTTGTGTACAATTTGTTGCTAGTCTGATGTGATGTCATTTTGTCTGTTTTATTCAGGTTTTGTTTTATAGTGTATTATTTGTCGTACAATGTTAGCTATTCAATGTTTCCAACTGTCACAAGTAGCTTGTAACCTCTCTCATTTTACATAGAATTAGATGTGTTGCTGTTATGATTTGTCATTATCTGTTTATGTAAGGTCAGGTCACAAGGCGTGTTCTCATTTCGGTAATATTGTAGTGGTTCTGTAGGAACGGCTGTCGAAATTGGAGGAATATGAAGTGACAAAGAAGCAACTAGAGTCATTTCTCGACGAGAGCAGACTGAAGCTTTCAGACGCTGGTGCACGCCGTGAGCCAACAGCAAATGCTGCTGAGTTAGTTCGGCAAGATTTGTCGTCTGTACGCGAGTTGATGACGGCTGTCGAGAGTTGTCGGACGGACTTGGACCAACTGCGGCAGATCAGTGTCGTTCTGGCAGACACTGCATCGGAAGCTCGTCAGAAGGCGTTGCAGAGTGAACTTGCCGTATTGTCCGATGCTGTTGTTGATCTAACCGAGATGTTGCGGCAGCGTATCACTCTCCTTGAGAAGCTTCATCGAGGCTGGACCGAACTGACTGCACAGTTCAATGAACTGAAAACATTGCTGGCCGAGAAGAAGGAAACATTGCAGCAGACTATGCTGAATACTGACCTGACTCCTGACCAGCAGTATGCAGCTGTTAAGGTGAGAATAGTTTTTTTCTGGTAACTGCTATTAGTCTAAAGTCTGAATGCTTGCCATACTTTGAAGTTTTTCTGATATAATTTATTGCAGTGTGGGATAGATTGAGATACATTAAACTGTGTGTGAAAATGACTGTATACCACCTTTGTTTAACGGCTTTTTTCAAGATAAATGTGGGTTATTGAGTTATTCTTATTGTTATTCTTTCTTCACTTTTTTCTGGATGAGATCTACACGGATCAGACAAACTGCACCGGCTTTTTGTGGATCAGATGCCACTTGGTTCACCCAACCCATGCTGTTAAAGCTGTGAAGGAAAATGACAGTTAAAATAATAGCAACAACATAATATTAGTGACAAGTTGACTGGTACCTGGGGTAAAAAATGCTAGTGATAAGGCAAAGTGTGTGATAACACTTAACAGTATTTTAGTTTTAACGATAATGTTAACAATGATGTGTGGAGCTTGCCCACTACTAGCATTGCTTCTCTTCTATTCCTTCTCCCTTTTGCTTTTCCTTCCCCTTTCCCCCACTATGACTCGTGCTGGATAACTGGAAAAGCTGTCACTTTAGGTTAAACTGACAACATTTACAGAACAAATTGACACTTGCAACCTAGATCACGCCTTTTCAAGCCTGCTGCTGCCCATTGCAAAATAAATCACTTAACCCAGTGAACCTCGTAAGCTCGACTCAGTATTACACCATTACACGTTAAAACATTACACTTTTGCAACTTAATTTATATGCTTCGCGCGATTGTGGACGTGATGTTGTCGTAGTAACAGCACCACAGTGCGGCCAGACGGCTGCGCCTTGCCGCAATGCAGACGCTGCAATGATGCGTGGAGCTTGCCCACTACTAGCATTGCTTCTCTTCTATTCCTTCTCCCTTTTGCTTTTCCTTCCCCTTTCCCCCACTGTCACTCGTGGCCCGCTAGGCCCGCGGCGCTAGTCCCTTGGCCAGCTATTCCACCAGCCCAGCCCAGCAGTGACACAGACAGACAACCAAACTGTCCGATTATTATAATATAGATGGTATTGATATTAGATCATGATGCAGTTTTGGCTGGAGATTTTTACTCATGCAAAAAAGTTGACTCAAGCAGGTGTCAGTAGTAATCGAACTTATTCAGATGAGATTCAGTCACCGTAACCATCGAGAACCGAGCTACGGATGCTGTAGTGAATGGTTACGTATTCTGCTGTGTTGCTGCGTACTGCAGGCGATAAGTCTGGAAGCTGCTGGTCGAGTTGAAGAACTGGATCAGCTGCGGAGTGACGAGGGGCAGCTGTTGAAGAGTATGACTGAACTGAGTCACACAGAAGGCACTCTGCCGTCCATCAGTCTCGATCTGAACACTTTGTGTACAGAGTGGGCAGAGCTAAGGTTCTTAGCCGACGAGAAAGCTCAGCTACTATCAGCCAGTCTTTCACACTGGAATCTGTACCAGTCTGCTCTCAGTAGGCTGATGCCTTGCCTTGATGACGCAGAGCAGTATGTGAGTGCTGCAAAGAACGATAGTCACGGAGATGTCATTACAAAGACTGGGAGTCTGGCTGAGGCTCAGAAACTCGTGGAAGACCATCAGGTCATTATTTAGTATTAATGTATGTTGTAATGTTTTGTTGCCAGTCTTTGCTGAAGGTAGTTGTCAATTTTATGTAGTGAGTATTGCAGTAAGTTTTCGGTAAGTTTATAATGTAGTTGGTCGGTTGTCAGTACTGGGTACGGTGCAAGATTTTGGGTAACTAAAGAAAGTTAATTGCCTACACGGACGGTAGTCGACATTTGGGTAGATTGATCAGTAGTGTCTGTGACTTGAGTGTTTGTGGGTCTGTCTGTCTGCCTGGCTGTGTGGTCTGTTTGTCCTCACTCTAAATGAAAAATAGCTTGAGCTATCAACATCAGAGTTGATCGACATGGTGCATGGCAAACCTTGAAGTTGGAAGGTCAAAGGTCAAGGTCACATGATTATCAGGTGTGCTGCTGGCACTTGTCTGCAGGTCGGTATGATTGCTTAGGTTTCTGTTTAGATTTAAATATTTTGTTTAAATTTTTACTGTGAACACCTACTTTTCTTTAACAAGATGATGTAGTTATTGGCTGTTGATGCTGAGTACATACATTGTGTATATTGTGTGTGTGTAGTCTGTTGTCAGCAGAGTACACCATCATCAGCCAGTTTTTGACGAATTTGTTCACGAAGGTTGCCAGTTAACTGACAGACCTGCCGTTGTTGATGAAGTCGATGATATTAAACGGCGATGGAATGTAATCACTGTAGAGTTAGAACAGCGTACATTTGTATTAGAGACAGTAGTCAGCTTATGGACACAGTATATACAGCTAGTCAGCCGTCTGCGTGAACAGTTGTCTGATGTCTCTGACAAACTGCAGTCCGACATCCAGCCGAGTATGCACACTGCTAATTTATCATCACTGGCCAGCATTCTAAAGATGAATCAGGTCTTTCTCTATTTTATATAATTGATTTATATGTGACATTTCTGTTGTACAGCAGTGGTTCATTTGTTGCTTTGATACTGATAGCTGGGCAACAGGATGGTCAAGTGGCTGGTAAAAGCATGCTGCAATTATCGCCAGAGCTTCTCTGTTGGGGAACCAACCTAACCTGGAAGTGACTCCAGTCAGAAGTTGTTTAAATAAAACTTAATAGTATTGTTATTGTTATTATTATGCCGATGGCATCCATAATGGTAAGTGTAAAGCTACAGTCTATATCTGTCCATTTGCGCGATGGTTGACAGAGCTGAAACTGAATAAAATGTGTAATTGGAGTGTATTGTTTTTTTTGCAGATGTATTGGGCGGTTAGCCTTGATGGGCATTTATGCCTCTCTAACAGCCCGCCATTTAACTTACATTTATTGTATTCTTTTTGTGTTATACTTACTGTTTTAATTGGCAAATAAATTTTTTTCTCTCTCTCTCTCTGTTTCATATATTTTACGAAGATGTATAATATATGCTTAATTTATGTTGGTCATTTTTATTCAGTCTGTTCAGGATGAACTGCAAGGCATGGAGCGGCAGCTGCAGAGTGTCAGTCAACTAATTTCTAGTCTTTATATTTACCTCACTGTTTCTACAGCTGAACAAGTGGATTATGAACTTAAGAATTTGACAGAACAGTTGCATGACCTCGACAGTGAAACTGGACAGATTGCAGATGAAATTGCCAGAGCCCAGGAAACTAGCTCAAAGCTGCATTCTCAGCTTGAAGTGTTTGACAGTCGGTTACATTCAGCCGATCGGAGTGTCGCGGAGCTGAATTACATGTATGCTGATGAACTGGCTTTGGAAGATGTCGATCTTGAAGTAAGTTAGCGTTGTTGGAGTTTTTGTTGTCCTTTGTTTGCTTGAGTTCTTGTCTGGTTGGTTTAGTTTAATGCTTGTTGGTGTTACTGGTTCACTTTATTTTCAGATGGCTTTATTCTGCAGTGTATGTCTCATTTGTTTTATTGCACAGTTGTTTGGTTTGCATGCAAATTTTTTTTCATTTGCAGCATGATTATTCAGTTCTGTGTGTTTGCCGATGTCAGTGTTGATGTTGTTTTGAATGATGTGAGGAGTAACTCGTAAGTGATACTGGTGTCTCTGTTTGATAGCACTTGCAGCAAAAGTGCATGGACTTGGTCGGAGAGCAAGAAACACTACAGACTGCCATAGATGAGCTGTTGTCAAGTTGTGACATTGATGAATATAGGCAGATCATATGCCAGCAGTTTGCTGCACTCAAAGCCAAACTTGCCAGTATCAGAAATACAGTTGAGCACAAGATAGCTGTGCTTGACATACTTAGAGAGCATTTACGGGCAAGAGCTGCTACAAGAGATACAACAGCTCGCCTTCGGCAGCAACTGAAAGGCAAATTGTCTGCAGAAGTATTTTCCGATCTTCGATCTGATCTTGGCAGAGTTGCAGGTGATCTGATGAAACTTGAAGCCCGTCTTCCAGAAATAGAGGCACTGCTTATTGAGGCCGGCATTACTCTACGAGACCGAGGCACTGAAATGGTCGTGGACATGAAAGACGATGTTAAAAAACTGCTATCTGATGTTCAAAATGATGAAAAGAAATTGAAACTTTGTTCACAAATACTTGATTTGAACTTATTGTTAAGTAGAGCTAGTAGTAGTCTGAATGACATCAGTGTGGTCTACTTGGATGACATTGATGTTCTCGGAACAGCAGTTGAAGTGAGCTATTTACATGTTTAATTTTTTTTGTCACTTATTAGAAACCTCAATTTTATTAACTTAGTGACTTCCAATAACTGGATATGCCTTCAGTGCTTTGACGATGGTAGAGCATCAGAAAGAGTATTTGGCCTGTAAAAAATTTGTCAAACAAAACTGCTTTTTCATGCACATTTAGCTAAAATGTTGCCATACAATGAGACATTTTTTTTATTTATACGTGTTTGTGTGTGTTGCAGTCTGTGTATGCATGCGTTAGTCATTGGTGTCTTTTAATTTTATGTTAAATATATTTTCTTCCTTATTTTACCTTTTTAATAATTTATTTGGTATGAGTAGTTGTGCTATCCATTGTTGATATATACATTTTAAATTTTTTTCTAATCTAGTGAATAAATGTCCTTTGCTTAATTTTTAGGAGCAGTGCATGCTAGACATGGTTATTACGGAGCGTTAATAGGAAATGTTATCTTATTAGTTAATTAGACCAGGCTAGCCAAACTGTCAGTGACTTTAGGTGACTGAAAGTCTGTTGATGGCAGTCATGACGAAATACAAAATTTTGAAGGGAATTTTGTAATGTGAAATGCATGTGCAGTGAACCAATGAAATAAATAGCCATATGCATTGCATTCTTTTTACTAGTCTTGGACTAAACTCAGTTTATTCATCTTATTTCAGTGAACTCTGAATATTGATATTTTGTCAGTCGATATTTTTTCCTTTTTTTATATTCTTGGAAGCTAGAGGCCTGAAACAATCTACTGTCACCATAACCTGCACAGTGAATATTGCGTGTAGTGTGACTTTTGCTGACTTTTAAAGAATTACCATTGTAGGCAGTTTCATTGGAAGATGATGCAGTGTGTTGTTTCTCGGTTAGAGCTGAACCGTTTGTGTTTTGTGCATGTAGTCTGCGCAGCTGATGTGTTCTGATATCGATAACGACTGGAAGGCACTGGAATCTGCTGCATCAATGATGCTGGCAAGTTGCGAGACTGAAGATCGGGAGATGATTGATGGCCACCTTGCTCCTCTCGGGACAGAACTGGCGGAAGTGAAAGAGACTGTAGAACACAAGGCTGCTGCTTGTGAATTATTGGTAGAACATTTA
>Ga0209782_1001411_pt1 | contig 12484 bp, 9 predicted proteins | sample WorMetmaBAHAMAS1_FD_187390 | JGI IMG/M metagenome (GOLD analysis project Ga0209782, IMG submission 187390) | Marine gutless worms symbiont microbial communities from Max Planck institute for Marine Microbiology, Germany - Inanidrilus... | ecosystem: Host-associated > Annelida > Digestive system >... | reverse complement strand
TTCGATAGTTTTTTGTCAACATTCGTTGTTTACCACGTTGCCACGGAGATTGTCGCACACAATACAATATAGCAGCGCTCTATTCAGTAACCGAGTTGTGCAACTCGGCGACACTCCAAGTTGCACCGGGCGACACACGCCATGTCACACTTGCTAATTTGACGCCGGAGACAAAGTTGTGCGACAAAGTCGCCAGGTGTGACATCACACTAAGGGTAGACATGACAGCTTTACAATACATAAATATAACAACCAGGAAGGTCACATATAAGAGAGACAATGATGGCAAAATGCCATTTTAGTGTGTACTCTCTGAAGCAAAGGCACACACCTGCTTATCTGTGATAGAACTTCTTGTTGAGCATTGAAATGATACCTTCCACGAGCGAATTATATAGGTACCTACCTACCACTGGGCCAGACAGAGTGTGAGAGTACACTGGCAAAACCACGCTTGATCCCAACTCACAACCTCAAATATCTCTCTCTCAATCTCTTCTGCTACTGAACATTTTTCGTTGAACTTTATCGATTCTAACTGCATCAGCGTGTGCTGAGCTGTCGTGTGGCAGTAAGCTGAGCGGTGTTAACGTGTGTTAGCAGACCTTTGTTGAGAGTTTGGCCAACGCGACGCAAGTGTCACGAGCAAGCAGATAATCCACATCAGCTCGCGGTCCGAGTCCTTCGCTGATTAACGTACCAATGTTGCTCTGTACCGTGCCCAGTTCAGCGCTAGTCATCACATGCATATCCACTCACTCACACTAACTGTTAGCATATCCACTCACTCACACTAACTGTTAGCATATCCACTCACTCACACTAACTGTTAGCATATCCACACACTCACACTATCCCGACCTGATGCACAACCTCACTTTCTCTGCCATCAAACTAATCGCATGCTCTCCTTAACTTCTCAGGACACAACAACTACACGGTTCTCAGAATTATGGTTTTTATGAGATAATATCTATCTGCCGATGCCAGCATACAAAGCAGATGTGTGAAAAATGCCAGCTATTAGTGTGTGCATTCTACTAATGACACAGTGCTTGCTGTGACACTCACTGTTGGCTGGACGTACATAACCCTCGCATGGCTAATCTGTCTGAAATACAGTGCAAATGATAGTCCACCCCATTGCCACCCCAACCCCATCTCATCTCACTAGAAATCTAGAATGGTTTACCCTAACCTGCTTACCCAAGTTTTCTTAGAAGAGAGGCCATCAAAAAAGTGTTGTCATTATTGTAAGAATGGGTAACCTCGCTCTGATGGCATTAAAATTCAACGACCTTTCTAAAGATCTTTCTAGTATCTCTCTACAACAACTAATGGCAGCCGAGCGTCTGAGCATCGCCAGCGAAAAGCACAGATTTCACATAACCCAGTACAAATTTTCCAAACCCAATGAAACACATTCCAGCATTTCTAAATGACCACCTTCATTTGCAACTACTTATGAAGGCCTTGATTTGCAACGTACAAATTCAAGTACTTTCAACAACCAGTGGTCTAGCCAGTACACAACAGTCACAGCAAGGAAACATGTCGTCGATGGAGCTGGTTTCAGACAGTAAGTACATGTTAAGTATATGTTAAGTACATGTTAAGTATATGCATACCCAGCAACCATGCCAATCAGCAGAACAGCACCACGACTTTCATCTGGCGTCGTTGGACTGATCTTCATTGCAAACTTCTCCCAGAACACTTGAACAACTTTTGAGTTCAAGTCTCCGGTGCGCACAAACTCTTGCATCTGAATCATTAAAACATTTCTACATCAAAGTACACGACGCAAAGTGTGTGAATGCAACACCAGCACAGCACACACTGGTTGTGTTTTGGCACAGCAAAGAAACCACGCAATACTTGTCTGAAGATGTGGGTGAATTTTCTGCAAGGCAGACTGTGAGTTGGTAACAGCCAATCAAACGCATGATATCTGGAGACAGTGATGGACATGGCGGCAATAGCAACCTGTCAGTTGGAATGCGATCGCTGATTGTTACTTACTATTAAGTGTCAACAATAGGAAACTCACCAATTCACTGAGTGACGACAGATCACCGAGGGAAGCGTCCACCGTCAGCGCAATAAGAGCGTTTGCAATGGCAACTGCTTCAGCCCTTTGAATATCATCAACAAACCATAACAACCATCATAGTTGACACTCAGTCGGCAACTCAGTAACATTATTATAAAAAGAGGGCCTAGCAGTGGCTAGGATAGCGCGAGATGACAGAAGCTCTAGCACAAACCTTTCTCCAGACGTTACGCAGTTACGCGGTACGCACTTTTCCATTACGCACTTTACGCACGTCAGTTATGCAAATTCTGTTACGCGTTTTATACCTCGGCAATATACGTACGATGTGGCGCCATTTTAGGCCGATGTGGTAATTAGTCGTACCATCTTCTGATATAATGCATTTTCTACCGAAATTACCGAAAACAATTTCAATATCGTTCATATACACGTTCATATAAACAAATACATCACGTGGTTACGGTCCATCGATAAAAAAATAAGTAAAATAAGCGATATCGCTACAATTACCACTTTTTCCATACCCTCCCTTCCACCAGAAATCCCGGCATCATCCCATCCGACGATCCGGGTCAAGCGTTGTCAGTAAGTAGTAAAGACATCCATCTATCCAAGCATGCAAAGATATCCGGGATCCATCGCACCCTGTGACCACAGTGCACAAACGTCACAGACAGACGGACTGGCATCATGGCATAAGCGCGAGATGTATATATTACATCTCGCGCTAATCAGCTGGGACAACGTTATCACGGACCACAATTATTAGAAACAGCTGCAGATGACAGACTCACAGTGCATGATTCCAGTAGTCAATAATGGCACAGGATCATACGTCATTCATTGCACGTTAAAAGCTACAGTAGAATAACAGATCATCAATTTAGCAGTCTTTTTAAATTCATCTGGTCAGCAAATAGACTGCATGCACAGCTCATCTGATGCACAGAGAGCAGACCAGACCAGACCAGAGCAGTGTGTGAATGACAACATTAGTCAGTAATCAATGCAACGTAACATAATTTACGTACTTAGTAACCCAACTACTGCTACAAGAAACAAACATTATCAAGAGAGCTACATAGATCACTGTACAACGTTGACAACAGCCGACTACGCACCTTGCGTTGGCACCTTTGGGACAGAGATAAATGCGTTTGTATGCGTCGACGACAGCAGCCTTTACTGAAGTCTCTTTAGACCTCACCAGCGACAACATGCGCCGAACACCAACCAAGCAACTGGTGACTCCAGCCTCAAAGCCGCTCACAAAGAAGTTAATGGCTTCCTGGACGTCAGTCAGTGCTTTAGAGCCAAGCAGCTCACAGACGACAGGGACGACCTCGTCAACCTGACTGACGAATGCCAACGAGTCCTGCAAACACATCATGTGTGTGTGTGTGTGTGTGTGTGTGTGAAATTAACTATTTCACGACTCACTTCAGACCAGCTAATAACTAACTGAGCAGCTAACATTTAACTAATCATTCAACACAAAAACAAGGTCACCGGTGACTCACTTAAAACACAATGTACGTGGGAAAATAAAGCCAGATTTAGCTGCCTTGTATGACAGCTCAACGACTGGCGTCTACAGCGTGTCACCATTGTTATTCTTTATACAGATATGGCTTGTGAAATTTTTTTCCAAAGTAAAAAGTGACTACTAAGATTTTTTCCAAAGAGCTCTTTCTTTCCGAGGTCACTGATCTGCAAGAAGCAATACGTGCACGAGCACAACAGACTGCAGCAGCAGCAGCAGCAGCAGCAGCAGCAGCAGCAGTAGCAGCGGCAGCGAACCTTGAGATACTGAACTAGAATCTGTTGTTTTGAGACGGCAGTAACAGCTGCTGCCGTATCTTCAACTGTGCTCGCAGGTGCCGACCCATTCACCTGACCAATACCTGCATGTAAATTATGATAACACAGTGGTGAAACAGGTAGGTAATGTATAATTCCAATACTACAATACTAACAGCATTAGATGGTGGAGGGCAGTGACTCTGTGCTAGTCACACGAGCCAACTTTCAGTCTCACGAGTACGACACGTCTACTTAGGCCCCAGACGACTGGACGAGGTGAAGGTCAACAAGTTAGTTAACACGTCTACCTAGGCGTCAACAACTAATCACACAGTGAAATGACATGTGCCCAGCTGTAATGGCAGTTTGACAGCCCTGACATATCAATGGTTCAGCCACCTGGGCAATGCTTCTAAAGTGACAATGACTTTGTTGCCATTAGGCCGCTGCTGTTATAGACTTGTGGTGGCTGTACAGCCAAGCTCAACCACACAGAGCAGTGTCACCTGCAGCATAGGCTTTCATACTGCAGCACACACACACACACAGAGCAGTGTTGAACTAGAGATACACATGTCAACAATGTCCCATAGTAGACGGGGTACGATAACAAAGGCAGTGGGTGGGTAGCTTAATCACGGTGGACGGGATACAGTGGATGTTACCTAAGTGAAAGAGACTGTGTTTTATTTTCTTTGATACATCACAGCATACAGACTACTGACTACTACTAGTAAGAGATTACAGTATACAACATGCGTTAAGTAAGTAGGTCTGCTAAACTGAAAGGAAACTTTCTTGCAGCACAACTGTCGGCATCTTTCTGTTTGCCAGTGTCAGCTGCTGTAGTATCATTAGCAATTACATACTTGTATGCAAATCACAATGACTAACTAGGTTTGCACATTCCATATCAACCATGACATTAAACACTAAATTTGGAACTGTTCACAGCATATTCAATGTCACTCAACAGTTTCATGCACTTTTAATGACCTTCAACAGTCAGTTAATTGAGGTATTTTCAACCCATTTTCAAGCACTTCACAGGACCTTGAATAAAAAATATTTATCATTATCAGCTAAATACACATAAGTATCAATGTCTAACCCAGAAAGATCAGTTGCAGATAACGCAGCAGATTTGCAGCAAGAAACGAGAAATCTTCTTCAATGCTACTGTCGGCGCTACCCTCATCTGTCACGGCAGATACCTTAAAGACCGCATCGGACGGCCATGTTTCCTTCATGGCAAACAACAGCGCAAGAGCGGATTCAAACTCACGCTTCTTCAGTAACTCCATCAACCGACCCTTCACGCTGTGTCACACAGCCATCACACTGTGTCACACAGCCATCACACTCTCACTGCCACGACTTTAACAAACCAGTAATTGTTGTTAACATGATTATATTATCACTGTAATTGTGACTACTGTTAACTGTATCACTACACACAGCCGGAAATGTTTTTCTTTGCAAAGAAAATGTAAAATACCAAAACAGCTGTAATGACATGTACATCCGTGCCAGAACTGCTTACCATTAACGCCGCCCCATTTCCAGACTGGATGTCGTAAGAGGCGACTAAACCTGAGTTATAATTTGTCTCAATTTATTTTATGTTGTTGTATCTATGAGTTTGATTATTTGTATTTTGTTGATTTATTAGTTGCACACTTAGTTTTGTGTTAGCCTAAGTTTACTTACTGTTTATGTATTTTTTATCGCCAAGCTTTGCTTTTGATTTTCTCAGTACTAGGCCAGAGATTGGCTGAAAAGAGTGTCTCTGATATAACCTATTTAGTGTCAATCAATCAACCTCCTTGCCATAGACAATATACACATGCAGTTTGTACTTGATGACACTGTGACCTTGCGTTGACCTTTTAACTCAGGGTAAATGCACACCGAGTGTCTACCACAGACTGACTCCATGTCTCTATGCCAACTTTGCACGGTCTAACAGATCAAGTCATTTTCCTTGTTGAGAGCAAACACATACACACGTTTACACTCCCACGGACATACAATACTGCAGTACACACACGTGTACACACAGACATACAATCCTACAGATACACACACGTGTACACTCCCACGGACATACAATAATGATCATGTTTTGGTACCTGTGCCAGTGTCGATAAATAACACAAATAAATCCTGGGGCCCGATTTTCAAAGGTTCCTAAGATGTTCCTAAATCTGTCCTAAATATATCATAAAATTATCATAACTGAGGGACTTAGGAAATCCTAAGATCATCATAAAATTGTCGTAAACTAATTTTCTAAAATAATCTTAGCACATCCCAAGTTTCTCCTAACTTTCTCGTAATGTTATCCTAAGTAAAAATAGCAGCCAATCACAAGAGGCGATGATATTGCTGACAGTGTCAGTTACTTACTTATTTTACGACGAGCGTTCGTCATGACGTAAATGTTCGTCACGTTTTAGGTAAATAACAAAATGTATGAAATAAAACAACTAAAGTTCACTCAGTGACGTTTATCGTTCATAACTATTAGCTTTATTGTAACTGTAAAGCAATGTGGTAGGCTTAACTCTATAGGAATTTGGTGCTACGACTACAAGGTTGTTATCGTAACGTAATGACGTCATTTGTTCGCAGTTCTACGATACGATTTTTCGAAAATCAGCATGATCACAACTTCTCCTAGGATGTTCGTAACTTTGGTTATTGTCGTAATTTTATACTAAGATCATATTAGGATGTTTTGAAAATTTGGCCGCTGCTTTTCTTCACACAGCAAAAAGGCATAGTCCAACTGTGTTATATCTCTGTATGCCAACCAGTGACAAATGAATAGTGGCATTCAAACAGTATTTAAAGCACAATGTCACATAAATGCCATGCAAAATATACCTTTCCACTGATTCATCTTCAGCAATTAGCACCTCATCAGCAGCGCCTCTACGATCACCGTCACCGACATTCTGCACATACTTCTTTACAGCCTTTCTCAGCGGCTTTTCAACTGCAGCCCACTCTATCTCCAGACCAGCTTTCAGAGCTACAAACAACACTGAAATCATCTGAACTGCAGCCCACTCTATCTCCAGACCAGCTTTCAGAGCTACAAACAACACCGAAATCATCTGAAAGACAGTAGCATTTAGAAATATCTAATGACAACATAGATTGGCTACAAAGCCAGATTCACAACATCAAAATGTAATGTTCTACAACTAGCAACCAAATCCACTCTATCTGTTTACGTCTCACTGTTCAACACAACAAGCCATGCACTTCTGTAGTAGTAGTGCAGCTTGTTGCCACGGCCGTACGGCCAAGACGACCTATCCTATTAGTGTGTTGTACAGCCCTAAAATGCACCGTTGTTGAGCTAGAGGCACTGGACTGGACCCCACCATCACATAATACTGTGAGTCAGTAAGTAAGTAAGTAACAGACCGGTGTCAACATCGTGTGAGCCGCCGGACTGTTCATCTGTTGGCATCATAGTCCTCAGCTTCTCTGCTTCATGCTCATAATTGTCTTTCAGCACGTCGACAGTCAGCTACACAGCATAACCAACAAGTTACCATAGCTCAGAAACCAGCCAACCTACTACAACAGCCGTTATGGACTGACTGACTGACTGACTGACCGGGTTAAGGTTTAACGTCAAACGCAACACAACGTAAGCTGTCTTCCAGCGGGTTTTTTTTTCAGGAAAAATGTGATTCAAGGAAAACTCCAAATCTATTTATAGAGAGCATGAGGCTAGCTGCATGCTTTGCCATCAATACTTGGCTTGTGATTGGCTGAGTGACTCTCCTTCTAGTCCCGTGTACGATTTATACAGTCCGTGCAATAACAACAACAAAGAGTCAAAGTTATTATTATTATGTATTATCGTAAGACAACTCGTTGTTTATCATAAGATTTTGCACAGTTATGTCGTTAGTTTATCGTAAGATGTTTTGTAAATTGGGTTCCAGGCTAGTAGTGAGCGACTAAGTCTAACAATTAAACCAATGCAACCATTCATCAGCAACAAAAAATGCCACATCAGAAAGTAAACATAAAAAACTAAACCCAGGTTAGTTGACTGCCACTTACATCTTCCAGCGTGGAAATGGAACGGGAATATTCTCAAAATAGTAGATAGGTAAGAAAGTAAATAAGCAAAAAAAATATAAAAAAGCAAGTATGGAAGCTAAGTAAGCAAGCATGAAAACAATTCACATGGCGTCAAAATCAACAAATAAATCAAGGGTGCATTATATCCTCAAAGTGTACAAGCCTATATATGAAAAGACCAAAATTAGTAAAGAGAGATGTATAATGGACCTGGGCAGCGAGTGGATTGGCTTGCAGCATGGCTATGATCAACTGAATGGCATTCTTGCGAACCTGGCTGGACTTATCACGTAGTCTACCAACAACTAGCTGCAGAAGTCCATTTTGCCGAGGTAACGGCAGCGCCTGCAACCCACAGTCACATCAAGCCTCGGATGAGCTGGCATTGAATGTGCAATTTTTACCACTTACAAGAACAACACACAATTAACGGCCTCTGTTCTTGGCCATCTTGGGTACATTAAGATGACACCAAAAAGATAAAAACCATTCTGTGTTTTAACAGAGCACGAGACAGTGGGGCGGCACCAGCATCAAACAGTGTCACGGCATTCACGTGCCAGTCGTCATTTCATCGTTTTAATCTGACCTACACCGGCGCATTAAAAACTCCATAATAATAATAATAAATAATAATAACTGGAGGCAAAATGCACAGAAGGCACTTATCACTGGTCAGAATGTAATAATAACTTCCCATACTGACTGCACATACAACAATAAGCAAGATTATCACATAATATTATTACGTTGAACACGTCCATAGAAATAAGTTGCGTTTGTCCTGTTGTGCGTATGCACAAACTGACGTAGCAGTCACCAGGAATAACATATAACACGTACAGCACAGTTCAACCCGTCTGTACAGCAAACAATATACTTACTTAAAATGCACAGAAGTCAGAAATGTATTGATACCTAAACAAAGTTAACAATCACCTTTTCATGGACTATGCTGAGCCAAATCTGAAGAACGCGGCTGCGCACAAATGCATTAACATCATGAATGTGATCCTGAATGAACATAACAAGCAACTATTCAGTTGTCAGCAGTGGAAGTCGACACGTGATCAGTCACTAACAAAAGACAACCAGCTCAACAACAACAACAACAACAACAACAACAACCAACTGAACAGCAGCCCTGCATACTGTAGATGGACCAGTACGACAAGAAACATTCATTCATTCATTCACTCACTCTTCATCTTTGTGAGTGTTATTTAGAGTTAGAACCGATTCAAATCCTGGATCAGATCAGTGTCCGGTCTGGATGAACGTCCAGTAGACCGGATCGGCGGGTGTAGACCGCCCCGGTCTGACGGTAACCCAAGTGAATGGCATCAATTTGTTATCCATTGTTTATGTGTAATAAATTCTAGTCTCGTTGTATATAACAGTATTTTTACTTACATTAAGTTAAAGTCCATCCAAATGTCGATCACATTCATCATTCAACACTTTGTAAACTGCATAATTTATCGCCTTTCGGAAACAAAACAGCACGTTTGGTATGTAAAAAAAATTACATCACACGGCAGTGTCTATAGTTCAGATACCCGTGTGGTGTTAAAACATATATTGAACACCGTTACGTTACGCAACATTACGTCACATACGTAATACATCAGGTGCCAGACGGCGCTTGGTGCTTCACGTGCGAGACGGTTAATTGACGGATCTGGCGCCAAGCGTTCATTCACGCCGTAACGGAGGCATTCATTACACCTTCGACGCTCCGTAGTAGATTGTATCACGTTACGTTACATTGGCCTGCTTGATATTTAGGCGGACCGGAAACGATGTCACTCAATGAATAAACAGAACAATAAAACTTCATAAAGTGTTCAGTTTATTGAAATAAAGCAAAAGAAAAGACAAATAAATGCAAGTAACATTTACTTACCGGTGTGCAATATGTTAGATAACCAATTTGCAGCATATATTTAGCAAAAAATTCGTGAACTAAGCGGCGTTTGCAGGTGACCACGTAAGTGCCCTGGTAAATTGGATCGGGTCCTGGGTCGGCAGAAATTGTGCACGTAAAATCAGGTACTGGGTCCGATCCGTTTTTTCGTGGACCGTTCAAATTCTAGTGTTATACAACGTCTTTAATTAGCATCTCCATTCATCATTTACTACGACTCACAGTATCTTTGATGCATGTATTTAACAGCAAGGTCATTATGCAGAATGTCTATACAACCTCAAGTTTGTCAAGAAACTGATCTCGAGTCGACTTCTGCTTTGCATCAAGGTCTTCACCACTCAACACTTGCGATATCATTTCACCGACGACTCCGAGAATGCCGTTTCGCATTGTGTACGACTGAACCACACACAACAAGTGCATGCTAGGCTCAAATGTATGTAGTTGTAATACACACACTGACATCTGGGAAGACATTGTGCAGAGGTTACAGTTAACTCATGTTGGTGAAACTGGCGCTAACTGACTCACTGACCTCGCCATCAAGCAACACGAGTAGAACACTAATTGACGGCAGCATGACATCGGGAACACAGCGCGACAACTCCAGCAGAAACGCTGCATACGCCCGCGTTCCGGAACTGTCACGCGACAGATCCTTGCTGTCCATTCGTCCAATCTCCCTAGAGCACACATTCTTGTACAACTAAATCCATTCTGATAAACTATGACCAGTAATAGTCTCAGAAAGATAGTGTTTTGAGAGCAATTGCCATCTATCAGGAGTCTGGTGGTTGATAAAGCAAGGATAAGGTCATGGCACCGGTTTCACACAGTCAGTGCTTCGTGTTTCCTTCAGAGCTTCGATGGGTGCCAGCGACCTGTGCCACTTACCAACAAACTATCTGTTTTGAAACAAGTGCAGTAAGAAAACTGAGGTGGATTCGCTAACCAAGTTTTATCTGGGATCTGGAAGTAACTGTTGGCACAGACTATGATATAACAATAACTGACATCTCATCAGCAACTTCCAAACTTATGCAGTTAATACAATATTCCTCTCTTCTTGCACTAGACGTACTAACATTAAAATTTTTATGCAATCCAAATTTCTACAGGTCAAATAAGCACAGTCTCCTATTGTAATTCGCTGCTCTACGGTCTGTCAGACTCCGCTGCGCAAGCTGCAGAACACCAATGCTGCTGCACAACTGATCACTGGCACAACATGACATCACAGCGAGTTACTACGGGAACTCCACTGGCTACCCGTTCACGACGACCGTCTCAAGTTCAATGTGGCATGATTGATCCGCCAGTCACTGTTTGGGCAGCTCGCGCCTCTCTACTTGGCTGATGATTGCTGCTCGTGTCCGACAGCTCCTCCAGGCGCTCTTTGCGGTCGGTCAGTCGATGTTCCAACTTGCGTGATGCCACACACACTCAGCTGCTACGGCGACAGAACTTTAGCAGCAGCTGGTTCTCGTCTGTGGAACTGACTTCCTGTCCAGCTGCATGATCCGGACATCACCTATGGATTGTTCAGACGACGGCAGAAGGGACACCTTTTTCTGGATGTATGCTCTGTGACCTCCTATATGTGGCACCTTAGAAAAACATTTACTTACTTACTTAGTATCTTCTAGTTTACCTGCAGACAGGATCAGCCATTCCTTACGTGCTATCCAAGCCATTAATACCGTTGTTAAAGTCATCGATAATAAAACAGCAATTTTAAAATGTGTTTACTGAACTGCCAGCTTGACAATAATCGCCATACGTACAGCATCATTCTGTATCAAAGTTTGCTACGATTCACCCAATCACTTCTACTATTCTACTGTTTCAAATGATAATATACACATGACATGCAGTTGTAATTTTTAGTATGACTAAATAAAAGCTTTCATACACGCTATCAACCATTTTTATAACGAACAAAGAAAAGCTGAATGCTAAGCAGTTCAATCGATACAATGCAAGAAGGACAGCTGTACCTCATAATCTCTGAGACAATGGCCTTAACACCGAACGTGTTGACAATAAGTTCAACGGCCTGAGCCAGGTGAGTTGCAAGGTGTTCATACTGCTGCAGCAGTTGCAGCATCTTCAACGTGCATCCTGTAAGTCATCACGCAACTCAACACAGTCTCTATCACTAAATGACAACATAAAATTCACTTGTGTAAACATCAGTTATCGTAATCTGACATTTATCTGTATTATTAATCTGCTAACTGCTGCAATGCTGGACAGAGCTTACAGAAGAGTAAGATGGCACAAGATGGTCGTGTGATTTGTTGTATAGACAGGTAGGCTTGCAGCAGCAGCAGCAGCAGCAGCAGCAGCAGCAGCAGCAGCAGCAGCAGCAGCAGCAGCGGTGTAGGCTATTTGTGCCAAGGGCAGAATTCCTAGTGAGCTAATGTTGGTCTAGCATATCTGTGTCTATATCATCATCATCATGATGTTTTTTCCTACTGTCAATTGCAGAAGGAAAAAACATCATCATGATGCCAGGAAGCAAGGTATGTAGTGGCGGTAGCCGCGGGCTCACATCCAACTTACAGGCTAACAAACCTAGTATA
>Ga0209782_1001410_pt1 | contig 12487 bp, 7 predicted proteins | sample WorMetmaBAHAMAS1_FD_187390 | JGI IMG/M metagenome (GOLD analysis project Ga0209782, IMG submission 187390) | Marine gutless worms symbiont microbial communities from Max Planck institute for Marine Microbiology, Germany - Inanidrilus... | ecosystem: Host-associated > Annelida > Digestive system >... | reverse complement strand
CCATATGGATGTGCCAATGGATTAACATGTGTGAGGTACTATGCTGGAACACTATCAAAGACACATGCCAAAGCTGGCCAAGTAATACCGAGATATAAGATCGTTTTGTTGACGATACAGAATGATTTGTTTCACGAGTTCATTGACAAGGCAATTGTATCATTCTGTAACAGATTTCGATCATGTGTTGCTGCAACTGGTGGGAACTGACATTGAGAACAGTCTGTTTAAATACAGAGTGAGCTATAGGCATCTAACATTCATGATTGAAACATTTGAACTGCTGATGAAAAGCTGAGAAAAATCTGATTTGTTATTCATGCATATTCAATGTGCAACTGCATGTTCACTTGAAAAAGTGAATTTTAAAGTTTAAACTGCTGTATCTGAAGGTTTAGCTCAAATCTGTACTACCGTAGCTGAAATACGGCCTATTTTCTAGGGGATTGTTTTTTTTATTGGCGCACCCTGTACACCCAAAAAACTACAACATAAAATAAACATAAATCGAAATCCATATTTAGTTGCCTTGTGCGATGTCAGCCTGGAAACAGAATGTGATTATTCTTACAAATCACAGGAACAGAGAGGACTCAAAATCACAGTAGCTGAGATTCATCAACAAAGAAGTGAGCCATAATAACAGTAAAATTATTACAGTAGAAAGTTTACTACAGCATTAATATAATAACAGGTCACCATCTTTCTGCCTTCACATTTATTAATCTCATTATGTTTCGTTAAAGCAATTTCCATGCAAGTAAAAAGTTTACGTATGCATTATATTCAGTAATTCACTGAGCAATGTAATTTTTCAAGCTCCATTTTAAATAAAATTTCAATATTAGGTGGCTGATTTAAACCACAATTTAAATGACAAATTTAAAACATCTGTCTTAAATTTTCAAAGAAAGCTATCCACTTTGGAAGTGGTCTATCAGCCAATAAGGAACACATATTGATACTGACTAGCAGCAACTTGGCTCGACTTGACAGTGGCACTGGTAGCTGACAGCAACAGCTGATTGCTTGTGACAGCCAAACTCTCACATACTCGCATCTCCGACTTGTCTGTCGACAACAAAGTTTCGGATGTAAGCGGTAGATTACCACTAAGGAGTTGGCAGAGCGTGCCATTCCTGTAATGGGGACTGCTGGTAACTGCTGGCAAAGATGCCGATGCTTCCACTGACATAAGCTGCGACTGAATGAGACTGATTGCTTTCTGATCGCGGGCCGACAGCGACTGAGGTAATGACGGAGGTACGGCACTACAGCCGGAAAGCATGTTATCAACGTCAGCCAGTGACAGACTGGGCTCGGACAAAATCTGCTCGAGCTGTCGAAGCAGTTCGGCGCTATCGAGCTGCATGTGGCTTGCTATAGTTGCACTGTCTGCCGCCGACTGACTCAGCAGCAGCGAGTTTGCATCAACAGACGATGACTGGGGATCAGCCACGAGAGACGGAACCGTGTTCCTCACAAATGACAAGCTGCCACTTTGCGGACTGGGAACAAACACATCATTAGTGGCGTTGTCGGTTTTTACCAAAGGGGAAGACACTGGAGTCCTGTTACCAATAACCTGCTCATAGGACGGCAGCCGGAAGATGCTGTTGTCGGTTGATATGGACTCAGTGGCTGACCGTCTGCTAGCGTGAACTGTAGACGGCTGCTTTGCAGTGGCTACAGCCTGCCTCTCATTCTGCAACAGTAAGATATTTCTCTGCGGATTAAGCTGTGGACTACTGGTTGCAGTGGAGTTGATTGCCAGTATGCTGGCTGGCAGTGATGTGGAGCCGCAACACGACGATAACAACTGTGAAAGTATTGTGCTCGTATTTGGCTGATAACTTGTGACAGGCGACGGCGGCAAACTGACATCTGGCTTGCAGGCCGACAAATACGACGACACGGAAGCAGCTTTGCGCTTGCTACCAGCCCGACTTGTTGATGCTGCTGCTGTCACTGGCAGAGCTGAGTCGTCACGTTCCCACAGTGCAGTCAAGTGCTTCGTCAATGTTTCGTTGGAAATGGAATAGGACGATGACGACAACGACTTTTCATATCTCGGCACCTTTGACGGTACGGCATCCTTTCTACCAGCTGCAGTCGACTGGACTGCATCAGATGCCTGCTCAATCACACAAAGCAACATCTTGAACTACTATCCGCCGCTACTTGAAAGTTTTACCACGCGATGTTATGCTGGCATTGTATATGCTACTGTCACATGTCTACCTATCCATATAATCTGCCTGTCCATCACAAGTTAGTGTTCTATCAAAACGAACTAAATATAGCAGCACGCAAACAATGCTATATGACAGAACATGGCTCTTATAGCACAGTTCCCACTCTTTTGGAAGAAAAAAACTTAAGGAGTTTCCAGTAGTTTTCCAGTCTAATTTTATAATTTTCCAGGTGCTTTCGGTCATAGTTCGCAGCCAAAATAAATAAAATACCAGACATTCATCACTGACGTTCACCATACATTCCTTTGTAACACGAGTTAACTTGTATGCGATATAGCTGTTACAGTGTCAAAACCAGCATAAATCGACTTATCATACCAAAAGTTCCAGGTCTAACATAAAATTCCAGGAGTTTTCCAGATTATCTAGGTGAGTGGGAACCCTGCTCTATAGTATCACGGAGCCAAAGATCTAGCTTTGTAAAAATATTACAATATACAATAGGTTAGCCCAGTAACGGCACCAAATATAAATAGGGTAGGTTAAAATGCAGCAATTTTACAATCAGTATCTCACTAACTCTCACAAACAGTGTAATATATACACACAGTTCTAATGGAAGGAAAATAGGAACTCACACGCAATCAAATGAACGGCGCCAATTGGCAGGTAAAACTGTGTGATCTCTTGACATGTGCCACACCTGAGCGTGAGATCGCTACCCAATAAGACAGACGATGTGCTGGAAGTCATCCGTGATCGGCATGAGGATGTTTTTCTGTCTCACTGTTATAAAACTGACACAACACTGTCTGACACTGACTTAGTAGAGGACATTGCGGTGGCGTTTGCTGCTTAGGCCACTTTAAAAAATATTTGTAATGATGATGATGATGATGAGTGCCTTAGTAATGAGTCTAACCTGTGTTAAATTCCTGGTTACTTTACCAAATTACTTTACCTCAGACAACTGCAACTTACAGTAGAGAGAGTAACTGTTTCACTGGTCGAGCTAGCACCATTCGCCATTTTCACCAACTTCGGCAGCAACTTGAATGGCATTTGCTCAGAAGACGAGATAGACGGCTTTAGTAATTCCTAGCATTCAAACACAACACAGCTCTGCAACATCGAAAAGTGTGTGTACTGGTAAATTACAATGGCAACATTTTTTTTCTTTCTATCTGACTGAGGTATATGTCAAACAAAGTTATTATGTGCATCTAAATGCTACTGATGCTAGTTAAGTAATCTACATCAATTAAGCATAATATAACGATGAAACTATACTGAATCATAATTACTGGACAATGATAACACCAATGTAAGTAACCTTACCTACATTTTTGTTTTGTACCTGACAACAATAGAAGCAAAGGATGGAATGCATGCAGCTATGTGCAATGTATATACGCAACGGAACACTTACGCGCAACAGAACGTTCCGTGACGGAGCCATTCGAGGGGTCGTGACCTTTAACTGAAGTCCGCCGCTAGATGTTAGTGTGCCAAGGCTCGGTGAGGACGCAACAGTCATCAACGACGCAACATCGGATGTTTGGCTCTGATGAAGAGACGATGGCATCGATAACTGATCAATGCAATTGGAGTGCGACGTGAACGGTGGCGGGGACCACAAGTGTGAAACTGACGTTAATTCAGCAACGCTGAATGTCAGCGGCTGTGCAGACGGTAACGACTGTTTAACGCCGAGCGTGTCCTCAACTGACGTGATTAACTGCACAAAAGGTGGCTGTGCGTGATCAGTCGGCGTCAGCGATGACGACGGTCTTCTGGACTCGTACACCGGATTGTTGTATTCCAGCATCAGTTCCGACGCAGACAACGATCGATTTGCACCGCCCGTTTTCGGTGCGTCCAAACTCACTCCCTCGCTCGATTTGGAGCCAACCTCAAACAGTTCACTGACAGAAGGGGAAGTGGCGATAGGTTCCGATCGATCCTCTAACAACTGTTTCAGTATGATGGCCGGTCGCAGGTGTCGGCCGGACATGTCAAATATGCGCGGGTCTGGCAATCTATATGGCGATGCGACCACTGGAGATGTCAACGTGGCAGGAGAATGCCGAGTATATTGGGCTAATTTGTCCGGAGAAGCAGCAGCATCAGCCGCAGATGTCTTGTCGCTCGCTATAACCTCATCATTGCCGAGCAGCAGATCCTTCAGACCGATGTCGTGCGAAGTCTGAAAAGGCTCCGGCGTGCTGGATGTTGACAAAGTGGCCGCCAGCAGTGGGCTGGTAGGCGTACCGTGCTTCAGGCGTCGGAGGTGCTCAATCAGCGGAACGGCTGGCGGTGAACTGCAGATAGGCCTATTAGTGGACATCTGAGATGCAGCTGTCGAGAAGCTGGGCTGTGCAGAGTGCAGACTTGACGAACAAGGAACACTGTTGGACAAAGCCAGCACTACACACACATACGAACGTTACATGATAGCAAACAACGTCGCATAAATTCAGTCATCCCGTCTTTGGCCACATCTCAATTTGCAGCTAACCTCAAACGGTTTACTGGCATGAGGGGGTAATGGTAGCAAGTCCAGACTGACCCTCTAACAGCTGTTTCATTATGCTGAACCACCCACACGACCTCTGCTCACCCATCAAAAGCATAGATAAATCCCCAGATCATCCCCTAAGACATCGAAAAGTATTGTTGGTTAGTAATTGGAAGAGCAACAGAACTATGAAAAACCACTTCAATTACCATCAATGCATCAGTTTGAGAGATCCTGGCCTAACAGGTGACCATTCCATCAAACAGTGTGTTTAAGCAAAAACTTTACAATATTTCCAATAAACTGCAACAAAAAGTGCACTTTTGCATCAAAATGCTTGGCAAAGATTACTGATTACCGATCCATGCAAAATTTATACAAAAATGCAAATGGATTAAATATTTGTTAGTAAACAGCTGAAAGTGATTATACTGTCATGAGTGACATCACCGCAGCACCTCTGACTACTGCTGAATATCGACTGCTAAGAAATAAAAACTTCATAATTGAAAATGTTGGTTGGTTGGGGATTAACGGCACTTTTAACACAATTTAGGTCATATCGCGCCTTTAAGGTAAAGACTATATGTAAATATTAAAGATTTAATAGAGATTAATTCTTGGACTAAGGTAAATGAAAAAAAAATCTCAATATATATATAACAGCACTAGAATTAGACTGAATGAAAGAGTCATAATTAAATGCTTGATTATCATAACTGAAAAAGCTGGATGGTTGACAGAATGAGTGAAAGATCATGGACACGCACACACACGGACGCTACCAAACGTATTATCTCCCCTGCTACGCAGTCGATAACAAGTGGAAATGGGCACATGACAGGACAGGTCAGTGTCGCGGCTACCTGCATGCCGAAGCCAACCCAAACAGTAGTATCCTACGATCCCGAATTCTAATGAGGAAGGCAAACGAGGTTTTGAAAAATGTGGAGTTTTGCACTTCACTGGCACACAATGGTTTGCATGTCGCACTATCTCAGCATCTGCTAAGCTTCATGTTATTACTGGTACCAGTAATTCTGTGATGTGTGTGTTGTAACTATATCTGCCATGATTAACTGACTAGGCCTATGCCTTGTACTGTCACTGGTGTTACTGCTTTTTGAGTAATGTATTTTAATTATCGGCTGCTAAAGTATTTAAAGTCCGTCACTTTATTTTATATAATTAATTTCTGAACATCTTGAAGAAAACCATGACCCTGTGACAAATGGTGGTAAAATTATGGCGCTTTAAGCTTTGTGCAGTTTTTTTCTGTAACACCCTTTAGTTGTAAATATGGTAAGATAAGGCCTTAAGTACATTAAAGTGTGTTCCTCATAAACTGATGGACTTTACAGCAAATGAACCTATTCCTATTCAAAACCACCTCACATCATATCTTAGTAATTCCATCCACACTTTCATACACATTCACGTAGTTCTAAAATTAGTGAGATTGCCGTATATAATATTTTACGAGAGATTTGTAAGTGCTACAGACGATAACACACCAGGTGACTGAACCAGCTGCTGCTGCGGTAGAATCTGTGGCTGTAAAGTGTCGACAGGATCTTTTGTCGCTGCATCGTCCGCCGGCACCGGGAACGACAGACGCGTGAGCTCGGGCTGGACAGCCGGTTGTGGACATGACATCAGCAGCTCCGCTAAGATAGCCTGCATCTCACTGTCGATCTGCTTCAGATCAGCCGTAACAGCTGCGATATCACAACGACAACCACAATCTCATCATGCAACGCCAGAATGCTGTTAAGATCCAACTCAAAATGCATAAATCCACAGCTACTTGTAAGCAGGATGAAAACTATAAGACTTTCCTCAGCTGCAAGTATGCACTATTAAATACGTGAAGCACAGTCATTTCAAATTCCATAAAAATTTTCGTTTTACACATGTTTGCTTACTGCATTCTCTTTTCATCAGTTTCTAAACTAAGTTAAATGGTGTTCACAATAAATATGTACTTCTGAAACATATTTACAAATATTATAAAACTCAACGGCTGAATTCAGTAAAAAATATGGCATCAGTATGCAGTACTCTTGGTGGTGGTTTAGCATAGCTATAACACTACTGGGCATATCAGTGAAGTTTCTCTATACTGGGCCTGTTTAGTATTGGGATGGGTGACAGTTTTCACAAGGAGAGAGTGGTAACCAGACACACAGCCAACTCAGCAGACTACTGACTATGTTGGACAGAAAATTAGTACCAGCCATTGCGGTAATACTCCGTGGCCGGGAAGGAAAGGCCGGATGACTCATTCCATACATGGACGGCTAAATGTGTTGGCGGCAGGTAAACTGTATGATCATGTGCCGTACCTGAGCACATTACAGGTAAGTACTGCATAGACAATAAAATGCTAAACAAATGTCCCGTTCACTTACACTCACCTGATGCAGGACCATTTGAGCCACCAAATGCCACGTTGCTGTCCACGCAAAGAGACGAGAGGTCAATTGTGCTACATTCGGATGCTAAGTTCTGTAGAGCGACCAGCGACAGTGTCTGAGACGCCGTAGCGCTATCCGACATGGACAACACCGGGTTATTGCTGTCGGACATGAAGTTACTAGATGCATTCAGAGACGTCACATTCTGCGCAGCACTGTCTAACGACGACGACGCATCCTGACACTGCAAGTACTCCATTATGTCGTCCATGTTGAGGCCGTTACCGGCCGCAGGAGCTGCACTGTCCAGCCAAACATCACTTTTGCCAACAGGTTCACTACGGTTATCGGAAGTATTCATAATGTCGGCAAAGCTTGCAGCAGCGATGGAAGGAGGCTGAGTGTTGCATCCGGTGTCCGTTGCCGAATCCTTTGCAGCGGCATCGCTGACAGAATCCTTCACTGAAGACATCCCGTCCCTGTCAGTCGCACACAGAAACTAGAGTTAAACAACCACAAAAAAACTAGACCCAACCGATTAAGTAAATTTACATCATCTGGACTGGCCGAGTCAGTACCCGGTCCAGTAGTGATAAACAGCGATAAAACATGCTATGTTGCCTGCAACAGGTGGTGGTGATTAGCTCGTATTCCAATCCTGTAGTAATGTGACTGACAGTACTGACACCGTTGTGTCTAGGTACTGATCAAATTTAGCATGTTGTCGAGCAACCACTCACGTTGACAACTATGGGCCAATGTCAAAAGACCTATTGCTGACACTAGTGGACCGCCGCCGATCCACAAAAACAGACTTAAGTAGTTTATCAAGCTACTGGCTTAATGCCTAGATGAGGAGCACTCTACCAACACTCCTCATGAGGTATGGTAGTCTTTGACGGACTACAGCATCTCTGTAAAGCACGAAACACACATATTATGGCAGACGTGCAAAAATGGACATAGACGAGTGACTGACCGGGCGGTGGAGGTGGACCGACTGATGAGTGCTTTCATGAGGCATATTGATGCTGAGCCGTTCAACTCTGACTCTTCGTTGCATTGCCTAGAAGCCATCAACACAACACCATGCCTCAAATGGCAGGATTGATTGACTGCGTTAAGATTAAACGTCCCGCTCGACACTGAATAGACTGCTCTTCCCAGCCAGTCTCTTGGCTAGTACTATGAAAATCAAAATTAAAGCTGGGAGGAAAAACTACAATACAACAAACCTAGGCTAACAGAACATCAAATATACAACCACTAAATCAATGAAATAGAAATCATCAAACACTGGAAAACTACAACATAAAAGAAACCGAGAGACAAATTATAACCCACTTCTAATCGCCCTCTGCGACATCTAGCCTGGAAACAGAGTCATGGCAGGACTAATCATCAACAAGCAATGTAGCAGATTGTAGCTCAAACATATATACCTAGTAATCAGCACAAGTGATTACAAATACAAAGATCATTCTCAAACAACTCAGGTTCATTGCAACTGTCAACGATTTTAGCACATGACAAAGTTTTTGTTGATCAACGGTTATCTTCTACACAGTAAAATTAGTACTAAAAATTAATTAACTGTTGAGTTGTTAGAAATTTTATGAGGGTTATGGCATTGTTCCCTTTCTGCTGGCTGTCTGACGTCAGTACTCAATGTCACTAACAGCTGTTAATTACATTATATTGATTGCATCAGACCTGACAATGGAATGCGTCGAGGCAACACATTCCGATGACGCTGAACTGAGTTCGTTCCGACACAATCTGCTCTTTGTCTGAACGAATGCATAGTGACCTTGAGGCATTCGGAAACGGTAGACACCACTCAGATTGGACCCTATTTTCATTACTGCATACATGACAAACACACAATACATGTAAAGATCTCCCATACTCGTTATGGAGTGTTGGACCCAGAACTGGTCCCGGTGTACAGGCAGTCACGCCATAGACCCGGCGGTTGGCTGCCATTACTTTCCACTAGGCCTGAAGTTACATCCGTAGCTTTCACCACACGGCGTCACCCGTACACAGTAGCACACATCCGATTCCAGCTTACTATTCATTTATTGACCCCAAAAGGATGAAAGGCTGACCCACAGCGGATGATTTACCTACAGTAGTGGTCACCCATTAGCTGCAGGCCAAGTGAAGGACAGAGAAAGTTCTCTGGCCAGAGACCAACATTCTACCACTGTGCCATGCAACCAACCACAATACATGTACTGGCATATGTTCGCACAAGTTTTTCTCATCAGCGAGAAAAGGGACATATATAGTTAAGATTTCAGATTCATTTCAGCACACTCTTGACACCATAGCTCCTGTAATCAAAAAATCTATAGCACATTATCAGGTGTTTTGACCGTAAACCGAGACTGGTTAAAGTAAACCACTCTAGACAAAAACAGTTTATTCTGGACTGCGGAAACTACGAACCGGCGATGCATCATCAGCGCGATGTGATCTTCCCATCCACACAACTGCCCTTCTCCACATAATAAATTATACTGCTCTATGACAACGGGCATGCATGCAAACAACTTTCCCGCAGTCATTACATGAAAACGAACTGACTGGAAGTCATGCCTGCCACATATTGCTGACAAATTTGCCAGTGTAAAAATAACAAGAATATTTGAGTTACCGTGCAATGCTGAGTAATTTATGCAGAAAAATAATTTTCATATAATCAATACGACAGCAACAAAAGAGTAACCAGCCTTCTACATAGTGTTTCTTCATCTGTGCAACGTCGCTTGCATGACAGAAATCTTGAATGTTATGTCCTATCAAGGACTGTAATGAGATGTTTTCTTTATCACTGCAGACAAAAACAATCAACATTCCACTTAACACCAATGATACACACTCCACAGTCGTCAAATATCAATCCACACTGCACAGCAGAATGCAATTAACTGCTTCTGTTTCGACATAAATTGGACTACTTTTTTAATATCATATAAAACAGTTACGGACATCTGCACAAGATATATTTTACATCACAAGTAATATATGTTATTTTGCAGTATGAACGTTCAATACTACATTTTCACCAAACTGAAATATATTTCATCGATACACAGTCTCAGCTCATAAATGACAGTTCATTGCTCAGTGGCAGTTGAAATGATCCAGCATTCAACTGATGTATGCCACTTCAAAACTGTTAACCACATTTTATCTGATAAATGCAACGTAGCAATGCTGACGGTTCCCGTCACGACAACTCGGGAAGTGGCTTAAAGCTCTTCAGTCAAGAGCCTCACAGTACGACACTGCCAGCAGATAGCTCACTGGCAGCTGCACAAAAACTTATCTATTGCCCATTCCCCCAAAACATGCTGGAATATGAAGATAATCTGATATGGACATTATTATCAGATTCAGTGAACCAGATTAGATATCTCTCCATATAACTACTACTATTTTTCCGAGATATTTTAACAGTCATAATTAAAAACAGTATACAGCGATTACAGCTGCTATTTATTTTAATCTGCCACTGTCAACAACCACAGATTTATGTTAACTCACAACACAATATAGGATGTGATGTTATTAGTACTGCATTAACATAAGGCACAAAACACATTCACTTAGCACCTAAATAACACAGATATACCACAGGAAGTAAATAACGAGTATATAAACAGTCAGCTACACTAATCGAGTATCAGCCTTCACTAGCTGGGGTAAAGAAAGGTGGGAATGTCACCTCTGTGTGATCCCGTATGGCACACGAGTTCCCATAGCGGTCAGGCATGTTGCAAACTGCTATATCCGGTTACTTTACTAACAATTACGAGTATTTAATCAGTCACATGATAACAACAAGTCAGTTTACGACCAGTTAAATAATGCACAGTTAATTACAATGAACGCCAGCACAGCACTGTTAATTAACCATCATCGTACCCCGTGTCGACGACGAGAATTTTGCCGTGCAAGTCTTGCTTTGTGTCAAACTGAGCAATGCTCTGAGATGCCTGTGACTTGCTAACGACAGCCATCCTCCGGGCAACACATGCCAGGAAAAACTGATTGTCTACACGCAAATAAACTGGCATGGAACACAGCAGCACCACTCAGCAAACTATAATCTAGCAAAAGCTATCAATACCAGCATGCCCTGCTATATACTACTTAATAATCAATTCCAAATAAACTTGGTTGCATAGCTGCTCAATTATCAGCAAATCCTACAGTACATGTCCTCATAAGAAAAGATTTTCCAGACATGAATGAGTATGCTAAATGTGCATAATCTGAATGTTTGTCCAAAATGTCAGTAATAAATACACAGATCTGTACCTAAGAAAAGCAATGCTCATTTACTCAATGCTGAATACAGAATGTGCAAAAAGAATACACATTCACTGATAAGGGAAACAATAATTCAGCAAAACTAAAACCTTTGCAAAGATCTTGACTCCTAAAAGACAGTGTTGAGCAGGATAGCAAACATCAATCACTCACCGGTGAAGAAATGAATACTTCTGTACATTATTATGGAACAAAAACACTGGCATCAAAAATGAGGAAAATGTTTACACAGCAACATTGATACAACACTCATGTTTATCATCTGTCAGCAGAAAGCAGGAATTAAATATAGGACATGCCTGGCAGTGACAGTGAGCTTTTGTCTGTATCACACGGATATGGCTGCAATATTGTCAACATCTGCATAGACTCATAGCACGAACGGTCTTCGGAAACTTCATTTTCATCTACAACAAAATTCACAAAAATGAATGCATGTAATTCATTAAAAACATCCAACTAAAAAGTAAATGAAACAAAAGTTAAAGAAATAATACAAGAACCTGTCATTGCTAACAGCTGCAGAATTCATCAACCTGGGTCCAGTTAGCAAACCATGCTCCAACTGCATTAGGAGCATACATCATATCCACACATCATGCATGCATTCTTCAGAAGTGGCTGCTGTGACTGCAGAAGCAACCTACTGCACCATGAAACTAGAAAAAATGCCCTTGATTGACAACCAAGGTCAGATTAACCGTACTACCACGTTATCAATTCCACACACACTGGACTCCGCTGCTGTCACTGGCCTTGCCGCATCCTAACTCTTGACCAACAATCACACGCAAGCTATGCTCATAACTGATACAGACAGAACATATCATGGTCAAAGGTCACTCAAATCAGTCCGTTCAAAAGAAAACTAATAGATGGAGAGAGATGCTACCGATTTCATCAAGGGTGTTGCTGGCAAGCGAGTTGTGGGGTCCAGATCGCCAGCCCCAACCATGGTGACCCTCACAAATCTGCTGAGAAACTACTGGCGCAGTGGGTACCCTCCCCCAAAA
>Ga0209782_1001409_pt1 | contig 12493 bp, 11 predicted proteins | sample WorMetmaBAHAMAS1_FD_187390 | JGI IMG/M metagenome (GOLD analysis project Ga0209782, IMG submission 187390) | Marine gutless worms symbiont microbial communities from Max Planck institute for Marine Microbiology, Germany - Inanidrilus... | ecosystem: Host-associated > Annelida > Digestive system... | reverse complement strand
GTTCTAGTCTGTAATGTTTGCACGTTAGTGCCGTATCATCATTGAACTAATCAGTCGCTTCGTCGGCCATTTTTATTGTCTAACCGAGAGATAACCGGCCAACGTTCTTCAGTTAATTTTAACTGTGGCTAGACCAGAGATCAGTCTCAAACTGGCGTTGGTGAAACAGATTTGTCGCAACGAAGGTTATGTGCCGAGATTAACGATGGTTAGAGTTAACTCATGTTGGTGCAATGGGCCCTTAATGAGCAAAAAATATGCATCGCAAAACACAACAGATGTGCAATTTCCCATACAACAATAACAACAACAAACATTTTATGCCACTACACGTACATGTCAACCTGTGTTACATGGTATCTGCACTTAAAAACTGGAATACTTTGTTGAAATCTGAAGCAGTCATACTGCCCTAGCGCATCTGGAGTAGAAGTAAATTCTCCTCAACAGCGGTACTTAAAAATACTGACACATAGTGTTGTTGGACTGGCTGATGTCAGCAGAGTTGAAAGTCTGAAATAAAAGCTCTCAAGTTACAACAGTCGAAATCCATCGTCACCTGCTTGGCAATTGCTCGAGCTGTCTTCCGGTTATCACCGGTCAGCAACATGACATCAAGTCCCATCCGCTTCAACGTATACACGGCTAAATGTGCTTCAGATTTCACCGTATCAGCCACCGCCAGCATGGCAACTATCCGCCCTGTGTTCAACACCAGCAGACACAAGGTTTAAATAAAGGAAAAGGTAATACATAAATCTGTGTTCTTAAATGACATTTGAAAGTATCACCTGGTAGTCTATTCTAGACCACTGAGTTCAGAATGAACGTCTGTGGCAGTTGTGAACAAATACGTTTTGTAAATGTTGCAACTGTCAACATAACATAACACAACTCTTATCTTACTCAATTAGTATTTCCGAATATTTCACAAAGTAAGTAAGTGAGCTTTGGAGGTGCACAAAAACGTTTAGTCACAATGCACCGTCGTCAACTACGATCTAAACATACGTCCCTTCAGTGCTGGCTTGAAATGTCTATAATTCATGTCCTGCCACGGATATGATGGCAAGGCGTTCCATACACGAGGACCGGCGGCAGAGAAACTTCCGTCACCGAAGCTGGTGTGTGTGCGTGCAGCGACACATATCCTCTCAGATGCAGACCAAAGCTGACGGTGACCAGTGTCGGCAGTAAGCAGCAATATACGGCAGAGGAGGGTTTAGTTGTACAGTGAACTGACAACTGAGAGTGCAAATACATTAACCTGCTCAGTGAACGACTGATTACTAAGCCAGCAATCGCTGCACAATTTAGGTTTGTTCCCACGACTAATATCATCACTGAACCACGGCCCATATACAGTAAATAAGTGTATCAAGAATTCAAGGAATAAACCGTATCAATGACCGAGTTAAACAACCATACACAAGTAAAAATTCACAGGCATAACAGCTCTGTATATGCTCACTCAGACCATGTCAATGGACAGTTTTTTCCTAGCAACAAATTAAGCAAAACCACTTAGTTACAATAATAATTTATATAGTGCCTTTAAAGTCGTATAGAGGATACAAAGGTGTTGGTGGCTTTAGGTTAAAGGAACTGTCTGAACAGGTGTGTGTGTGTTTTGAAGGTCTGTACAGTATGACAGGATCTAATGTCAGACAGTAGTGAGTTTCAGGTGTGTGGAGACGTGATCAAGAATGAACTTGCAAATTCAGTTTGTGTTCAAGCAGCAGACAGCACGGTGAGCATTGAATGACTGCAGAGTACCCAAAGGAACAGCTGGCACTCTGCTATTTGATGGCTAACAAGTGCCAGGTGTAACGAGCAACTATTTACGAGGCCTGGCACAACTCTGGTATACAAGTTGCATCAAAAACTGAACCAGTGTCTAGAGGGTCAGCACATACACCTCCAAGCCAAGGACAGAAATAATATAATGAAACAAACCGTCAACAGCACAGAGAACTGCCGTCTGTCCAGTAGTTTCCTTGTCTGTCATTGCCACATCCATCTCCGCAGTAACAGCAAGCCCATTACGATGCATCCATTCACGGTTGCCAATCAGCACACTATATACTTGGCTTGCAGCCGCACCACTCGGCTCGATTACATCTGAACAGTATCAACTGTTTTGTCTCACAACGTGCATCATCTCAATTTATTTAAGTCATTTTTTAAAACTTGTATGCTATTGTAGTCCATTCAGAATAACGTTCAATAACACAAACCAACCTAATTTCACCGCATTATGGCATTAGGACAGCATAGGTGACTAATGTGCTGATAAATTCATTGAAGAAATGATTCATTCACTGCCACCATTAAAGTTATCAGGTAATAATCATCATTTTTTACTATGATAAACCATTCTACTGTCCATGTTGAAATGCAGGCTGCTTTTGTCGATTGATTCGTTAGAGTTTAATGGTGCTTTCAACACAATTACACTACATCAATTTGTCATACAAATAGTATTTATGTTGCAAATGCCTACAAGCTGTACATTTTGTCAGTACATGTTTTATGACAGGTTGGTTGGTTAGAATCAAACAATGATTTCAACAAAAATATAACATTTTCAACAATCAAGCAGCACAACTCTGTTGCAAAATTAAGTTAATTACTAATGCACTGCCTCAGCACATAAATGCAATTTAGTGACAACACGGAAACTGTTAAAACAGCTGCGTATAATGTGTGTCACAAAAACGACATTTTAGAACCAGACTTTTACTTCAAATGCCAAACCTTATACCACACAATTTAGGATTAACAAAAACAACACAACAAGATCAATACACAACATTAGTCAACTGAACGACATCAAGATATCAAGACTCAAAGAGTCCGACCAGCAATCGGTGACGACTCATTAGGTAGGTCATATGTGACGGAAAAATTGGCCGCCATGTTCTCAATGTCATTGCGAGCGTTCATGATCTGAACGTCAGTCACGTCACCATTCACCAGCATCTCAATCTGGCTAACGTAACACTTGAGTCCACAGCCAGGCACTGCCACAAAGTCCGACACCCGGCCCAGCTGATCCGTGTTCAACATCTACAACCGCAACCAACACGCATGCCTACAGCTGGGCTCACACAACTAGCAAATCAATCTAATAAGCAGCAAAGTAATAAAAAACATTCACATACCTTCATCTCAAGAAAGTGACAGTTACCTCTATACTGAGCTAACATATCATTCACCAGAAAACATTTACAGAATTCCTCTGTGCCATAATGTTTGTTCTTCCTCAATATTTAATAAAATGTCCAGCAATGTCCATGAATCATCTATGCCCTATACTGCTTAACTAAGGTAGCTGGAAACATGCAAAAAGAATTAAGCTTCCCACAATAGTTTATATTGTCATTATTCATAAACCAGAAATCAATACTAAATAAATAATTTTTATACATATTTCTGTTGGTAACTAGAATCAGCTCAAGGCTGGATAGACACCCGGGCCCTAACGGACAAACGGACAGACGGACATGCCTGAATGGGTCCAAAACCAACCCAGGTGAATGCAAAATGTGATGTAGTGATAAAATTATCAGTTTTTGGCACCCTGACAGACACACAAGGCAAAACCTATACATCCTCGTTACGCTGGCTGTAATAATAGCATTTCGTTTCTTCTCAGCAGAAACAACATACAATAACAAGAAGCATTTGAAAAATGTTGGGCCCATTCGCCACTGCGAGCCGCCGCACGCCCATTCACCAGGTGTCGCAACTGTCACACGAGCACATCGATGTCCACGACAACGACGACGACGACGACAACGCGTGACTGAGGGGACCGCTATGGCCCCATGGAATGGGCCCAATCACAAGGCATGGAAACAGCAAAATGCAATTAACCATGACTGTGATACATTAAAACCAGAAGGCAAGCTAAAAATGTGCTACAAGAACAAAGGAAGTGAAATGACCTTCTTCACGTAGGTCACAATAGCCGTGCCAACTGGATGTTCACTGCTCGTCTCAGCTGATCCTGTAATGGCAAGGATTGTCTGCAGACTCATATCAGAACGCGGTACAAACATGACGACGTGAGACACGTGCGGAACGCCGTGTGTCAACGTTCCAGTCTTGTCAAACACAATACTCATCACCTGTACAGCAACACGACAATCACGCAATGCACCATTCATGTGGCTGTTGATCTGTAACAAATCATACAGCCACATGAATCACACACAGCTTACTACCAACACTGGTCTTGTAGTGCACTATAGCTATCTTCAGTTATACACTGAAGGTCCAGTTAACCTAGTGTTAAACGATAATTTTTCAGCATCCACAGAGAACCTCTGTTCAAAAACTAGTGTAAAATTAACAGCATCCAAACAATGAAATCTCATTTGAAACTCTCTTCTCCCAGTTATACTGCAACTAATATCTGGTGTCAAACTTTGATTTATGGTTAAAACCAAAAAATATATTTAATAATAGTAAATCGAGCACCTTGTGGGCCTTCTCCAGTGGTTCGCCACCTTTAATAAGAATACCATTTGTGGCTCCGACACCAGTGCCTACCATGACGGCAGTCGGTGTGGCCAAGCCAAGTGCACATGGACACGCTATGCAGAGAACAGTGATTGCAAAGTGGAATGCATGTTCAAACACCGACTCCGACTGAGTGTGACCTCGCTCCTACAATGAATATGAACATGTGCAGTGAAGTTATAAATGACTGGATAAGACTATAATCAAGTAAAAGTAGCTCTAGAAGCATCAGCGAATACATCTATTTACACTTCACATGGCTTGAAATGTCTAGTTTTCATTGTCACGTCAGCAGTGTAAAAATGAAATTAGCCGACATAAAAACTCTCACAAAGAAGTGTACTTCTACACAAGCTAAGCAATGTAGAACTTGTAACAACTAAATGAATTTATAAAATTCTGCAATTTTTGGCACATATAAACTAGATAAAGCATATTGGCTCAACCTTTCCCTGACGACACTGCAAAATGTTTCTTTGAACAAAATTCTATAAACATTCGTCCACAATTTTTGGACTAATATTTGTGACAATCGAACCAACACAACAACACAGACTCATAACAAAATAACTGACATGACAGGATTAATAAGCATAGAATACCTCATAGTAAGGGTCAACAACAGAGATGTTAACATAGCCGACAATGATCCAACAGATCAGTGTAAGCAGAGAAACAATGATCACACCAGGAACAAAGTAGCCAGCAATCTTATCAGCCAACTGCTGGCTTGGTGCCTGCCAATCACACACAAACATGATGCAATTGTCTGTATAGCTAATATATACACAAGTCAGTCAGCATATCTGTGCCATAAACAAGCTCTATCTGTTCAGCCATTTCTGATGTATACCAGCTTGTGACGGACAGACAGACAGACAGACACAGTGCCACAGCACATACTATGCTAGCACGTGGGTAAAAATGAATGATAAATTATAATCATAAAATGTTAGTTGGTGTTTAACGTCCCTTATCAGCACAAATATATGGCTATATCAGGGACGAAAGGTCAGGGGTGGAGAGCTATCCCTACCCAGTATAGTTAGGCCAGCGATATATTAACCTCAACCCTGGCCGCCTTTTTATTCATTAGCCACCCAAAAAAGGAAAGGGATCAAGAGGCTCATTTAAATTATTACACCAGTGCCAATAACAGGGAGAGACAACTTCACACCACAAGACAAAAATAAATATAACTACAACACAAATACGCATGCATCTTTAACTAAAAAAACTGTTAAACATAAAATCAACACAAATAAAACTAAAGCCACGTTTAGTCGCCTCCTACGACATCCGGGTGTGGAAATGGAGTGGGACTATTCTGGTAGAATGGGAAGGGATGAAAAACAAGAAGATAGATGAAGCATGAATAAGAAAGGGAAAAAAAGGAAAAGATACTAAAGGATAATCGTAAAATATATTCCAGTATACAGTGTACACTAGATTTATAATCATAAATCTACAGATAGTGACTGACAGATTTAGATGTGGTAGCAAATGTTATTTAAAATTCATTTTAATAGTTCCAGTTTTCAATGCACAATGCTATGCTAGCAAAATATATGCTGTGTGTGTCAATCTGTCCATCTGACTCAAGCTGGTATTACATATAAAAAAATGAAACATATCATCACGCAAACATGCCGCATGATAGCTCTAAGACTATAGTTTACCGATGCCAAATATTTCAATAAAACACCAAGGCAGTCACCCCACTGGGGTAATTAACACATGCAGGGTATGGCAAAATCAGCGCTGGCATCTCACCTTGGACGTTTGTGCCTCCTCGACAAGTTTCACAATCTGTGAGAGAGCGCTTTCGGCACCAACATGTGTGGCCTGGATCACAAGAGTGCCATGCTGATTCAGTGATCCGCCGATGACGTCACTGCCCAGCTTCTTGCTGACCGGCATTGACTCACCTGTAATTAACGACTCGTCACACGTCGATTCACCTTCCAGCACTCGGCCGTCCACCGGGATCTTCTCACCTGGTAATACCTAGCCATGACAGCAACGGTGATCAGTCACTTAAACTTACAACTATCGTTCGTCGCTGTTATCACCAAAATGCAGAATAAAGCAATATTATCAATATAAACACTGGAGAGACGGATCAGCAGGCATGCCAAAGACATCATCATCATCATCATCATGGTCACTGAAGCTTTAAGCCAAGCATGACTGGTTGCTACATTAACATGTTGTTTGGTCTGCCATCAACAATTTTCTCGAGTTGACTTGCTGTCTGAAACCTGAACAAGTCAACTTTCCACATATCAACATATCATAAAGGCCTTAATTAAAACTTTGTGATTGTCAGAGTGAAATTTTGAGGATTCATACATAATGCAACATAACGGCATGTATTTCGATCAACTACAATAAGACATCATTAACTATCAAGGTAACTGGTCATAGCAAAAAATAATAACATCAGTAACATAGGAAATACAAGCAAACTACTAATAAACTATCCAGCAATAAAATATTTCTAAGCCAAGAAATATAACAGTAAAGTAAATACCTTAAGAACATCACCACGTTGAACGAGATCAATATTTATTTTCTCTTCACGAAGAATATTTCCTTCTTTATCCATTTCCAGTAGACTAGCTTCAGTTGCTTGAAGAGACATTAGCCTTGCAAGAGCCTCAGAAGTTTTGCCCTACGGTTTCAGAACAATCAAAATAATTCACTTAATATCTTGCACGTTAACAACCGTAAACAGCTATAGTGATTAAGTAAATGCATTTCAATATTAATTTATGCTTCAAAATTCTGGCCATAAAATGTCATTGACATCAAATCACCTAAAACTGTTTAAAACTTTATACCAGCAGTTTGCTGCTCACAGAATTTTACAGTCTGTTATACAAGATATGTACAAGATATGTAATGTTGGACAAGGAGGGGCAAATTTCAAATCAAATCCCACATGGAATCCCAAATCCAGAGTTGTGGGTGCAAAAATGTTGTCACGTGACCCCTACCATGTCCCCTTTATGAGTCCTTTGTCAAACTGTCATCCATATGCTATGAATTGCTACCATCAATGCTAGATATATACAAGAAGCTCTTCTATTGCAGAGGAAATGCATCATGCAATTGTCAGTAGAAATATTGCAACTACAAATCCCATTTAAATACCCAAAGTCCTCGCAATTGTTGGTGTTAGATAAGCCATATATTACATCCTGCTACTGGCCTGATGTTACAACATCTCTGTCTAGCACCATTTCCAAGATCTTCCGAAGAGTATGTGACAACCTGTGACCTTAAGAACTCCTACACTTTTGACAATAAAGCTTACATCACAAGCCATGTGTGCCTTCAGATTTTGGTGTAAACACATTGTAGTTGAAATCTGCTATATTTACGAGTTATGGATATTAGTCATTTTGACAGAACTCTTTGACTTATGAGAAAGAGACAGGCAGACACACAGACACAGTGCCATACGTGACTGCATGCCAGCACTGCATTATGTCGTCGTAATATACGCTGTGTCTCAAAAGATGATACACAAGATGACATAGCAAGACAAAGGACGGGACAAAGGCGTCATTTTTTTCTGCCACAGTGTGACTGATGCTCATCCAGATCAGATAGCACTGTAACAGAATACCACTCATGTAATGGAATATAACATAGGTGGCAGGTGGCACAAGATCAGCATAGCCAGTCATTCTAACTCTTAGCACTCTTGTTTCACATGCAACATGTGATGCTGGGGCTTAGGATGCTACAAAATGCCCTTGCCATTACCTGTGACTAGAATGCTGTGGTAAAGGTATGTACAAAATACATGTGCTTTATTTTCTGCTGTGAAAGATGGAAAACAAGCAGTGTAGGCACTTCACTGTTATGCCCATCAGTACCTAATTTAGATGGGGGTATTTGTAACTTCTAACACCATCTACAAAGCCTATTCCCATAAAACTGTTCCACATATTATCAGCACACAAATGGTACAAGAGCAAGTGTGCCGAAATTATGGATATGCCCTATGCTGAGGTGAGGAAGGCAGTAGGATCAAGACACTCAATAAAAGATTACATACTTAATTTGCTGGAATGTACACTAGATGATGAGTAAGAGTAGTGAATATCTAGAGTGTAATTGGTGACAGCCACCACAATGCATAATTAGTGACGGAATATCAGGTCGGCAGCTGGAGGACGGTTGGTTGCATGCTCAATGGTGTCATATACAAAACTAAGGTCTGCAGCACCATAGTGACAACAATTTGAGCTTAATTTACAGCATGGACTTTGTCGCTATGAACTACGATGATGGCTGAATCCATGGACTTGCTTGCAGTAAGCATGCTGCCTAGCCGTTCCAATAAAAAACCATTCCGATCTACAGGACAATCCTGTTTCGTATTATTATTGGATCCTCCAGAACATAATAATTAATTAGTTCCGTAAGTAAGTAAGTAACAATAATGCCCAAAGTAATTTGGGAAAACATGTTGCAAAATAAAAATCTCTATCAAACTGTTATTGAGGATCAAAGTCACAAGGTAACATTCAACTTACTAAAAACTATGAGTCTATCTTGTACCGTTTTTGAGTTATATGGAGTTATTTGTCGAAAGTGGCTGATTTTATCCTACCCTGTATGCATTTGGCACCCCCGTAGGGGGTGATCCCGTTCGAATTTCACCATGATCTTTGGTATCAGAAAACTAGAATCTCTGGGCTGCGTTATTTGTTTATTTGTATAATCCTATATTTAGCCATTTTGGTACAATACTGGAGTGTGACAGACACACGATGACAGCATATACCATGATAGCATAGCGTCGCGCGGTAAAAATGAACACAGCCTGATCCAACTGCAGACAAACATGTGCCTTTTATGGTCATTGGCACTTCATCCGACAGCGGAAACTCTTTTGGACACAAACAACGTAAAAGCAAGTCTTCCTTCCACCCTTTTGCTTGATCCTCGGGTGTGACATGAACTAAGAAACCCCCCAAAATTGTAACCCCTTTTGTCTGATAAATGAAAACTCACACAGTGTCACATTACAAAGCATTCAAACATCATGTTGTTGTAGTGCATGATACAGTGACTGGACAATGACGTCATTACTGGACGTGGTGACGTCAGAGTCACCAGAAGTCAACACTGACATCAGCTTCAACATTACTGTGGCTGCAACCAGTACGAAAGGTCTGGCTAGGCGTGCATCGCCAACAGCTCCATTTCTTGCAATGGTTGCCATTCTCTTCACTATGGCAATAATCAACCTGTGCGGAAACGGTTTTACACTTATAACCATACGGAAGACGCCAAGACTCTGGACCAAGACAAACTTTATCCTGACCAGCATGCTGTTGGCACACTTCATAAGCGGTGTCTCTATGTTCTGGTATAATCCTTATATTCTGCTTGTTAACGTGTTCAACAATCCATGCCGCTCGAATGTGGTCATCACGGTTCTCTCTTCTCTGATCAAGGCAACCAGCTATGTGAGCAATCATCATACAATTCTGATAGCCGTGGAGCGCTACATCGCCATAGTTCATCCTTTCCACTATGAGACCATGTTCACTGACTGCAAACTGAAGTTCGGCATTTCTGTCATCTGGTCAACTGCCATTTTTATGGGGATGTCATACATGTTATGGCTGATTAATGCCGATCTCAGCAAGTGCACACTCATACCTGCCGACTACAAGTTGATTGATGCTATCTTTTTCATACCTATGTGTATTTTCCTGATTGCCTGCTATGGAAAGATTCTTGCTATCTCCTGGCACCAGAGTCAGCGCACGGAGCCGCAGCCAGCAAATGCTAATCCCGCACCTGGATCACTGAGACAGACCACGACGCTCACCAACACGACACAGAGCAGCAAAGCAAATACCAAGATTGTGGATGCGAATGAGAGGCCAATGACAAATGCTGGAGCATACCCACTGCCAGCTGGTGCAGCTTCGTCGGAACTGACACGGGAGCAACAGCGGCAGAAGATCAAGTCACGACGTCGTGAGTTCAAGGCTGTCTACCTCACCGCTGCCATCGTTGGCACGTTCGTCATCCTGTGGTCTCCGCTCATACTCAGCCGTGTTCTGGAAGCGGTTGGATACAATCCGGTTGTCACCAGCTACATCCGACGCGTTGGAGGGGCACTTGGTACATTCAACTACGCTACTACATGGGTAATCTACGCAGCTGTGAGCAGAAGATACAGGCGTGCATATCAACAGATGCTGATCCGCTTCGGTTGCTGCTGCTGCAAGAACATCACGCCGCCAACCGACAACTCACTCATCATTTAACGCTGGTTATCCACGCAATTTTAGTGTTCATCATCGTTGTGCTGTAAGCTAATACAGAGCATGCATGCAATCAACGTTTAATTGTATTTTTTCAATTTAATTTATTTCATGAGAAGTCTCTTGGCCAAATAATAAAAAATAGTATCGACAGTGATATAAACATGTCAAAATTAAAAGTTAGAAAGACTTATATGCTATCTCCTAATGTTGTGTAAATATGATGCTACAAAGGTAAAAATTAACAATAATGTTATCATAACAACTGAGCCTATGACACAAACAGCATGCTGATGAATTTTTTTACCTCAACGTTGTTAATTAGATGTGATGTGTTGTGGCCATTGATACAACGTGATTTCATATGACATGGCCCTTGATGAATGCATGTACAGATGGCCCATTAATCGTGTATTGCACCAGTTCTGATTTAGACATAGCACAATGGTGCATTCATACCAATTTAGGTGAGTAATGTATAGATTGAGCAGTGAGTTAAGTCAGTTTTTGTTCATAACTGACAACACGGTCTCACCTAACTGGGAAAAGACTGGAACCTGTTGAGTGGCATGGTCCAGTTGTAGCCTATACAGTTGAGTGGTCTGTGCGATAAGCTTGTTTTGGGACATCCTGTATACTAAGATGACAAATAAATACTACTGCATACTAAGATGGCCTATCTATATGACAAGCTGGGTGTCATATGTTTATGAAATCTGGTTAAACCAGACCAGCAAAGATGATAAAAGGCCGAGTCCTATAGCTTGTAGTGTTGCATCATGTTTTAAGGCAGAGCTGTTAAATATTAATGGCGATGTAATTTTTTTTGAAGAATAGAACACTATAATGAGTAAACTATTGGCATATTGTATTTGTTTCATAGCAGAAATACGTTGCAATATGTTTTTCTGGTTCAGTAAACTGTACATGAGAGATCTTTACTAAAATTACACTACGTTTGACTAAAGTTTGACTTGAGACTGCGTTTCATTCGCCGAGTACAGTGAAGTGCATTAATGTACATTACTTGTGTACCAGTAGGTCTATATCTGTAGTCTGGTATCTTTGAGTGATTTTGGTGAATTTCCTGAATTTGTGACCTCGTGATGTTGTTTTGTCAAGAATTTGTCTTGATTTTTTGTGGTTTGAGATTTCATACGACGATGACAGTTGGCAGTTGGTAATTTTTTCTAATGCCAAAGCAAGGCTAAGGTCCGGTTTTTCCACAGCAAATTAATCTCCTGTTAATTTAATCCGGCAGATAATGATCAATTTACTCAGATGTCGTTTTTACACCGGCAGTTTGTCAATTAAATCGTCCGGACGATTAAATTAACGGGAGATTAATTTGCTGTGGAAAAACCGGACCTAAGACAGACAAGACAATTGCATCCGACCGACCTTCGCAATGTGCTCGAGCCAGCGACCAAGCGAAACAAACACCAGTAGCATTGGCGGAGTATCAAAGAACGTCTCGGGACTCTCCTCCTCCCGTAGTGCTATGGCAACAATCAAAATCAGCACCGAGTAGCTGTACGCTATAGTGGTCGCCAAAGCAATGAGAACGTCCATGTTGGTCTGGTGGTGTCGAAGAGCTTTCACCGCTTGCACATAGAAGTAACGACCACCAAGAATCTGCGTCATGCACACACAACACAGACGTACGC
>Ga0209782_1001408_pt1 | contig 12497 bp, 6 predicted proteins | sample WorMetmaBAHAMAS1_FD_187390 | JGI IMG/M metagenome (GOLD analysis project Ga0209782, IMG submission 187390) | Marine gutless worms symbiont microbial communities from Max Planck institute for Marine Microbiology, Germany - Inanidrilus... | ecosystem: Host-associated > Annelida > Digestive system >... | reverse complement strand
GTTCTACGATACGATTTTTCGTAAATCAGCATGATCACAAGTTTCTCCTAGGATGTTCGTAACTTTGGTTATTGTCGTAATTTTATCCTAAGATCATCTTAGGATGTTTTGTAAATCGGGCCCCAGGACTGCCAGAATGGGATTTGTAGTGCTAAAGAAGATAGATGTATTCTATAAAAAATACTGATATTGTACTTTTTAATGGTTATTTTCTAGCTGGATTAGCCAGATTTATTTTGGTCTCCTCTCCACTTTTTCTGAAAGAGAATTTAGTTACAGGTTCGTTTTACCTGTCAGATCTCCCATTGTATCACCTAACGGGCAGTGTCAGAGCACTGAAGGAAACACAATATTCAAGTTTATAATGTTTATCTTTATCGGTGTCGAATCCTCTTGAATGCCTTTTATATCAGTATGGCAAATATGGAGGTTATTATGCACCTGTCCTACAATAATGGGCATAAAGCAGTGCTGCGATGCTGTTTGTCTGCCTGTCTCTCTGTCTGTCCTATTGTCTGTCATGTTCACTAGTTGTCAGTATGTGCACGTTGTTGTTTCAAATGCATTTGATAAGGAGCAGTACAGTATGCCTGAAGCTATCAGTGGGCTGCCATGTTACTTCACTGTGCAATACCTTGCAGCTTGCTAATAATTTGGGCACTTTATCTTGATCATTTGACTTATTTTAGATCTTTAAGGCCAACGTTTTGTGCCAACTGACATTGACAATAAACACTGGCACAAATGGTAGGATAAGAACCAGTTTCAAAGGTTGTGAATTGATACATGAAGCACTGTAGCTGATGACTTGGTAGTTGGTGCTTTGTAGGCTGTTGATGAGGTGGCTGAAAAGATGGACAAAGGTAGTGGCATGCATTGCATTATGGCATTACTGTTACTGTCATATTTCATCACCGTATTTCACTATTGTATCTCAAAATGTTGATGTAGTGAGTTGATATGGTAGTGGTAGTATATGTTTGCTGTAGGCAGACCAGACCACCTTCATTTTGTTCCAGTGGATGACAGCAGTGCTATGTTGCACCGAATATTGCCACTGTTTATCAGTTTTGTATCTTTAAAATAAATGTGGGAATGAGGGAGCTTTGGTGTGACTGTCTATAGTTGTAACTTCAGCAGTTAATGTATTCAGCTGTTGTGTGTGTGTGATAAATAATAAAAACTGGCCACTTTACAACCATGTCTAGGGCTGGTAAGATAGTCAGCTCCTGAATAGCAAATATCACTTTGTCAGTATCAATAGTCAGGCACGCCCTTACCAGCAAAGGTGTGTAGAAAATTAAGCATGAATCAGTCTAAATAATCCTACAGTAGTCCAGTGCTGTTGTTAAAATGTATTATTAACCACATTGCACACAAAAGTCGCTGCATAGATACTTTGTGGCATTGTTGGTCTTGATTAGGATTATGGTTCTACAGAATTAAATACCCCATCCGGGCACTGGGGCTTAATGCACCCTAGAAGACATTGTAGATTTTGGCATTATATAGATTGTTTGTGTGTTTGTTTCCCTTATCAGTTAGTCATTTCTTTTCCTTCTTGTAACTTGCTTTTTTTGTATTGCTTATATTTTCCTTTCTTATCTAATTTTTTATCTTTTTCTCTGAGAATAAATAGCCCACTCCGTTTTCAGGCCGGATGTCATAGAAGACGACTAATCCTCTGTTATAATTTGTCTCGGTTTATTTTATGTTGTAGTTTTTTGTGTTCTCATGATTTGTATTTCATTGATTTAGTTTTGTGTTAGCCTAGGTTTATTATATTCTTATGCTTTTTCTTCTGGCAATAATTTTAATTTTCTCAGTGCTAGCCAAGAATTGGCTGGGAAGAGCATCTCCAATATGACCTATTTAGTGTCGAGTCGGACGTGAAACCTCAACTCATTCAGTCAGTCAGTTACACAATTTAATGACTTATAACTCGACAACAGTTCCATCTCGACCTGAGGTCACTGTAGAACACTAATAGGAACTCATTCTTTGCCAGCCAAATTTAACCATCAGTGTGCTAAAAATGACTAAAAGTGTCCAAAATTGTCGTTATCAGATAGCATCATGGCTGTTATCTCCATAGACATCTTTATTGCATGTTACACTGTGTCAAATTTTTGGATGCTTTGAATATTGGCGTGTGGGTTGATATGGTCATAGTCACCCACATCAGTTTTGTGACAGTCACTATAAAGGTTTTTATTGTGCGATGCTATGCTAAGCGCGGTATATGCCGTCGTCATGTGTGTGTGTGTGTGTCTGTGTGTCTGCCACACTCTGGTATTGTATCAAAATGGTTAAACGTAGGATCACGTAAATAATGCTACACGATAGCCTCGGGACTATTGCTCACGGGACCCATTTTTGTATGCGCAACTGTGGACTTAGAAAAAAATCTCGTCACAGCACGCTGTTATAGGTGGGTTCAACAAGATCGATGACAGATTATTGCTTATCGCACCTACGGTGGTCGAGGCCACACGAAGGCGTTGGCCTGAGTTCCATCGGTTCGATTTGTCACTGTATTTGTTGAAAATTTGGCTGTATAACATATAGACAACAAATCGATTAAGTGCAGTTTGAGCATTATCGTTCAAGTATGTGGTAATCGCCGACATTTCTTGATCTGCATAGCAATTTGCTATAGACCGATGCTCTTGGCCTGGTAATTATACTTGACCGTGCAATATGATAGCTTTTTACCGCACGACGCTATGCTAAGTGCGGTATATGCCATCGTCGTGTGTCTGTCCTTGTGTGTGTGTGTCTCACACTCCGATATTGTATCAAAACGTCTAAACATAGGATCACACAAATAATGCCACACGATAGGTCCGGGACTCTAGTTTTCAATTGAGATGTTTTGTAGTTGTAGGAATTGTACTGAGCGTCGCGTGGTCCCTCTGCAATAGCAGAACTTGTTGTAGTTGCTGATTGACTTGTTGTACTAACATGCTAGACTGTGATGGTGGCAGAACTGATTGATGTGTTGTGCCAGTGAAATCAGACAAGAGACGTGCAGACAAGGAGTTGCTTTACACTGCCGACCGTGCACTGTTACTAGCATGCGTCTACTTTGATCAGTCGCACGCTGGATACTTGCTTGATAAAGACATTGAAGACATCATACACACGACGGGATTGCAGCTGTCACGTGCTCAGGTCTCAGTGCATCTCATTGTCTACTCTGCTACTACTCTATTATCTGTAATAGTACACTATCACGCCTGTACGGTAGTACAGGGTTGTATAAGCCATTAGCCAAAGTAATTCAATGAGACAGTTTTTGACCCCTCACATCTCGGTAACTGCTGAGCCGACTTTTATGAAACTTGAAGCGAAGAACTACCATATGAAGACCACTCACCATCCCAAGCTATATATCGATCCGATGATGTGGGTGGTATGGGCAAATACCCAGTTTGCCACTGTTTGGGTTATTTGTCTTTCTTTCCTTTTTTTTGGTTTTTTAGTTACGTGCACAAATCACACCAGTGGACCGATTTTGATGGTCTATACATCATACAACGTGCTTCCATGCAAGGATGTGCCTTTTAGGGGTTGCATCGATACTGATCTCCATTTAGGGGGTCAAGTTGCCCCCAAACCCCAATTTTTGTGGTGTGAATAAGCATTTCCCAGCCAAACGTGCAAAATATTCAAACTTAAATATCATAAAAACTGCTGGATGTATTCCAACCAAATTTGACATAAAGACCTCCATGTACTCTCAGTGGGTGGTCCCAAAATGTGCCCCACAAATCTAAGATGGTGAATGGCTGCCATCTTGAAAAAAATGAAAAATTGTCATATCTATGCAACCGTTAGAATGATTTTGACAAATTTTAATATGGTGATGCACGTTGGTTCTCCACACTCACTTGGCTGTTAGAATTTCCGGAATTTCACAATCCAAGATGGTGGACGGTCACCATTTTTAAGTAATCGTAAACCACATTATCTCCACAATCGTTTACCGATTTCAACTAAAATTTTGCGTGTTGATGCATCTGAGACCTCACCTGACCGGCCATTAAAATTTTTGGAGTTTGCAAATACAAGATGGCCGACGGCCGCCATCTTGAAAAGTAAAAAAAATATCCATATCTTTGCAACCGTTTGGCCGATTTTGACAAAATTTGGCATCTGGGACCTCCAAGCCCGATTGGCAGTTAAAATTTCCGGAATTTTAAAAATTCATGATGGCGGACGGTTGCCATTTTGGTTGTGTGGTTCATGTTTACGACTTTTAGGTAAGCCAAAGAAAACTTAGAGTAAGGTTGTATAAAGATTGCCTGCTTGACAGTTCTACATGGAATGCAGGAAGTGGAGAAAGTTAATTAAAGAAGTTGTATAGTAACCTCAAATGCAGAATGTGAGTGAATGAATGTTTTTTTCTGGTACCTGTTTTCCTGGGTCACCCTAGTCACAAGTGCCTAATGCTGAAATAAGATGGTTTCGATGTTTTGATGATGCACGTAGGTGAAGAAGTTGGTGGCGCAGTCATTGAGTGGTGACCAGTTGAGCTATCGCAGGTTGACAGACAAGCCAGTAGTCGACAAGCTTGCTGCAGCAACTGACACAGAGCAATGGCGGAAAACGGCACGTGATGTCAGACTGGCCACTGGTCAGTATCCTAGACAGTGAATTGCTGATAACATGCTTGTTCGTCGTTGTTGCTGTTGTTTTGGTAGTCTGCACTGATGTTTGTCTGTGCCTGAAGGGACATAGTTACGTGATGTGACCCATTTTAATTTTTTGGGGCCATATCCATATCTCAGGAATGGCTGAAGCTAGACGTCAAATTTTGTACACAGGGAGACTATTATCATGTCTTGCCAAAGGGATGATAAATCACCCTCAAAAGGGGCGGGGTTGGGCTCACATGACGCATTTTTGTATACACAACTGTGGACATAGAAAAATTTCGCCATGGTACGCCATTAAGTGAGATCAACAATGCCGAGTGATGCTATATACTAAGGCTCAAGCTCCATTATTTGGATTTGTTGTAAATTTGTTCGTATAATGTGTCATCAACAAATCGACCAAATGGTGTTTGATTCTCACCATGCACACATTCTAATAACTGATAGCTGTCAATCTGTGTAGCAGCGTGGTTTCAATATCACCCGAAGCTTGTTGCTTGAAGGTGATTACACATGGAATGCAGGGCGATATGGCCGATTTTGCATGAGGCAGCATCACATGGTCCATTGGCATTAGCAGATATACTTGTCTGTATCACAGAAATAATTCGTAATTATCTTTTTCCACACTTATCATCCTTTTGTATGCCTCATTTCCATAAGATTTAAGTCGATACAGATTTTTCACTACAGTATTTTTACAATTTCTTTGGTTACCGTTGTCAACTTGTTTGATATAAATGGTTGCCATGCACACTAATAAGACTGTTATACAAGATATGTTTGATGTAGGTAACTTGTCATGGCTGCAGTCAACGTTGCATTCAGACAAGGCTCCAGTAGGTCAGCATACAGACAGTGCGGCTACTGCTGCTACTAGTGATGCAGTTGTCATGGTGAATGGGGCACTTGTCACGGTCGAAAGCGTCCTACATAACTTGCACAGAAGTGAAGATGAGCGTGCTCTTGTGGAGAAAGAGTTGAAGAACATGGAACTGGAATGTGGTGTGTATTCAGAACTCAGTTGCAATGATTCTGTCATTTTGTGAATAGGGTTATAGTAAAGACAGATAGAGAAAGGTCACATGACTTTCACAAGAGTTGTAGCAATATGTGTCTCATCACTAATACCTGCTCAAGTTAAAAACTGAACTCTTGTTCACCAAATCACTCGCTGAGCAATGGGAACCCTGCATTTTTGACCCCCCACAGAATCGACGTCCCTTAACCGATCACCTAAAAATTTGTCACAGCAGATTACGTCCACGACTTCTACAGCAGTGCAAATTTGGTGGAAATCCCTCCATGGGGGGCTTCTGGGCAAATAGGTGAAATATAACCAAATTTTTATTTATACTCTTTTTTTAAGTGACACACCTACAGGTGAGACCGCTCGCCAGATTTTCATGCTTGATGGCTCAAATGATGCGGACTCACGCAAGGGTGTGCCTTTTTGACTTTCATTCATATTAAGCCAATTTAGTGGGTCAAATAGCCCTCAAACCCCAAGTTTTGGGGCGTGAATAGGCTTTTTTTAGCCAAATTCGCCATATATTGAAACATTCATGTTGTCAAAACTACTGTATCGATCATAACCAAATTTTGCACAATGATAAAGACCATTGAGTACTCTCCGTGGGTAGTCCAAATGTGCGCCAAATAAATCCAAGAAAAAAACGAAAAATCGTGATTTAGAAAATCCAAGATGGCGGCGGCGACCATCTTGATAAATCGAAAAATCGCAATATCTCCAACATGGATTGGCCAAGTTTAAATTAATTTGGCCCAGTGATGCATCTCGGCCGTCTGCACCCCGTCAGTCAAAAAATTTCACAAATTTGAAAATTCAACATGGCAGTGACTGGCTTCTTGAAAAATTGCAATATCTCTCTGTGTATTGACCGAGAGTGATTTTGACGAAATTTGGCATGATGAAAGGTCGCAGTATCTCCTTGGTGGATGGACCAATTTTGATAAAATTTGGCATGGTGACATGCCCCAGTCCGCCAGACCTCATCTTGAAATAAAATTTTGCCCTTTAAAAATTCAACATGGTGGAAAATGATACATAATAGCCCTCCCTAGTGTAAGTGCTACAAAATGTACTGGTAATTGATAATAAAACATCAAATATAAATGATAAAACTGCAGTTTATTCACAGTGTTAACAGCCACGCATCAACAAAATGCAAAACTCATACTAAGATGCTATTACTCAGCATCACATTGACATGTAGACCGCATGATATACCCTTTTTATGATTTTTGTAGTTTTTGATACGTGGCTTTTAACACAGTGGATAAACTGCAGTTTTTATCGTTTATTTTTTCGTAAAATCTGCTATTTGGAAACTATAGCATAATTAATTTTTTGCTGGTTTGGTTCAAAAATGCTAATTCACCCTCTTGTTAAGTGCAGGGGGGGGAGAGGGGGCATTTGAAGGCATCTGACCGACTAAATGTGACCAGTATTAATAAGACTAATGAGATCCAAACTGCATGCCATTGAGTGAATTTGTGTAGAATAACATAATGATTGCATCATCTGATTGACTAGTAGTGGACTGCAAGACTACCAAAGAATGACCTACTTGATGTGTATCCAGTGTAGTCATCCTTTATTATTATTTATGGTAAAAACTTCCCACTTTACAACCAAGTGTAAGATCAACTGCTGAGTCATAGCTCTAAAACAGCAATGAAATGTTGTCCTTTCTAATACCTCCCCACGAAAACTTTTTTTAAATGTGTTCATGAGAGAGCAATCTCAGTCCATTTGAGCCATTTCAAAGCCTTAGAAATGTCTGACAGATTTTGGCCAACATGGGCCGTTTGGGTGCTGGCTCATACTTTCTTTGACTCCCTCAGTAACAGTTTTGTATGTTTGGAAGTGTTTTGTCGGTAAGTAGAGTTGTGTTGTTGTACAGCGTGTCTGCGTGCGAGTCTGTCAAGCAGTGAGAGTGCTCAGCGGACGTTGTCTGGTGAGCTGGATGTGACCAAGTCACAGCTGAGTTGTGTTCAGAGTCAGTTGAGTGAGGTCGAGCTGAGTGCTCATCAGCGGGCCGACTTGCTGTCGCGTGCCGCCGTCTCTCTCACATCACTCGCTCGTGAAATGAATGCGCTCAATGCAGCTAATGACAGTCAAGCATCGAGCATCTCACATGTCACAGAGTGACACTATGTCATGTCACAGCCCCCTGCCTCAGCAGCCTCAGCAGCAGTTTATTAACGTCGAACTGATGCTAATCTTCACCTCAGTTACTTGATGCATACAACAAGCTGTGATGAATAGCCCTCAGTTGTTGTTTATAAAATGTCGAGTGTGTGTGAGTCAGTTTGTACGTGATCATTGTTACTGGCTTGCACACTTGTGTTCAGCTGTGGTGTATGTCGTGGATTGCCATGGAGCAAGACTGCTTGCAGCGTGACAGTACAAACAACAAGCTGCCTGGCGTAACAAACATGTTGCAGAATAGGTGACATTTACGTCATTTATTTGAACTCTTGTCCTAGTCTTACCAGCAGCTGTACTGTTTCAACAGTTGTCTGCCTATGTACAATTTGTGCCAGTTTATTTTGAATTTTTCTTTTAGCTGTGGTCGCTTTTTTCTTCACCAGAGAGTTCTGTGAACATCGTTTGATCTTCCTGACTTACACTGCTTAGAACAAAAACACACTACATGTATGATAGCGGTCATAAATGGTCATTGCGATAGCTTAATAGTGTAAATATTGATATGGCTGAAAACTGAGTTGCAAAATACAAAGATGGTAAAATGTAATAAAATGAACATACGGGTTTAAACATTACATGTCTAGAACAATGAAAGTAAATAGCAACTACTGTAGGGTGTGCCAATAAAAAACAATCCCTTAGGAAAAATTTAATATCGCCACAATTGTAGCAGATTGTGATTCAGGCCATGCATTTTGTTGCAACATTTGGTTTTTTCAAGGATTTACAAATTACAACTATTTGAACTTAAAAATGCATTATTCTAAGCGAACAAGTAATTAAACTGTGATTCTGATGTAAAAATAGCAGTAAATTTACCAGATCCAATTCCAATGGATTGTTATGTATGAGACGCAATCCTAGAATGCTAAAAGACACATGCCCAAACCGACTAACTTTGCCAAGCTGAAGACTGGTTTGTTGGCAATATGGAATGATTTGCTGCAGGATAAGGCAATCATATCATATGTCATAACTGCATTTATAGTGCACTTGTTATTAAAAAAGAACATATGTGCATTACAGATATATGGTAAAATACCAAAAATAAGACAACAGATATTAAAAGCAACGGTAAAATAGTGAGATAATAGTCAATTTACGAAACCTGACAGGTTCAGCCATGGTGCAGATATTGTGAGGCAGTGCGTTGCAGGTGGCAGGACCAGCATGGGAAAATGCACACTCGCCGAACCTCATGCACAGTCGTGGTAGTGAGCAGTCCATCAGTGAGATGATGGAGGATGAACAGAGTCCAGAACGTGAACTGCTGGTGCTGACTGTCAGATACGTCAGGCTATGATCATAGTAGATGGTGTGGATTAGACAGCAGAGTTTGAACTTGACTCCGTATAGCTGACTAGCTCATTGTGCATTGCTGCAACTAGTGGACATTTTGACCACTAGGCCTATTTAAATACTGAGTGGTCAGCAGACACTTTGTCACTGAAACGTTTCAACACGGTGAACTGTGCGAAGTTTGATTATTATTCATAAATATTGAAAACAGGTTTGCTTGAAAAGGTGAACTTTTAACTGTTGCATCTAACTCACTGTAACTCGAAAATGGTGCAAGATAATGCATAACCACAGTGTAGCATGGCAGTGTTTACACTGTTGCAAGAGCGACCAGCCAATCCTATGGAGATAGTCAGATTTTGGGGTGTAAGAACTTCAAAACCCCTGAACCAATTTACGAAAAATTTGGTGTGGGTGATTGTGTCGGCGATAATTCCACACGCGCCAAAATTCAAAACGATTGCCCCATTGGTGGCGTTGCAGCGTATGCGTGCAATATCACCCTCACGTGGTTTTCAGTTGTCCTTTTTTCTAACCCACAAATTTGCGCGCATCCCGAGACTAAACCGCAAAACCGCTCTTTATGCAATTTACTTTATATGCTGTCAGTTACGGCCTTACGGGTTATTGCATTCCTAGAGGGATAAAGATGCAGAAAGTTTGTTTTCTCCTATATTTACCCCAAAACACCCCAAAGAGGGGTGTCTATAGGCGTTTTCAAGTCAAACGTGCAAAACATTCAAACTTGTATTATCAACACGACTGGAGTGATTAAAACCAAATTCTGCACAGACTACCCAATACTCTGTAAGTAATCCAAATTTGCCGCACAACTCTAAAATGGCGGATGGCCATCTTGAAAAAAAGATAAATTGCTATATCTCAGCAACTGTTTGACCGATTTTGATTAAATTTGGTATGAGTTTGCATATTAGCCATTCCAACCTGATTGGCGACCAAAAATTTCAAAAATTTGAAAATCCTACATGGTGGACATCTTGAAATTGAAAAATTGCAATATTGACAAAACCGTTGACCGATTTTGACGAAATTTTGTACGATGACATATTAGTCTGCCAGAGCTTACCGGCTGTTCAGAAATTCAAATTTTAAGAAATCCAAGATGTCGGACTGCCGCCATTTTGAAAACCGTTAAATGTAATATCTCTTTAGCCGTTTTTAGCAATTTTGACGAAATTTGGTATGAAAGTGCAGCCCGTCCAACCCGATCGGTGACCAAAAATTTGAAAATCTGAACATCCCAGATGACGGATGTCTGCCATCTTGAAAATCGAAAAATTGCGATAGCTCCTAAACCGTTTGGCCTATTTTGACGAAATTTTGCACGATGACAAACTAGACTTACAGAAAGCTCTGGAAGACTAATATGTGTCATCGTGCTGCTGTTCAAAAATTCAAATTTTATAAAATCTAGATGGCGGACGGCCGCTACATCGTAGCATAAGCGCGAGATGTATATATTACATATCGTGCTAAAAACTCCGTGTCGGCCTTCGCTCACTGGAAAAAAGAGATCCGCATAAGCTTAAATTCCATGGGACCGACACGGACATCCTCGCCGACTTCCACGCAAGGATGTCCGCGTGTCCGGCGACTTCCTCGTTCAGATTGCCACACGAGCCGAACACGCATGACTATCTTCGCCGACTTGTCCACCGACTCGACCGACACGCGCGCTTGTCCGCGGACTTTTGTCCGACGCGCGCTTTTCCTCGCGAGGATGTCCGTTGGGGATGCGCGCATGTATACGTATACGTGTACTGTACATGACAAACTATCGTGTACACGTTTACAAACTTACACGATAGGCGCATCCCTAAAGTCCATGTCGGTGTCGGTGTCGGTCCCATGAAATTCCAGCTATATCCACTAATATTTTGTGGCTAGTCTTTCATTTTTAACGGAACCAGTTCCGCATACGTTGGTAGGTTATTATTAGTAAATCGACCGAATAATGAAGCCCGGGACCACATATAGCAGTGTGCCAAATACATGGGTCCTCAAAAGTTACCTAGTTCAAAAATTACTGTCGGACAACGGACACAACTTGTACACTCACTGAGTGTTCTACCTGGGCCACTAAAGTGGTCGGGGTAAAAGCTTGTTAGTATCGATCGTTCAGCTTAAGTTTCATGGGAGCAGTTTCCTCGTAGCATTCTTGTATCTTCGTGACATCCTCGCCGACACGTCCGTCACTCCCGATTTTCTTGTGGCATGTTAGCGACGTCCTCGCGAGCATGTCACGACGGTGCTACGAGGAAACTGCTCCCGTGGAATTCTAGTTGTACTATGTTACTAACCATAATTTTAAACAGGCCGCGTGTATACTCGCAATAAGCGTAAAGCTTCGGTATGGTGTCTGTTTGTCTGACCTGTCGAGACTCGAGATACTCAAAGTGATTCATTACGTGGCAGCACTACCCAGCCAACACGCCCAGACGGTTCCCGCACGGGTCCCGTATGCCACCCCTCACGGGAACCGCACTGGATTCCCGGCGGGCACCCGCCAGTTGTTGTCCGCGGGGGACAGACGGGTCCCAGGCAGGATGGGCATCCCGTACGGTACCACCTGTATCCCGTTACGCATAAAATGCGCGGGATCCGTATGGGTCCCAGCTGATTTTCATATAGGCCTAGGCCTACGCTCTCGTCCTAAATTCTCTAGGCGTTAACTCGGCGATGATGGGGATAGGTCCCCAGATATTTTTTTTTGGGGGGGGATGGGAAGCTCCCATCTGATGTGTAGGCCCCTAGACCGATTTATAATGTTGACTGTGCTTTGAGGCCGGCTGATAGCATGCAAACGTTTTATCAACGTTAATAGGCTTATAACGTTTGCATGTTATCATGGAAATGAACAGTGCATACAAATAGCCCATACACAACACTATACACTGTGTCTCAAAAAAACGACAATGACGTTCTACGCTATAACTTCAATGCAGATCAACCCATTTTGATAATTTTTGGCAGAGATATTACTGAATGAATATGCTATTAAATGGTCATTTGTTATCCCACCTCTCCTAACTAATGTCTCTGCACTACCTTGGGAATCACGAACCCCGAAAATGGGTCATTTTTGTCATGCTCAAAAATGACACTGCTTTGGTTCGCTATATCTTTAACATTCATCGACCAATTTTGATAATATTTTGTACACAATAATGTCATAATATTAAGTACAGTATGCAAATAATTATTATTTCTCGACTTGCCATTTTTGTGTAACACCAGTTCGTCAACAAGATCAGTGCGGGCGTCGCGTCATCTGCATGCAC
>Ga0209782_1001407_pt1 | contig 12499 bp, 12 predicted proteins | sample WorMetmaBAHAMAS1_FD_187390 | JGI IMG/M metagenome (GOLD analysis project Ga0209782, IMG submission 187390) | Marine gutless worms symbiont microbial communities from Max Planck institute for Marine Microbiology, Germany - Inanidrilus... | ecosystem: Host-associated > Annelida > Digestive system... | reverse complement strand
GCTGGTGCAACGCTTCTAACTTAAGTGAAGATTTAATTGGCGATTTAATGGCTGCTTAAAGTTAAGTGGCCATTAGCTAAGTGACGATTTAAGTATGGATGGTGCAACCCGCCCTTAATCTTTTATTTCCTTAATTTCTTCCAATAGGATATTATTGATTTCATAATTTGGACACAGTGCCATGTTAACGTATTACCTATGATGTACTGACATAATGACATAATGCTAGCGTATTTAAATTTTTGCACCAAAATGATATATGGATAATTCTGATGAAAACTACATATTTGTAGTGTATTTTGTCAGGTTAACTGATGCTTTTATATAACTGTTTTGAATAAGAATCTTCCATATTTAGTTAAAGGTAGATAATTGTAGTAAATTGGCATTTTACTTGTATGCCTGCAATGCTGTGTCGTTCTTTTATGGTGGGACAGATTAATCCAGTCTAAGTCGTCCCGTCTTAGACTAAATTAATCTAGTCCTGGGACTAGATTAATCTAGTCCTGGAATAAAAAAACGCAGCCAATCTCGTACCGATCTCTGTACCCTGGCACTTTTATCTCCTTCCATGAACACACCACTCTCATCATCCAGAACTCTTTTGCTCTTTTACTGTGGGCTCAAAAGTTCAAAATCTACCTTTTCGCAAATCCTTACAACCATAGACTTTCATTCTCACAGAACTGATATCACGATTCTGGCCATTTATCGTCACTGCTGAGCATCTCTGATTTTTGTTTTCAGTTTCTTTTTCCTTAAATAGTTTTTGTTTTTTTTGGTTCTGTGTGGTCGACTAAGCCAGCACATTAATCGCTAGTATCATATCATATTTACCAGGTGCGGCTGCATCTGGAATAAGTGTTCCATCTTGCTACACATCTTTTGATTTTTACTGCACAATGCTATACTAGCACAGTATATGCTGCCGTTATGTCTGTGTGTGCATTTTTCATACACTGGTGTTGTATCAAAGCGGCTAAACTTAAGATCACGCGAACAACCCACATGATATCCCTGGGACTCCGTTTTGGCGCAAGTGTTATTTCTGTAAAAATACACGGAAAATAGGCCAAGTATTTTGGCTGTTTTCCGTGACAGTTTTATGGTAAAGACTAAAAAGTTAGGCCGGTGTTCTGGCAGGACATACAATCTCGGCTGTTGCACCAGCATGGCCACTGTTGGCAGAGACGGTAAAGGCATTTGATCTGAATTATGAAACTACAGTTGGTGTTAGTATTCTAGAAAAGAAGAGCAGATGATAACTGGAGTTGTTTGTATGGTTGTTAGTCTGACAGTAGCCAAGAAAGTGACAGTGGCACTTCTCAACTCAGTTGCAGACTTAAACATTTCTCTAAAGAATTGAAACAGGATCATTATTTTTTCTTTAAAGCCAACCATCAGTGAAAACTCTAGAACTGTTACAGTGCTAGAGTTGAATGTATCAAATTTGACTTTGTTGCCAATGTAGACGGGCCATTATACTGTGAGCATCTGAGCATTCGTATGTTACCGTTTCAGAGAGAGTCGTACAGTTGCTATGGCTTTTCGTAAGTCTATGCCAGATCGAACTGTTGAGGTGTGTCGAGAGTTTATTCACCATCGCTGTGACCGTGCAGAGACTAAGTGTTGTTATGCTCATCCACCATCACACTGTCGTATCGAGGATGGTCGAGTTACATGCTGTGTGGATCATATCAAGGTATAACCATCAGCTAAAATTTTAAATGGCTGATGTCACAGTGGACTTAATGATTGTGTATTTATTGCGGCTGCTGTTACTACTGTTACTGTCCAGTGTCATTACTAGAACTTTTGGTTTTTGTCTACACATCTCAGTTGTTTTAAATTTTTATACTTTGAAACTTCAGCAGTCCTTCGGGATTTCTGGTGCAGGTTCTATGCGTTGGATTCCCACCAACTCATTAGGAAAAGCTTACAAATGACTACAAATAACTTACTTGAATTTTGTGACTTGAAACAGAAGACTTGCCTGGAAAAGATCCTATGCGATTCCAACCTTCATAGATAATTTGCAAGTTTTTTTTATTTATGTAATCTGACGAAGTTTGTATAAGACTGATGGTGACTGATAAGTGATAGTGAACAGCTTCAGTTTGTATTACCGGCATGCAGAGTGTAGTGTACTGTGAAGAACAACTTATGCATAGGGTCGGTGTAAACGTGACAATTGTCGTTATTATCATCCACCCTCCCACATCGGTGATACGGTGCTGCGCTCTACAGCCAGCCACATCCCACCGCCAGCAGATCAACGCAACTTCCGCAGTAGATCTCCGCTGCCACCTCCGTCTGTGCCACTAAGCCAGGTACGCAGCACGATGGATTGCAGCGTCTGTCTATTGAACACTTGTTAAGCAGTCATCAGAACGTAGTGAACATGTATTATCTCAATGGCAGTTAAAGTTGCTAGTTGCTTTTATTTTAGTGGCTTTCGACAGTTACTATCTCTTATGCCAAGTCTATAAAATGCAGTGAAGTGAGTTAGAAAAAAAACAATTAACAATTTATTTGTTTTCTTATATAACAACTGGACAGATTAAGCAGTAGATATAGCTGAAAGAAAGAATGCTTATGTAAAGTCTTGAAAATCATCTTATTGTTATTAATTACTTGTTATTAGTGACATAATTGTGATGCCAAAAAGCTTTGTTTTAGTAATCTGATGTGACATACAAGATAGCATTTTTCACCAAAATCCTTGACATTAAGTAAATAAATATGGAGCACAGTGCTTTGCTTAAAATATTAGCCGACAATACATGCATATGGTTAGTGATTTGAGAACTGTGCAGAAAGATGATTCAATATGATATGATGATGAGTTGACAGGATGCACAGATGAACAACATTGCCCAAACTAATTTGGTAACAGGTCACATCGCCAGCCTTGGTGGTAGATCCACTTGTAGCTGTTGCACACAGATGATTTAATAGTATTTACCAGATGGCACCAATGTACGTATCTACTATCTAGTAGGCCCTCTCCACTCACCCTATCCCAAATGGCAGCTGAATTGGTTCAGCCAGTTTTGCACAGCCAATGGCACATACTGCCTATAGGTTACACTGTACCACCTCATTTCTACCAAAAATTTACCCCATACCATGGGCGATCTGGACCACATGTAGTACACTATTCCTTAGGCCCACCCAACCGACCACCCAAAATGACATGTCGTTTTTGAGAATTCACAATCGTTACCAGCAGACATAGAGATCAACCAAACAACCACAGAACTCGTCCAGTAAGAACAGACCACAAGCACACACAGTGCGGGACACTCACTATCTAATGATGGCAGCAGCTGATACATCGATTTTAGGCATATATGACAGCACGTGCCAGATTCATCTTGTGAAAATTCAGATGTAGCAAGATTTGGCCAGATATCAAATGAGATATCCAGCGTGAACTTGAATTTAATAGCATGACATGCATTTATGCTACATTCCTGTAAGAAAGAACGGCATGAAAAAGTTACAAATACATCTGCTGATGTAGTTTTATCGTAGTATCATTATTATTTGTCGAATCTGCCCAAAAATGCTGCTAACTGAGGCTTGATTTTATTTTTTTTTACCATCATGTTTTCTGTATACTTTCGATCTATTGTTTACATTCTTGCCAGTATGGTGCCTTCATCTCTTAATATTTAATAAGTACAATATCTGGTCTTGCAGGACTTGATGATACCACAAGTGCCGCCAGGTCTCAGCATGGTGAACCCACAGTTAGCAGACATCCTGCAGGGATACAAGAATGCACTGGATGCCGCTCTGATGGCTACAAAGCTGATTTCTGGAAGTTCTCACGAACCACCATCACGGATGAGGCAGGAACCTCGTAGGACTGACGGTCTTGAGGTATGCGGTACAATTTGCATAGTCATTGCTTTGACTGCAAAAAATTTACATGCATACAAGTGTCACGTCAACCGCCTTTCACGTCTGTATGATTTCCATTTTTATTTGTTATGTATCATAACGCCATTGTTATGACAGTGAATATGTCATACTTTATCTGCTTCTGTCTAATCCACAAAAGATATTTACTTTTAAAAAATGAAATATTTGCTTATTAAAAATCACGATTTTGATGTTGATGCAATGTCAGCAAAGAAGGCAACTTCAATGTCGATGCATAAAATCGTAACACTGCTACCTAACACTAATTCTAATTCTCGCTCTAATCCCAGCTGTAACTCTAGAATAGTAAGCAACAAGCCAGTCTTACTACTTATTCTGGTACCACATCCAGTACACTGTATATCGATTTGGTGCTGGTCTGTTTTTGACATTTTGTAAATCATCACCGGTCCAACACTACCAATAATTGATGATGGCAGCGTGTCTTCTATAATGTTGGTGTGTCATCATCAGCTTGGGAGGTTGCTGTCCATGCTGAATTTGATCAGTACATAGATGGATTGGTGCTGGTGTGCATCAGTCACGCCACTGCAGAATTGGATTACCAACTAATTACCGGCACTGCCTGTTGCAGGGCATGTTTCATCGCCATTCATCATTATCAGACCGGGTATTGATTCAACTGGTCCAGACGACCTAAAATTACCGAATCAGTATGGTTACGTTTTTTTGTGGATCGTTTCATTTGGTTAACACTATTGTGACGTCATCTGTGTGCTAGCCTGATTGGCTGTAAGCTGCTGGTCATTCTCATCGCTTAGCGGCACTAGAGTGTGGACTTGTCCATAATTTATACACTTTTTTTTACAAAACTTGCTGTTTTTGTTAAATGTGTAACAAATCTCTTTTGCATTATAGAAACCAATGCTGCCATGGTTTGATGCTGTTGGTTGGGCAGTGGAATTAGGAAGGCCTTGTAAAACCTGTCCTGGATGATTATCTTAGAGAATCTGGCTAAATGTCGAGTTATTTATCTTTGCAAAAGAAAGTCGGTAAGACAGAAACTGAGAGAGTGTGTGTGTGTGTATTTAATATGAACTGTTGCACATTTCTGGTTTAGATACATGATTGTGCGTTTTTATCAGCACTTTTTAGTGAGCGTTCATATTACTCATTTATCTTATTTGACCTCATTTCATTTGAACCGAGTGCACCATGATTAGTCACAGACACAGCAAACTGGGTCATGTGCTGTAAAGCAACCCAGTTCACTGTGGCTGTGACCAGTCACAGTGTATTCAGGTAAGATGAAATGAGGTCAGTTGAGGTAATGTCAGATGAGTGCTATGAGCAACTGGCATGAAGGGTGTAACATCCCTTTATTCAGGAGTTAGTTGGTGAATCAGGCTGAAATGAGGACAAATTTTCCTAGTTAGCAACAGTGTTTCAAGTTTCCTCCAGTGATTTCACTGTGTTGGTTAGATAACAGACAAAATATCCAGCCGATAAAATCTGCATCAGTACAAGGGTTGTCTTTTGGAACCTGGGCTCTCCTTGCATGGCTGTTAAGAAAAGACAGTCGATCAGACTGAAATTGAAAGTAGTAGTAGAAGCAGTGTGTGTGGCTCAGTGGTGTAGTGGCTAAGGCATTGGATTTTCAACTTAGAAGTCTTGGGTTCAACTCTGGCCAAGTGGCCATTTCACTGTTCTTTGGGCAAGTTGTTCACGCTCATTTGTCACCAAGCAGTATAAATTGGTTCTGATCAAACGACACTTACGCCCTGAGGCTGGGAAGGTAACCATAGGTCTGGTGCCCTCGCTAACTTAAGTGGTTTATCCATCTATGGACTGGAGACCTAAGGAAGGGAGACGAGCATCCTGCCTACACTACTACACGCATTATTTTGTTTTCTTTAGTGGAAGCAGTTGCAGAAAGACCGGCTGTAAGTTGATGCATGGACCGTGTCAGGTGTGTCGCCAGTTCTTGCATGGAAAATGCACTCGTAAGGAGGAGGAGTGCCGCTATGCGCATCCACCGACCAATATAGCAATCCGCAGCGACAACACGGTGACGGCGTGCATCGACTTCATCAAGGGCCGCTGCAGTCGCGATACTTGTCGCTACTTCCACCCTCCGGACCACCTCAAGGCTCGAGTGTACACTGACGTCGGTGGTGTATGTATTTGCAGTTGGATGCTGCTTGTATTCATCGCAGAAAACCTTGTCTGATAATTGCTTTTGTTACTTGTTAGGTTGCCCATCTACACTGTGGTTAAAAAATGCCTATGATATTTTCAAATAATTCCAACAAATATTAGTCGTGCAGTGAATCTACAAAAAGTCTTGTAGTTAACAACATTTGTGATGACGTTTCTCAGCTTGTGTTTATTTTGAACATTTGTTGTAATAATGTATGTAACATGTCCTATTTAAACATCTTCACGTTGAATGGCGGAACATTATATGATTTCTTTCATATCTTATTACAACAATAGGGGTCTGGTTTTTGATGCACAGTATAAAACTGGTGCCATAGAAATTAGCCTGTTATGTTAAAATTGTAAAGCTACAAATGTAAACATCGGAGACTCTTTGTAGATTGTCGATATTGACCAATATTTGTTGAAGTTATTTGAAAATATATCGGGTCCGTTTTTTAACCACAGTGTACAAAGAGAGGTTTTACCACTGGTTTTTACAACTCTAAATTTAGAGACACTCCAACACAGATCTGGTAAATTATTACAAGTATGGGCCACATAGGTGTGATCGTTTACTACAGATTTTAATTTTGCGAGAACCATTCCAAATAATTTGAAGAGAAAAGTCCTTTACATTGGCACCAGTGGGCATTTTCATGTCTAGAACAGTAATCTCAGAGACACAGTAGGCCTATTAGAGATGCCAGTCAGATCTATTGGATCATTCACTAATATTTGCCAGGTGGCGCCAACAGCATAACAGTGGGCAGCGATCGGGATATGTTTCATAATTTGTAGTTTATATTGCATTTTAATTTACTTTCACTGCTTTTGTACTGCAGACTGAACATCAGGAAGGGCATGCCTTTAAAGATACTGCCCCACCAATTTCCACAGTTCTTGTTGGAGTTCTTTGGGAAACTTCCGGTGGATCTGGGTGAAGTTGGAAATCAGTTGTGTGCATGTGTGGTACTCCTTTAAGTGGACTAAATGACGAAAATTGGTGGATTAATTTTGTCGTTAGATAGCTAGATAACTATCTGTGTAGTATTAACGGTATCACAAATAGTAGTTGTTGATGACCACGGTGTGTTGTTGCTATCTTACAGGAAGAAAACTGCACTTATAACAGTAGTTAAAACATTGATTGTGGTCATTGTGCACCTGTATTTTTAGTGTCACAGCTCTTACTGTCTGAAACCCTCTCCTTCCGGCTCTCCTAGTATGTACCATGCCTGACACTTTATGCCATTACCCCAAGATCCACTATTTCCAGCAGGCCTTACAACCACTTAGCACTTTCTTTTTGTGCCTCAGATTCGGCTTCGGCTGATCAGTGTGCGTGTTTACAAATTATATTTACTTACTTACATACTTACTTTTGGCAGAGGTTAGCCATGTGGAGTCTGAGATATCTTTGTGTACAGCCTCAACTCAACTCAGATCAACTTTATTAAACACATTTGCAGCCCAGAAGCTGAATTGCTCAGTACAGAAGCAGTACTTAAGGTAACAAGAAAAAAATAAATACAAAATAACAAAAACACAATCTATTAATCAATCACCACTGTGCAATTTACAGCCAGCATGCAGAAAAAGAAAAATAAGACTGCTGTGCATGTGACGGGCTAAGCTAGTTATTTTGTACTCTCTCCTGATAGTGGTCAAGTGCATACTGTATAAATTAACGATGTCATTTTGTACGTGTGTAAACTCTTGAGAATTTTTTATACGATCTTAGCCTAGAATTATGGGATTCCATTTTTTGGTCCAGTAGGAGACGGTGCAGGCAAGAAGTTGACATGGTGATATTGCGGAAAAATTTACGAGAGATATCATCTCTGTCTGACACACTATTCACAATACTCCGCACGTTTAACCGGGCAGAGTAATTAATCACTTGTATATGTATGTGTTATTCTGAAACTGTTGCAAGCAGTTATTGGTTGATGATTCTGCTGTTGCTTCATGGTTGTGATGTAACAGTGACCTCTACGGCCACGTACGTTCTCTGTGGCCGGACTAATCACACGTCGGGCGGTGCAGTTAGGTGCATCCGCCGTGTCGCCACCATGGTATTTGTACAGTGGAAACAACTGCTCCGTCTGAGTCTTTCTGGTGGCAGGTTTGCCGCATTTATTCCCTACTCAGAGTTTGACGGTGTTGTTACGTGGCTAACGAGTTACGCTGTTTTTGTGTTGTCCGTTGGCGGACGGATGCCGGTGATGACGCTGGCGTGCATTCTGGCTGCCGTGCTGCTGCAAATTTGCTCTTGTTGCTGCCGCCGGCTCTGCGCCTGCCGCTGCTGCGCTGTGGCTGCTCGGCTTATTGATCGCCGCTGGCTCGACCATGGCAGGCTTATGGAGGCGCAAGAAAACGCACATACGACAGCAGCAGCATGCATACTGAGGTCAGCCGATTGCTTACATTTCCATGCTGTCTGTCCTTCACAGTTACTGTATTCATCTGTCACTGTCAATGGCCATCGGTACTGTGGATTGGGTCACTTCAATCAAATCAAATCAAATTTATTTGCGACAAGAATAAACATAATGTTACACACAAAAAACAAAGCAGGTATGTCGACAGGACACAAAGGCAGCATGCAACTGCACTAACTAGTGCCCTAAAGACCAAAGTTTAAGACAGGGTTTAATCTCACCGTGAGAAACCGAGCTGGAATTAACTTTAAGCTGTTTGTGAATCAATTTCCGGAACTTTGTTCCAGACTGGTTAATGTTTGGCCGTTAAGTAAACAATGGCAAGGTGTTAACATTTGGCAGTGGTTTATAGAACCTTACTACTGTAGTGAATTATACTGCAAGTGTGGTGTGACCTTGACAAAAGTTTAGGTGTCTTGTAACTAGTTTGCGAGACTGCACTTGGCGGCTAGAGCTGTTATTGTTTATGTAAAGGTGCTGTTCTGTGCTGCATTTGCTTGCAATGAGCATTGTCTGTTGGCTGCCTGCACATTACTGTTCAGCGACTGTGACTTGCTAGAATATTACAGCTGTAGTTCAGGATACATTTTGTTAGCAGAAGACTGTTCAATTAATCAACTACATCTGCATTCAGTGACTTAGCTAGCTTTGTTACTGCTGTGAATTCTACATGTATCTGGTTATTTGGCAGAAATGGAGCAGTTTTCTTGTTTTAGAAGTAATTTTGTATTTTTTCACACAGTATTCAACATTCATCACCGAATTACTGCTGTGCCAGGTTTCAGGTGTCTGAAAGACTGAAATAATCCTGATATTCTGGCACTCATCATTGCATACTTTGCGTTGTTTAGTAATAACTAATTGTCTTCCATTTATAACATTCAGCATTATACAGTTCCTGGTCCTGTTGAACACTGCTTGTGGGTAAACCTTGTCTGCATGTAACCATCCACTGCATTCACCCTAGCCATTCACTACTGGCAAACCTTGGTATCAAGGGAGGAGAAGATGTTGTGTAGGTGATTAGTTGGAACACCTTTAAGTTTTGTTTAACATGTGTTTGCTTTTATAAAGTGTTTTTTTTAATGCATAGTTCACGATACAACAGTGCCCCCCTCAGTGCAGTAATGTACTGTGGTCCTATGGTGTAAGTGGGTGTCTGGCTAAGGCTGTATAGATGGATATCGGTACTGGTTTATGGGCTACCATGTCTCGCAAAACACCATCGGTAGTATTTTTTTTTGCAGATGCTTATTTTGCACCTGATATTTACTGCATCAGTTATTTCTGCACTTGATTTAGTGGTAAATGTTAACACTGTCCCTCAAATGTTTTTAATTAAATCACAAGCCACTGTATTTGTTTGGAAAAAAAGGTCCCAGAATGCATGTCTTGCAGCGATCGATTATGTACTGTATGCATATCCATGTTGTTAGTTACTAAGTGATAAAAGGCAATCACAGTCTAGTGGAAGGTGACATCAGCCACTTGTGTGCATAGATATGAATAAAGCACTAGGCATAGCAAAAAAAGTGCCAGTGTGCCAAAAAAAGGTGCCAGAAAGCCATATTGGCATGTTACATCACAAATAAGTGACACAAAGTTACAGTGTCGGGTAGTCGGAAACTCAGAAGTGGCAAGGTGAAACAGCAGTTGTTCAGCTTGTTCTTGCTGATTATCAACCAGGAAAACTACGATGAAACGAAACAAACAACAGCACACTAATAGGAATTTGTTGGAACCAAAAGAAAACCTTCCGTACCTGTTTTCTTGCCTTTTATTTGTAGAGTGACTGTGATTGTAAAGCAGCGTCTGTATTGTTGATATTACCAGGACAATGGATACAAACCTCCGTACAAGCGTAATGCCTACAACGACGACGACATAAGTTACTGACGAGATGACTGGAGGCAGACACGCTGGTGTCGACGTGTTACACATTCACTGTTGTAGTTGTGTAGTATTCGTGTTAGTGCTAACATCATTCATTGCTGTCGTCATTAAGGAATCCACAGCAACGACGCAGAAATCACAGTCACTGTGATGTGACAGTATCAACGGAATTATTATGCAACTCGGACACTGACCGCTCAGAAACATGATACATGCTCTAGTAATACAGTTTATTATATTATCATTTCTCTCATTCGAAATTATGCTGATTATCCTGTATTAGGTGGTATCTAGGATATAATACATTTTGCGTTGACTATTCCATGAGTTTTCCAGTAATGTAATATTCACACCTTAGCAGGTGGACAAGTCAGTCTAAAAGCTATTTTTCGGACTAAAATCGATGGACTTGGACTTGCATTTCTGCCGTGCGTGGACACAACCGTGTCAGTGTTGACTGTGATCAAGGATATTTCATGACACAGATTTAAATAGACTAACCATCGTGACTGCTTTGAAGCTTTGAACTTTCAATGGACTGTTTCTCCAATTGAGAACCATTTTATGGTCATTATATGGCATATGGGTAGATCTGTATTAGCAGTCCCACTGTAGTTAAGTTCTGGAGTATTTTGTTGGTGTACAGACAGCTGCTTATTTAACACGTCTGTAATTACAGTAAACGTATGAATTGATTACATATGCATTGTTCACTGTGTCTAAAAAATGCCTACTTATAAGCTATATCTTTGATAAACGTAAACTTATTTCGATAATATTTGGCAAATATGTAACTACGAAACTAAGGAATCAAAAGATGCTCACCTCACCAACTAGTAGTTGTGCACATGGGCATAGATCCGTGGGTGGACAGTGGGACATGTCACCCCTACTTTTTGAAGTGGAGGGGACACCCTGTTTTCTGTCCCCCCCCCTACTATTTCTGGGTGGACTTCGTTTGTAATGCACAATTGCACATCCAGTGGCATTGTGAGGCCGTGGCATGGTCCCGACAGCCATGGATCTCATCTGCTTGCCACGGGTCTGCTCGAGAGAAATAATGAAAAAAATAATGCACAGATTCGCGTGAACACGCCAATATGAAGTAAAACCGCTGTACGTTCTATGGAATTTGCTGTCAACGTATCACAGAGACATCAGTTGCAAGATGGAAAAGTAATTTTACAGAGGACAAATGGAATCAAAATGCTTCTAGATACTCTAGGCTTAAAATGTAGCAGAAGGCGTCTGGAGGCCGGCTCCGCCCAGACCCACTGGAGGAGCTTAAGTGCTCCCCCAAACCCTCTAGCCACAATAAGGGGCCTGTTTCTAAGGGTAGGCAGGGGGGAGAGAGGGAAAGGAAGGATATGGGAGGGACAGGGAGGCGGGAACTTGAGGGAAAGAAAGGCAGGGAAGGGAGAGAAGGGGAGAAAAAAAGATAATGGGATTGGATTTATCTGGATTTAAGGAAGCCTAGTCTAAGGGGGAAAGAAGTCCCTCTACTTTTTTTCTGGCAGATATACGCCCATGGTTCTGCATGACCTAATATTTGCATTGTGAACGTTGTTTTGTAATCTTTGGAGCTGGACTCTGCTACCTTTCCGGGATTTCCGACTTCATTTCTCTGTTTAATGACTTGTCTTGGCTGCAGCTGTAGTAAAAGAAATCAAGGCAATTGAAAAGCCCCTACCAGCCTAAAAGAATGAGAGGGGCGCACGACTTTTGCAGTGGGAGGCACTGTTGGCATTTTGGCAATTTCAGCTGTCTTAATATGACGACCTTTGCAGCCCCTCTTCACCAGCGATGGGCTCGTCTGGAGGAGTGTTGTAAGCTCCCCAGTGGGGTCTTGGGGCAGAGGCCCAGTTGTTTAGCTGTTTTGCTGTATGTCTCCAGCGGCTAATTCTGTTACATTGTAACAGTTTTATCCATCCCGCAGACCACTGAAGGGGAAATGAAGGTTGCCGGGGGAATGCCGAAGCATTCAGTGGTGTAGTGCTGAAAATAAAGGTGGATATATGCTGGAGTTGTGGACGAGGCGCTGAGGTGCAAGGATTCATGCGCTGAAGGGGTGG
>Ga0209782_1001406_pt1 | contig 12499 bp, 9 predicted proteins | sample WorMetmaBAHAMAS1_FD_187390 | JGI IMG/M metagenome (GOLD analysis project Ga0209782, IMG submission 187390) | Marine gutless worms symbiont microbial communities from Max Planck institute for Marine Microbiology, Germany - Inanidrilus... | ecosystem: Host-associated > Annelida > Digestive system >... | reverse complement strand
CCCTTACAATGGGGAAGCTTCTGGACCCATTCTAATACATAGTTCTTTTGGACCTCACCAGACCCACCACCCATAACGGCATCTCGATCGAATCAGCCCTTTTCCCAATAAACGCTCGTTACCAACGGACGGACGGACGGACGGACAGACAGACAGACAGACAGACAGACTACAGCGAAACTTGACAGATACCAATCAGACCGCTTACGCTATATCTGCGACGCGACCTAACGATGGTGATGGTATTTTACTTGTAGTATTTTTGTCTTCGATGATTTGTATTTCGTCGATTTAGTGGTTGCAGATTTAGTCTTGTGTTAGCCTATGTTTATCATATATTTTGTGTTATTTTTTTTCTTCCAGTATTAATTTTAATTTTCTCAATACTAGCCAAGAGATTGGCTGAGAAGAGCGTTTGTGGATGATCTATTTAGTGTCGAGTGGGACGCTAAACCTGAATCAATTATCCTGATGATGATGATGATGATGATACTGATGGTGGTGAATGCTAACCAGGAGGTGATCCGTGCGTGTCACCGGAGCCGTGCGACAACGCCGGCGTCTGTCGTCAGTACTATCAACAGTACGTCTGTCAGTGCACAATCGACTGGGTCGGAACACAGTGCCAACAACGTCAGTGCATCGCCGACACTTACTTCTTTAGTCCGCCCGACTTGCACTGCCTGTCGCGCCGGCTATGTGCTCTGCAGCCGTTTTTTCTTTTAATTTTATGTTTTAATTCTGTTCTGATTTCCGACAAAATTTCGCCAAATTCACCACAGACCGATCTTCAGGAAATTTGCAGGATTTATACACGTATGTTGGGGTTAGGGCCTTTAGGGGAGATGATCAATCTAACATTCGTTTTCCGAAGATCGCTCGATGGACGTTACTACGATAAGCAATTTATTTTTGGCGCGAGTCGGTGAAATTTCTTTGCACTGGCATTCCATAACGGATTGGAGGATCACCACGACGATCAACGGACAGAAACTTGGTGAACTTTGGTTCAGTAAGCTTATACCAAGAGATTACCACGCCAGATTATGTAATTTTGGAGGCGAATCTATTAAAAGGCTAAAGCTTAAATTCCATGGGACCGACAACGACACCGACATCCTCGCCGACTTCTGCGCGACGATCCTCGCGCGCAAGTCGGCGAGGAAGTCCGTGTCGGTGTCGGTCCTGTGTAATTTAGCTTTTTCCTCGCGAGGATGTCCGTTAGGGATGCGCGCGAGTACGTGTAAACGTGTACTGTATAGCTATCTTGTACCCGTTTACAAAATTACACGATAGGCGCATCCCTAAAGTCCATGTCGGTGTCGGTCCCATGGAATTCTAGCTTAAGCAAACTTCCACTAATTTCATAAATATTTGCCAAAATCATGCAATTCATGTGTATTTTATCGGCGGCTGTGTTCAATTCCAGCTTCAGCCGTACCAGACATATTATTATGTAGGCCTACTATTAGGCAGGGCCTGGCGGACTACATGCCACGCATTCTCTAGTTTGTCTTTTATCACACTGCTGGCGGAGGAAACTGAATAGATTGCAGTCACAGTCCGTGGAAAGGATCACGGATGTTGTGATCATGGAATTGTATGTGTGCGCTGCAGGCTGCGCGAGGTCGCTGGACGTGGCGTTCGTCCTTGACCTGTCATCGGGTGACCTTGACCTGATCTATCGGGTGAGCTTGCCGTTCATTCGCCAGGTGGCCGACGGTCTGCCGTTGCGACCTGACGGCACGCGAGTGGCATTTGTCACCGCTGTCGACACGCCCACCGTTCAGTTCTACTTCAACACTTACAGGTAGCCTAGCCTACACGACCAATTGGAGCGTTCCTATCCCTCGTCTCACATCATCTGACCTCATTTCATCATTCTCACGTCACCTCATTTCACGCCACTCCTTGATCTCATCTCATTGCCGACCGTATTAGCACGACATCGCCTATGTCGTGTTTGTCTGGCCGCCCGTTTGTTTCCGCTCTAACTTTTGAACCGAGTGACCTTTGACCTTGATCTTTTGAATGTGTATAGGTCATGACTGTAGCTCTCCTGGGATTAAAGTCAAGGTCACAAGTGAACTTCAAAAGTCAAGGTCAAAGCCTCAAAGGTCGAAATGTACACGATGCCACACTTCCACTGCCCCGTTCAGTTCAGTTATTTCTATCTTTGTTTATTTGCCCATAACAGAGAAATAAAAGTGTGAATGAAATACAGATGGGCAAGACAGAAAGGCCGCAGAATCTGCTCTTATAACTGTCTTCATTAAACCGAATATTTATCAAGTAATTACCGAACACAGGTACCGAATGAACTATAGTCAATCAGTAGTTAAAATCTTTGCGAAAATCAACCTTGAGAAGAGAAAGCCTAAAACTGGTGAGTGAACTAGAATGTATACATTTTGCCGGTAAACTGTTCCATACATTTATTACCACTGGGAAAGCAAAAAGCTGTTTTCTGGCGTTTAAACGGATATGGTGCACATACAACTTATAAGTTGAGATGAAATGGGGTCAGCAGAGTTGAGATAATCGAGGTCGCGAACACGGTTGTAGCTATACGAGTGCTACCTGTGTAGCTCAACGGATCCAAACGACATCCGTCAGGCGCTGAACGTGTGGCCGGTGAATGGTGCCCCGTGCGTGCCTGCCGCCCTGCGTGCCCTGCCGTCGTCCGTGTTTCCTCGTGGAGGTCGCACAGGCACTGTGCCGGGCGTCGCCGTCCTCGTCACCGACGCCGACACACCCTTCGACTACACCGACTGGCTAGCGGCCGCCGACCAGGTGCGATCAACTGGCATCGAGCTCTACGTCATCGCCGTCGGCACCGGACCGTACCCGGTCGCCATGGCGGCCGTTGCTAGGGACGCCGACCACGTGATCAACGTTCCCACGGCTGACGACGTGGCGACCGCTTCCGGGCAGATGCTCAGACGACTCTGTTTATGAATGAAAAGTTATTATGTAAAGTTGCGTTAACGTTGATTGTAACATATAGAAGATTTCGTCGTCGGTGCAGGGGCCGTATCACGTTGCCACGGCAACAGTTGCTAGGGACAACGACCGTGTCGGTAGGCCTAATTACCTTACGCGGCCGGTGAATGTGTCTACGTGATTTCTCAGGATTGAATTGATCCTTTGAGTTTCTTTCAGTGCTCTGAGTCTATTGATGGCCGGGGTGACAGGAAGGGCATCCAGTCAGTAATTACAAGGTTTATTTCCAAATCTAGTGGGTGAAAGAAATAAGCCGAGGGCCGATCGAGGTACTGCAGCTATAGTTCTTTTAAAAAACGGCTGTTAGGGCCTACAACGAAACACAGAAGTAGGGTTAGGCCTGACTGCCGTTTACATGTTCACTTCGCCTTGTCTGTGAAAAAAACACTAAGGTTCGTGTGCACAGAGCTCGATCATAATTAACGTTAACCATCGGTTAACTAACCCACTTCGCGACACTTTTAATTGGCTGATGTATCGCGTTAGTTGTCTTGACGACGCGGCCGCCGAGTTAATCTATCAAGTACCGTTAAGTTTTTTAAACTGCACCAGGTGCAACTGGAGCTTAGTATAGGTGTTACTGTTGTCAATGGTACTTGCCTCGTTATCATGGCAGCCGTTGCTAAGTCTTCACAACGGCTGCCATGACAACCAGACAAATACAGTTGACAAGAGCAACACCTGTACTAAGATCTAAGGACGTCAGCCACGTGACGAACACACACACGAAAGGTTAATGACGTCGTTGTACTGCTGATGGAATGATCGATCGATGTAACGTCATTTTAGCTTATGACAGTTTGTTTTTAAAACTTGATTTTGTTTTATAACGTCAAATATTTTCACTTTTTTGTTTATCTGAATGTTGTTGTTGCTCCAATTGCTGTTCCTGGTTAGCTCCGAAGATCAAGCAAAAAGTCAGCAGCCTGCAGGCTTATTATTTTAGGCCCTACAAACGACGTATAGGCCTATTAGTACAAAAGTAAATTAGTAAGGTAGGCCTACAGTAGTTGATTATTTCCTTTTTAGTGACCGTAGCAAAAGTTCGGCTTATCCTATGCGATAATTTGAGTGTAGGGCCCATAGGCTTACGTTTTGCAACGTTGGTGTATGCCTAGGGCCTAGGGTGACACGCCAGTTACCGTCATCCAACCAGTTATCGTCACCTGTTGTAATAAACATTACTTGTTTAGCCCGCTCGGCTAAGTTTCCGACCGGGCTATATAGTTTGCTTGCGTTTTCTTCTTCTTTTTTTTACTCCGAGCAAAGCTATCTCAGTATCTACTGGACCGATTTTCACGATCTTTTCCCCAAATGGAAGGTATTTGCGTGAATTTTCTTGATCAGGTCCAGTTTTTCCGATTACTCAAGGGACGTTGCCATGGACCAATTTGTGTCGTAAGCGAAACACAAACCACGTGCGATTTTTGCACTTTTTACACCATGTGAAAGCGTTTTGGGTGTAGATGATAGATCTGATTTTTTTTCAATATCTCAAGGGAGGTTGCCATGGCAACCAATTTTGTGTCGTAGCGGACCTGTTCGCTGGGAGTTGAAGTATCTCAGGATCCACTGGACCGATTATCACAATCTTTGCACCATATGGTAGGTATTGAATTGCAGATGATAAATCCGACCTTCTTTGTCCGATAACTTAAGGGACGTTGTCATAACAACCAATTTTGTGGCAAAATTACCTACCCCCTTGCACTTATTGCTCTGGCATTCAGAAACGGAATGGGATAGGCCTAACGCCGTGTATATACATGATTAAATAGCGCCACTAATGTCACTATAGGCTATCGTTTAAAATTCTGGTGAAGATCGGTGCAGTAGTTTCGTCGGAGAACATTCTAATCGAAATTGCGTTGCGTGTTCACATTGTGGTTCGGCGCCTCTGCATCCCGCGTAGGACACTATGGCGCTATACAAATGTTGTATTATATTATTATTATTATTTCGTCGAATATCTCTGGTTGTACTGGACCTATTTTCGCAATCTTTTCACCGTCTGAAAGCGCATTACGTGCCAATGATGGATCTATACCTCATTCTCCAATTTGTCAAGGGACGTTGCCATGGCAACCAAATAATGTTGCCGGTAATGAAGGTAAACTGATACTACGAGCATTCTTTGCAGTTTGGCAGATGGTAGCATGGTTGTTTCACTACTACTTGCTATAGGGGCGACACTGTGGCGCTATTAGCTAGGCTTTACCATGCATTTCTAGTTTGACTTCTATTGTGCTGCGTCCTCAGAATTAACAGTTTGTCAGACATTCACAAGTGAAATTTGTGAAAGATGTAGTTTCCACCGTGTTACAATTTTCCATATTTTTTTCAATTTCGTGCTATTACTCGCATTCGTCCGTTGTTCAGTGATGGATTTTAGTCAAAAATCAGGTGGCATGATGAAGTATGGCCAAAATACGAACCACACAGCTAGCCTGGTGGTAGGCTAGATAATGATGGCAATGACAGACAAGAAAGTTTGTGGAAGCAGCAAGGCGCAGTGAAGACGCATCTTCATTGAGACGAGAGCTGCAGCGCTGTTCTTCTTGTGGTATTTCTCGGCGACGTTTGCACTATCGGTTGAATTCGGATCCACACAGAAATCATTTCCTGTCAAGCATGTCATGAAAACTAAAATTATCCGAAGTGACATTCGCGAGAAAACATTCACTAATTTCTGGTAGTTTTAAATGCGTTAATTTCAGGGGCATAGCGACGGGGGTATATCGGTATATATACCCGCCAAAATCAGTCTACCTTACAAATTTTTATGTGGTTACTTTTACTGGTTGTTTTGTTCACATGTGGGACATTAACATGTTTTGATTTTGAAACTGGAATAACTACTTAAAATTTATACCCCCCAAATGAAATTCCTGGCTACGCCCCTGGTTAATTTTATTGACGTTCTCAGTAACCGCAAAGGGTCGTTCACGATTTCACAGAACGCATTATAAGCAGACACTCATTGAACTCTTTTTACCTTACCGTCCGGGATATAATTTGCTTGCGTTAATTTCTTTCTTTTTCGAATTTAATTGGGTGTGGGGAAACACTACAATGCCGAGCGAGCTATACATTAAGCTTTGCCACGCATTTCTAGTTTTATAGGCCTAAGATTAAACAAAACTACTTGCTGTTAATAATTACCCGTTTAAATAATCAGGTTGTTATGGCTGCGTCACCGAGAGCTGTCGAGGTCTAAGCCAAACTACGACTTCTGGCATTTACGATCATTGGAGCCTTGCATTTGACTTGCAAGGTATGACTTCCTATTAGTGGTCTAGAGTGATCTTCTGTCTAGTTCAAACAGTTGTGAAAACATGACATCAGCCACAAAACAGGAAGTAGCCTACGTATAAATGGGAGAAACTGGATGCAATATGCACGCATCAAGGCAGTTCTAATTCATGCAGCGCTACATGATATAGCCTACTGTAGGCTAGCTATGCGTGGCTAATGGCTATACTGTATACCTGTGGCTGAGCTGTACGTTCCCGGTAAGCAGTACCATCCTCTCATGTCGCACCTGTTGTCGTCGTCCGCTGGTCCGCTGCAGCCACAGACGGCGCCCTGGATGGATGAGCGCGTTACACAGTCACACGGACAGTCGGCTACCACGCGTGGCTTCTCAGCTGCTGCCGGTGAGCTTAACTTACTCACATCCTTCTCCAACATCGTTGCTGCTTCCTGGGCTCTCTCTGCAGCCGTGCCAACGTCGTCCGTCATCTGTGTCCCAGTACCACGGCACAGCTGACGAGCAACTCGTGGGAATTCCCGCGGGTCCCGCGCGCGGGGTTTTTTAACGTGCAGTTCTACGCAAAATACGCACTTCTAAATCAATCTGTGCACTTGTAAAGACATAGGCCTATTTGTGCAACTGAAAGTACATGTTGCTAATATTTTCCAGTAGCATTCATTTGATTTTGAACTGACTTTGTCAATTTTTGATCTGTCGGGAGAACAAAAAAATGGGTTGTTGGAAAACATCCCTCAGAAAAAGTCCAACAGATAAACACAACTAAATCTAGGCTATGCACAGTGAAATGCACCCAGCATGACAAAACCCAATCCAGAAAACTGTAAGAACTGTTGATATAAGTGTGTTTATGATTGTGCACAACTGTCGTATACAATGCAGCACAGAACAGTTCCGATAATCTCCCCTCTTACCTCCAGACAAACACCATAGCTCAGCTAGATGTTGTCTATCAGAGGAGAAGGGATGTTACCTTTCCAAACATGGGTCATCAAGGGAGGCTAGCTCAAGGAAGGACCAAAGCCTGAAGCCAGAATGGCCAACAGCGGGGAGTGGGTTTTGGACAGCGAACTGCAATCTCCCTAACAGGGGGGAGGGCAGAGCAGAGTGCTATATACTGCCGTACAAAGCCAAATCACAGCAACTGGGAAAACCATAATTTTACAGGAAAAGCTGAAAACCAACTTTTTCCTATATATAAAATATGGTATAATTTATGCCGTTGATGTTGATGTCAATATGTTCGTGTTATTTTACTGTTTGAAACTGTATATGAACTGTCAGAGTGTCTGAAGCTTATTGGAAATAAAGTTTGGAACAGTTATTCGACTGTGTTTTGGCGTTGTTTTACCTTTTATAATGAATCTGATATGCAATGGCAAAGCCTATAATAGGCCTAGGTTGGTTTTCTTTTGGTTTATTTTTATGTATTTTGGGGCTTCAAAAATCACCATTCCCGCTCACCTGTTCTGCAGGACTATCTGCAGGTATGATCCATTGGGATTTTTACCTCGCGACGCTATGCTAGCGGTGCCCTGTGTGAAAAATCATTATGGGCGAACTTATGTTGATGAATTTATGCTGCCGACCTGCCTTAGGGGTGCAGGTTTTTTTGAGACACAGTGTAGATAACGTATACACAATAGCAAAAGCGAGTACGAGGGCGGCTGGGCCTATCGAAGGGAAATCGAGTCAGTGAAAGTCCTTACATTGTTGCCAGCACCGACGCGGAACAGGACGCCAGTCCGCCTGTTCCTCGTGGACGTCGAATTCGCTCTGGGTGCGATGATGTCGCCGGTGGGTCTGAAGAACTCAGGCCGACACTCGAAGTCGGCGCAGTCTGACGATCCATCCCCACACGTACATCTGACGCGATAGGTCACTACAGACGTATCCGACTTTGGCGGCAGGCGACAGAACTTACACTCACACTCACAAGTCGCCGTTATGTTCCAGTTCCGCAGTACGGTTAGCGAGCTAGGTAGAGCCTCCCTCTCCAAGCCTACACAGCGCGACAGCAACAGCCACAGCGACAGTGATATAATAACACGATAGCCTGAAGTAATTTGGGAAAAGGCCGCGTCGCCACCACATGGTTTCTTTGTCACACACGCGACTCTATACATCACAAACCAGCTCACGATTGCTTCAGCCGTTTTTACACAGATGACGGATGTATCAAACACACATACACACTGAAAGACACACAAACGGACATACATTTGCACTGTATACAGACCACGCTATACGCGTGCACATGCGACAATAGGCAATAGGCCACACTGCATCTATGCAGACTATGCGACCTGTTAATGTCCAACATTACAACAGTTCACATGGATGGAAATTTTTGGCCAAACGTTCAAACAGTGTTAGGGCTAGTAGGTAGAGAGTTAGTAGGGTCAGCAGGGTTATGGTTTTAGGCCCCTTTCACATTGGAAATTAATTTTGAAATTAATTTCGAAATTTGTGTTAATTTGTTCCATGTTCCTTTCGCAAGAAATTTTCTAGTGTGAACAGTCAACTTTCGAATGAAATAAATTTTGAAATTCTATCTCGCAATTTAGAACATGTTCAATTTTGCGATATTTTGTGGAAGAAATTTCGCTCATGGAGCACTGTGATTGGTCAATCGGCAGTGTTTACAAACATTGATATGAAGCGTCGACGATGTTGGCTTTCAAAAGTTTATTTCCAATGTGAAAGTGCTTAATTAAAATTTCGAAATTTTTATTTCAAAATACAAATTCGAAATTAATTTCTAATGTGAAAGGGGCCAACTGGATTCATAACTGGCTGAATAACCGTACAAACTCTACAAAGTTTGTCAAGGATGTGTCAAAGGTTTCTGCAGTTACAGCCAGTATTATCCAGGGATCGGGACTCGATCCAGCTGCATACCTCGTTACTGCTGCAGACCTACGACCTATTCGTGCAGGCAACAGGATAGTAAAGTATGCTGATGAGTGATGATACTCATCTAAATGTTCTGGAGGCTGATTCCAGCTTCTGTAATGACGAACTGAGCAACATTCAGACCTGAGCTACAAAAAATAATTTAAATATTAACTAGACTACAATAAGTCAAACGAAATAGTTATTTGTGCTAGTGTCTCACGCCGATCTTCTGAACAACTTCCTCCACTGTGTCAAAATGTTGAGAAATTGGACAATCTGACTGTTCTTGGAATAACATTAAATGCTCCAGTCTACCGTACATGTTACGAATTCTGCACAGTCATGGAATATCAGACATGTCACTACAAGACGTTTTCCGTGCTACTGTCCTGGCCAAACTAACTTACTGTTCACCAGGCTGGTCTGGTTACTGTACCGCTGCAGATTTAGGCATGCTTGATGGTTTTCTGCGCTATGTTTCCGATGACCTTGGGTGACACCAAACCGCCCAAACCACCTCCATTTTTGCATTTTGCGTCGCCTTTCATATTTTCGTAGTGAGTAAACATAGAGACTTCATATTTGGTGTACATGTTGATCGTAGAACGACGTAGATAGTCCAAGCCGACGGACGACAAACCGTCCCTGAAAGGGGAGTGGTTACGTCATGTAACACGTTTTAAATTTTGGAGGCCCCATCCATATCTCTGGAATGGCTGAAGCTAGAGTTCTCAAATTTTGTACAATAAGGGAGACTATATCAAATCTTGTCAAAGGGATGAAAAATCACCCCTAAAAGAGGCTTGGTTTTGCTCACGTGACCCATTTTTGTATGCACAACTGTGGAGTTAGAAAAAATTCTTTATGGCACTTGGTGAACTGCGATAAACAATGTCGTCGACGACGGACTACTGCTTATCGCACCTACGGCGCTGAGGCCACACTAAGGCTTAGGCCTAATTATCGGTTCGATTTGTCACTCTATTTGTTGCAAAGTTGGCTGTATAAATGATAGACAACAAATCAATTAATGGAGTTTGAGCATTATCGTTCAAATATGTGGTAAAGTCCGACATTTCTTGGTCGGCGTAGCAATTTGCTATCGACCGACGCTCGTTGCCTGGTAATTCTACTTGGTGGGCCGTGCAATATGGTCAATTTTACGTGAAGCAGCGTCGCGCGGTCCATCAGCGTTAGCAGATATACTTGTTTTGAGTTGTTGCACACGTTTTCTTGAACACTGACACGTGCAGAGAAAAAATGTTTTCGTAAATCATAATGAAACGTATGGTTAAGACGTTTGTAACTGTTGCCTCTATAGTGTTAGCCCTGACGTTGAATGGAAGATGACGTGATCATATATGCTGTGTATTATTTTAAAAATCTCAGTCATATCACCTCACTATCGTCCAACTTTTAGAGTATGAAGATTTAAGTAAAATAATCTATCACTATATGATTTATTTTTCAGTTTAATAACGAGTTTAGTTGCATGCCCTCTTTTGAATTTTTTCTATCTCTGTAATATATTGCCTTGTTTAAATAGGCACCAGACTGAACAGCAAATTCAACATGAAAACAGACCATAGATTTATAAAGTAATATAAAAGTGTTATCATCCATATAGATGAACTTTCTTTTTAAAATGCCTAATATACGGTAAGATTTATTAATTTTTTTCTGAGATATAATCTCTAAATGTGAGATTGCTATCGAAATGTACTCCCAAATCAACCATGGAATTTACTTTTTCCGGAGGGAATACTTGATTTTTGTCGATAATATGATAACTGATGTCTATCGGGTGTTTTAAACAGTAAGAGACAGATTTGTATTTATCAATATTTAATCTTAAAACACATTCATCAGACTACTTTTTTTACTAAGTTTATTACTTATTGTAATTTTACCTGATCATTGTTATCTCAAATAATTTTATGTAGCTTCGAGTCATCGGCATATAAAAATATTTCCGAACTAGGATCTTCAACATCACAAAGCTCTGAGAGATTGTTAATCTAAATTAAGATCTAGAAATGCGTGACAAAGCCTAGCGTATAGCCTGCTCGGCACCATAGTATCGCCCCCTAGCGAATGCTAGCGAATAATAATGAAACACACTATAAATGTGTGCATAAACTGACCGACTTCCGATTTATTTCTACTTGCGGACCCGTACCGGCTATTATATACTACTGCAGTGCAAGGCATTACCGAAGCACGTGTCGTGTCTATGTGTTAACAAGACAAATAACTGACACATGACATGCGTTCCTTGCATTTTACGTTCTTGTCAAACAAATCAAATCAGCAAATGTATGGCAGTTGACGTAGGCATGGCGTGAATACCAGAGCTACTAAGTGGGAGTGTGCCATTTTTTTCACAAATTGGTTGCCATGGCAATGTCCCCTGAGTTATCAGAAAACTAGAAATGCGTGGCAAAGCCTAGCTAATAGCCCGCTTGGTGCCACAGTGTCGCCCCCTAGCAAGTAGTAGCAAAATGAAACCGTGCTGCCATCTAGCAAACGTGCAAAGAATGAACGTAGTATCATTTGCCTTCATTACAGCAACATTGTTTGGTTACCATGGCAACGTCCCTTGACAAATTGGAAAATAAGGTACAGATCCATCATCGGCACGTACATCAATTTCATATGGTGTAAAGATTGCGAAAATCGGTCCAGTACATCTGGAGATATTCGACGAAATACGCCGAACTACGACGTCAACACACAACGCAATTTCCATTCGGCTGTTCTCCTCTGAAACTACTGGACCGATCTTCACCAAAAGTTTTGCACGCTATAGTGGCATTAGTGACGCTATTAAATCATGCATATACATGGAGTTTTGCCTGTTTTGTTTCTGACGACTGCCGCCGCTTTGAAGTTTTTTGCTGGCGAATAATAAATTTCTTCGCGAAGTACGTAATTAATGATATCTGCCAATTCCGGTGGCTAAGAGTTTTGTCGATTTGATGTAATGGTCGTCTGTTGTAGCCTAGGCATGTGGCAACTTCTATGATGAAAGTTTGTTTTTTGTTTCGACGCGGCATCTGTTTTGTTTTTGAGATGCAGCTGATGCGAACTGCTCCACCGCTGCAGTCGACCACTTGCGATTACGAAACGGCAGCAAACACTGTAAAATCCACTCCGACATCGTAAGCTTGTGATGTCTGAAGACAAAGGTTTTACTTAGAAGCAACAACTATTGGCAATAATAGCCTTGTCTATCCACATCAGCACGAGGAGTTCTTTGGTTTAATTTTGAACTATTTCGGCATTATAGTTTTGTCCCAGCGCACGCTGCGTGCACTACCCGGGGGG
>Ga0209782_1001405_pt1 | contig 12501 bp, 17 predicted proteins | sample WorMetmaBAHAMAS1_FD_187390 | JGI IMG/M metagenome (GOLD analysis project Ga0209782, IMG submission 187390) | Marine gutless worms symbiont microbial communities from Max Planck institute for Marine Microbiology, Germany - Inanidrilus... | ecosystem: Host-associated > Annelida > Digestive system... | reverse complement strand
AACTATACCAGCCTTATCCCTGGACCCATCATCTATGGACCCATCTGACCTACCATCCCAAACCACATCCATATCCGATCAGTCGTTCTGCCACAATGCACCGGACAGACCGAAAGACAAACCAACAGATGGTTGGAGGGAATGTTCGATGGCTACACTGGCTGCTTTTGCTCCATAGAGAGTGCAGCAGCATAATAATAGCTAAGGAATTATTAGCGCGAGATGTAATATATACATCTCGCGCTTATGCTACGATGTCAGTATCCGTCTGTCCGTCTGTCTACGGACACTGACATCGTAGCGTAAGTGCGAGATGTATTAGCCTAACTATGAATCAAACAGCCTGCTCGGCATGCCTTCCCGGTGGGCTGGATGTTTTGCTTGCATAAATTTCTTTATTTATTTTAAAATTCTTTTTATTGATTACTTGGAGACCAATTATCTCTGGATTTCTGGGAGATTGTACGAAGGGAGATTGTACCAAGTCTTGCCAAAAGGATGACAAATAACTCCCAAAAGGGGCGTGGTTATGTTCACGTGACCAGTTTTTGCCTGCGCAACTGTGGACTTATAAAAAAATTTCGCCACGACATGCTGTTAGCTGAGTTCAACAATGCAGTTGACGACGAACTCTCACCTTCGACGGTCGACGCTAGTGCTGCCATACACTAAGGCTTAAGCTCCATCGGTTCGATCTGTCACTGTGTTTGATGCGAACTTGCTTGTATAACATATAGACAATAAATCGATTAAGTGGAGTTTGAGCATTATCGTTCAAATATGTGGTTAATAAAAATAACCGACATTTCTCGGTCTGTGTAGCAATTTGCTATCAACCCAAGCTCGTTGCGTGGTAATTATAATCGGCGGTCAGTGCGTTATGGTCGATTTTGCGTGAAGCAGCGTCGCGCGGTCCATTGGCGTTAGCATCTATACTTGTTACACGATGTAGCAACATCATCGCCGTGCGTGCATTTACATGGCGATATTATAATTCGTTGTGCAACGCCTAAGCAAAGTATAACTGCGGTCAATTTAGACATCTGCAAACGGCCATCAGAATTAATTGGTTACCATAGCAACGTCCCTGGGGCGATAACAAAACTAATGCCATTTTTTGTAAGAAGCACTAATCTTTCTACCAATTGTGAAATCTTGGTGAAGATCGTACCAGCATATTCTGAGATATGTGGTGCAATATGCCAATTTTGCCCAGTTTTTTGCCCAGTTGTTCCAAAAAAAATTAATTTATGCCTTCTTAAACTGGACCAATGTTCGTCACCTTTTTACACCATGTAGAGTAATTACTGCTGTTATTAACCCTAGTGTTGCAATGGTATTTTTAAAAACGTACGTTGCAATTGGGGGGGGGGGTAAATGACCCCCAGGTGTATCTCGGGTTCTCTGCCACCTAGAGATAAAATTGCAAAGGCTATACCCGTGTTTTCGAGAGTAAGCTTTTCAACGGTCCCCATGGTACCTTTTCCGGTGATTCCTTTACCCCGAAATTTAAGATGGCGCCCAAAAACCGGAAGTAGTTTTATTTTGTCACGTGTGGTTGTATTTCAACGATATTTGAGTCGATTATTGTGTTTTCCTGGTCGGCAAATTGAATGCCACTATTGTTATTCATACCAGAATTCATATTGATGTCACATTTCATGATGGTGGCGAAAAAGCACCACAACCACACTGAATCTGAGATCGTCGACATGCGAACGCAGTGAATGTTATGTGCAAAACTGAAATTACTTCCGGTTTGTGGTCGCCATCTTGAAAGATTGACTGCTATACACAATGTTTGCGACGACAGACTACTGATTATCGCACCTACGGCGCTCCAGGTATCACTAAGGCTTAGGCCTAAGCTCCATTGGTTCGATTTGTCACTGTGTTCGTTGCAAAGTTGGCTGTATAACATATACAGGGTTGCCAATAAAAAACAATCCCTTAGGAAAAATTCATTATCTCAGTTACTGTAAAAGATTTCTTCACCAATTTTACAGCTTTTACAGAGGAGGATTGACGCCACATACGCAGCAAATTTCGTCACAATAGTGGCTGTTGTTTAAAAGTTACAACCATTTGAACTTAAAAGTATAGTTTTCCAAGTGAACCAGTAATTAAACTGCAATTTCAATGTAAAAATAACAGAAAATGCACCCTATGGATGTGGATATGCTAAAACACAATCAAAGACACATGCCAAAGCTGGCCAATGTAATGCTGAGATAAAAAACCATTTTGTCGACGATACAGAATGATTTGCTTCACGATTCATTGATAAGGCAATTGTATCATTTTGCAACAGATTTCAATCATGTGTTGCTGCAACTGGTGGGCACTGACATTGAGAACAGTCTGTTTAAATACAGAGTGAGCTATAGGCATCTGACATTCACGATTGAAACATCTGAACTGTTGATGACAAGCTGTAAAAATTTGATTTGCTATCCGTGCATATTCAATGTATAACTGCATGTTTACTTGAAAAAAGTGAACTTTAAAGTTTAAACTGCTGTATCTGAGGAACTATCTAAGTAATTTCAACAAAATTCGCAGAATATATTGTGTGAATACTCACATAAAAAGTCTAAATTTTTGGCTCAAATCCATACTACCATGACTGAAATACAGCATTTTTTTCTAGGGGATTGTTTTGTTATTGACACATCCTGTAGACAACAAATCGACCAAGTGAACTTTGAGCACTATCGTTCAAATATGTGGTAATAACCAACATTTCTCATTCTGCATAGCAGTTTCCTATCAACCAACGCTCGTTGCCTGGTAAGTAAACTCGGTGGGCAGTGCGATATGGTCTATTTTGCGTTAAGCAGCGTCGCGCGGTCCATCGGCGTTAGCAGATATACTTGTATAATCCCCATACACAGGGTGTGCCAATAAACAATCCCCTAGAAAAAATGCTGTATTTTAGCCATGGTAATACGAATTTGAGCCAAACTGTTAGGCTTTGTATATGAGTATTAATACAACATATCCTGTGAATTTTAGTGAAATTACTAATATGGTTTTTCAGATACAGCAGTTTAAACTTTAAAGTTCACTTGTTCAAGTAACGTGCAGTTGCACATTGAATATTCACAAACAACAAATCAAATTTTTCTCATCTTTTTGACGACAGTTCAAATGTTTCAATCATAAATATCAGATGCCTATAGCTCACTATGTATTTAAATAGAGTGGGCACAATGTAAGTATCCACCAGTGACAGCAACACACGATCGAAATCTGTGGCAAAATGATGCAATTGCTTTATCAATGAACTCGAGAAGCAAATCATTCTGTATTGACGACAAAACGGTCTTTTATCTCGGCATGATATTGGCCAGCTTTGGCGTGTGTCTTTGATAGTATTCCAGCATAGCACACCACAGATGATGACCAATTGGCATATCCATATGGTGCATTGGCTATTATTTTTACAAAGAGAATCGCAGTTTAGTTACTTGTTCACTTGAAAAATGAAATTTCAAGTTCAAATGGTTGTAGTTTTTAAACCACAGGAAATATTGTAACATAATTTGCTGTGTACGTGGCCTGAATCCTCCTCTGTGAAAGCCGTAAATTTGGCGAAAAAAAACTATTAAAGTAACTGAGATAATGAATTTTTAACGGGATTGTTTTTTATTGGTGCAACCTGTCTACGTCTAACAGTCGTGATAATGCAGTGATGATTGGTGCAGTAGTTGCTGGGATATTCGGTGGGATATGCCACCTTTTGCCAGCTCGTCCAAAAAGGTGCATTTCTTACCCTCGTAATCTCTGGCGTTAGTTGACCAAAGTTACCAAATTTGTACACGATGTAAACGATCACTTGCGCTATAAAGCTGCTTATCCATATTGTCATATTCTAAGCTGGTGATCAGATGCTCCTGTAAGTTTGTGTGTTTGTGTGTGTGTTTCTGTCTGTCTGTGGTCTGTGTGTCCACGCTGGCCAATATCATGCCGAGATAAAAGACCGTTTTGTCGTCAATACAGAATGATTTGTTGGCTTGAGCTATCAAGTCCACCAAAGTTGGTATACGAAGGAAGACCACGGCAGATGCTTGCCGTGCTGAAAAATGAGATTGAAAAATCAAAGGTAAAAGTCACGGCAGGGTCATGAAAAATTACGGTCGTACGTAGCTAGTGAAGTGTAGTGCTGCGTCTGGACTGCACGTCAATATGACTATACACGTTTGTAGTTTCTTATTGTATCACAACAATACAAACGTTGAATACACGTATATTTTACAGTACTACCATTTGCTAGGAAATACATATCAATAGTGAGGTGCACAGACTAAATGAATCATGCACCAAGCATAATGGATAAATTGAAATAATAGATTAATAATGTTGAATGCCAGGGCACCGACATCGTCATCAGCGGAAGCCAATTGCGCCGGTTACCTTCAACGTCTGAGTGTAGCGGGTGCAATCTCCACCAGCTTCGGCGAACGTGAAGTATTTGGAGGGCATCACACGGCCAGAAGGATTAGTGGAAAAGAGCGGATCTGCGCAGAGTTCGTCGTCATGTGGACCGGTGTAGTTGAACGGTGGACGTTCGGCGTAGTTGGTAAACAGCGCTATGTAGCCAATGTACGACTCGCCGTCGCAACTGTTGTCAGTTGGTCTCACCTGTTCACACAGTTTGACTTTTATCCTGAGAGGTGCTGGAATGGCTCGCTTGCCTGATGGCCCAACCATGGGCATAATGGGCATGGCTAAAGGCACACAGTAATACAGTCACGTGATGGGTAGGCATGTTTGTTTATGCATGTTGATCGTCTGCCAGTAAATATAAAAGTAAATGAAACTTATTAAAGCATTGATTGATCGAGTTTAGGTTTATCGTGCCGCCAGAGATGTGAGGTGAACTTTTCAACTAAGATAACAGTAAAATTTCATGAAAATTTCGAAATTTTCAAAGTCCTTTTTTGAGATTTTTAATACAATTTTTCTGCTGTTGCTTAAAAGTGACATAAAACACATAAACAAGTTAACAAAAATGCACAATTATGAAACGTATAAAAATCGCTCCACAAAATAATAATATGAAACTAAAGCTAAACAGTCAACTGTATAAGAACCGCTCACATATATGTGTGTATCATTATGCACAACTGTTGTACACGACACAGCACAGAAAAGTTCCGATAATCTTCCCCCTTAACTTCCAGACGAACATCATTGCTTGGATGCTGTCTAGTGGAGGGGAGAGTAAAACCTGTCCATGAAAAATGCTCCATAAGCTGGCGAGTTTCTGTCGGTCGAATAAACTGTCAGTAGGATAAGACGGCCGCTTTTGGCTCTATTTCTGTTTCCGGCACGCCCACTTTTGTGACGTCACATAACCAAGAATATTTAACTACTAAAATTAGTAATTAAAATTAGTGATGGTTCAATTTTTACTTTTAATAATATTTTTGCGAAATCTTTCGTGAAATGTTTTACAAAAACTTTTGTGATATTTTTTACTAACCTCGAGGTTTTTGTCGTGGCTAAGTAAGACTGGCTAAAAAATTTCAAAAAAGTTTTACAAAAATTTCTGCGAATTTTTCATAGCTATCGCAATGAAAATTTCAATCTTAGTCCCACGAGTGGAATTGGAATTAATATGCGGTTTTGTTGCATCACTAACGAGTTATTAATTATTTTTGGAGTTACTAAAAATAAAAAAAAGTTGGTGCAATAAATAAGTAACGTGCTTCGAACCGCTCTGAACCAGTACGAGATGTTACTTATTTATTTCGCAATTACTACAAATGGAGCAGGATGTGACGGACGGCAATGGATGAGCAACAAAACCGAGAAGAACAAAAAGAACAACATGAAGAGGAGGAGGAGGAAGAGGAACGAGACGACGGACGTCGTCGTTGACGATGTGGCAATTGCAGCACGAGCTATGTTGTCGACCACTGCAATCACGCCTATGCGCGTCATCTGCGAGCCGGTTGTTCACAATGGAGATGTTGTAGGATTTGCAGGCGTTATCTGTCTGACGTGTGTTACGACAAGGAGCAGCAACAGACCTGTCGGGTAAGTGTTTTTCGTTTAACCTTTTAAGTGTTTGCTGCTGCTGCTGCTGGTGGTGGTGTTGCTGACGTACACTCTGCTCGAGTGCAAACCCATCGGTGGCGGTGTTTTGTTGCAGGCTTGTGTGAATAGAAGATTCCGAAGCAATCGTCATCACAGAAGAGACGCGTTGGCTGGACGTATCGTACAGATCGACTTGGACGTTACCGAAGAGTCGGACACGTTCGAGCAGTTATTCCACCATCTGGAGGCGAACGTTGACGACCTTGACGGGTGAGCGTTGTTATGTTGACATTGACAATTTTGTACTAGGCACGGCGAAAAATGAGTGAATGCAGAAATCTGTTTTAGTTCTGTCTGACTTCACATTACTACCGGTTCGAGTGTGGTGCTCTTGTTCTCGCCTCCGCCGGTCGTTAGTCAGAACAGACGATAATTAAGCTGCCTTGGCTGCCTGCCTGCCCTGTTGACTGTGGCACGACTGACTGTTGCTGTGCTGTGCTGTTTAGGTCAATGCATCTGCATTTTCTGGCCGAGGCAGATTTCGTACGCCCGACAGTCGACGACCCCAGTCTGGCCAACGAGTCAACAGCTACGAGCCGCATCAGAGCCTACTTTCACACGCGCTCCGTTCACGTCAGCATATTGCATCATCCACTATTAAACATTGCCGCATTAGTGAGCGAGTTGAACAATGCTGTCGAACAGTTTACTTGCCACTGTAGCTGTTATGTGTTGGTAAACGTCACTAGACTGACTCTTGTGATGGTTCCCTTTCACCTCATGGGCGGTTCGTCCTACTTCCTGACACCCCGCCAACTGCCGCTAAACATCCCATCATCAACTCAAAAAACCTTAACGACGACATGTGCATCACGTGCCCTGTTCCTGCAACCAAGAATGCCGATTGCCTCTACAATTACAAGTCCCGCAAAAATGCCATCGACTGCAGCTCTTTCCAAAACAGTTTCCGCTCTTTGAGCAGGATAACCCCACCATTGCCATTCATTGCTTGGCTTACGACGACTCCAACGAGTGTTTCTAGATACTGTACCTTTTGCCCCACATGCACCTGTGCCCACACAAAATCGGTCTACTCTTGCTAGATTCACCCAATGGCCGTCGCCGTGCGCACCACTACATCTGGTGAAGAACCTCTCCCGTCTCATCTCAAGCAACTTTTCTCACAAACACGCCCCTTTCGTTTGCATGTCCTGTCTGCAGCCTTTCACGTCACAACGTGTGCCAGACCAAGACAAACCCAAATGTCTCGCCCACGCTCCTCAGCAGTGCGTCTGTCCGAGTCCCGATAAGGCCACGTTGCATTTCGAATCACACCACTGCGAATTTCTGTTCGACTTTTATCTGGCGACAGATATTGAGTGTTTTCTCCGACCGCCCTCCGACGACAAGCCCAACGTCGACGCACACCATGTCCTGTCTGGATTTTGCGTCTATCACATCACGGACCACGAAGCTTACCGAACAGACCCCATCGTATATTTGGGCAGAGACATGATGGCGAATTTCTTTTGGCACATCTTTGCCGAGTCAAACGCGATAAGCGCCATTCTTTCCTGCGACGTGTTGATGGTGCCGCTGACTGATTCCGAAATGTGGGAGTTTGCCCGAGTGACGACTTGTGGAAATTGTGGGTGCGGATTTTTGCAGACGAATCCAAAAATGCGGCACCACAATCACGTCGACGGTCGTTATCAGTTTGTGGCATGTTGCTCCTGCAACCTGGTACTGAATTCTCTCATGTGTATTGTCTTCGTGGACTTGTGTCAGTTTCTTGCCACCTCCCTCGACAACCTTGTTAAGGAGATGAGAAAGTTGGGAGAAGAGAAATTCGCGAACACGATCAGGCATTTTGGTCGTAACGACGTATAATTTGAGAAAAGTTGCAACCCTTACGAGTACTTGACCAATGATCAAAGCCGGACGAGACTGAGCTGCTGCCGAAGTCGGCCTTCTACAACTGCCTGGTTGGCAAGGAGCTAGACGACGAGCATTATGAGCGTGCAAAGTGCTTGTGGACGATGTGTGCCATGACGATGCTACGTGACTGACACTACTTCTACCTCTGTCTCGACGTGCTCCTTCTTGCAGACGTGTTCCAAGTCTTCAGACGCACCATGATCGGCGAGCACAGACTCGACTGCCTGCACTTCCCCAGCCTGCCCAGTATGATGCTGCAACTCGTGCTGAAGGTGACCGAGGTCAAGTTAGAGCTGATAACTGACCCGAACATTTACCTGATGATTGAATCGGGCATTTGTGGCAGGCTCAGCTACTTGGCACAGCGCCACACCATCGCCAACTTCCTCAAGATGACCAACTACCGTCCCGACTTGCCGACATTGCATCTGCTCTATCTTGACTGCAATTCGCTCTACACCACCTGCCAGACGTATCCACTACTGGTCGGCAGGTTCTGCTTTCTCACGGACGAGGAAGTGGATGCATTCGACGTCGCAAGCATGCCACCCCGACTCGCCAACCGTCTACTTCGTCGAGTGTGACCTCCACTATCCCAGCAAACTCCACGCGCTGCACGACGCCTATCTGTTCGCGACCAAACATGTGCACATCGATGAAGAAATGCTCAGCGACAAGCTGCGACTGATGCTGGACGTTGTTGGCCTGACCCACCATCCATGCACAAAATTGATCTCCAACCTGAGCGACAAGACGTGCTACGTTATGCACTACTGCTACCTACAGTTCTATCTCTCACGGACTCCGATTGGACAATTAAGATTCACCACATCGTCGCGTACTCACAGCTGCCTTTCATCCATTTAACGACAGACAGAAATCTGTGCAGACCAACTTCGAGTCGTCGTTATACAAGCTGATCGCCAACACGTTTTATGGCAAGACGGTGGAAAACGTGCACAAGTGTGCCAACGTCCATTTGATCGCCGATCCAGCGAAGTTTGTACACAGCATCTCAAAAGTGACCTACAAGCATTCATCGGTGATCAACGAGGATCTGGCGAAGGTGGAAAACTTTTGCACAAAGGCAGTGCTGTTGAAACAAATCACTGTCGGATGTGCCATACTGGAATTTGCGAAGCTCATGATGTACCAGTTTTATTACAATTGCCTGCTGTCGACCTTCGGCAAACGACTGCGGCTCTGTTTCACCGACATGGACAGCTTCACATGCAACGTCCAGAGTGAGGACCTCGTCGTCGAGCTGGGCACCATCATGGACCGTTGACTGGACACTTCGAATTTCGTGCACGCACACCCACTCTACTTGAACGTCAATTTTCGCTCGCTGGGCAAATTTAAGACTGAGACGGTCGATGTACCACCGACGGAGTTTTGCAGCCTGCATTCCAAGATGTACTCGCTGATGACGCTCAGCGGCGACAGGGAGTATCACAAGGCCAAGGGCATGCCAAAATCGTATGCCAAAAAACACGTCACCCACGAACAGTACCTGCATGACCTCCATCACTGGTCCGGGACGACGTGCTGGTTTCGCGCGTTTCGTTCGCGAAACCACCGAGTCACAACTCATGTCTTGGGCAAGGTCTGTCTGCCATGTGTCAATGACAAGCGTTACCTCTTGCCCAACATAATCCATTCACTCACTTACGGTCATTGCGACACTGCCGCCACTGCCATCGTCTGAACCCGATCTGCATGTGCACACTGTGCGCGCCCCCTGGGCACGACTCCCGGGCACCCGCCCCCCGTGGGGGAGTCCCCTCACCCCGAGGGAGGGAAGGGTTCAATCAATCAATCAATCATTTATTTACCAGAATAAAAACAAAGATACAACAAGCAGGACACAAAGGTTGAGACAACACTGATAAGTGCCCTGTAAAAAACTAAGATTAACTACTTGACAGGTTCAAGCTCGAAAGCCTGCGTTTAAAAATGGCAACACTGTCACTGTTCACAACATGGTCTGGCAACCTGTTCCAGACATTGACATTACGACAGAGGTTGACTGTATATATATGCAAATAAAGTGATGTACATATATACGAATGTCATTGTCATTGTGCACGCACAGACTATAAATAGAGACGTCGCAAAAGACGACGTTTAATCACTACAATTTGTACACGATGAAAATGATCTCACTGGTGCTATAAAGCTGCTTATCAATATTGTGTGTCTGTAAGTTTGTGTGTGTGTGTGTGTGTGTGTCTGTTTGTGGTTCTCTGTGTCCACACTGTAAAAGGAATACGGCTTGAGCTATCAAGTCCACCAAAGTTGGTATACTAAGGAAGTCGACGGCAGTCACGGTCATTATGATTTAAAGAAATTTAATTTTACTAACCCGGTAATCTCTATATGAAACAGTTTATCTGATCATGTTGTCTCTTCTGAAACAGGTAACATTTTTAAAAACCGGTTAGACAGATTTTGGTCTAATCAGAATATACTTTATGATTATAGAGCAGATCATCATGGCATCAAAAACCACACTATTGTAATGTAGTTCCAGTATTTTACGTAATTTACGTCGTATTATGGATGTAGTTCTCAAGTAGACAGGCCTTTGGAGGCCTGCTTCTCTTTCCTCCATGTGATGTGATGTGATGTGGTGCTTGCCGTGCTGAGAAAATGAGATTGAAAGGTCAAAGGCAAAAGTCGCGTCAGGGTCATGAAAAATCACGGTTGCACGTAGCTAGTGAAGTGTAGCGCTGCTTCTGGACTGCACATTTGTAGTTTCTTATTGTATCACAACAAGACGAACGTTGAATACACGTAATATATATTACAATACTACACTGCAAGTGAATACATATCAATAGTGAGGTGCGTGGTCTAAATGAATCATGCACCAAGCATAACGGATATATTTAAATAGGGTCTAATTCTAATAGATTAATAATGTTGAATGCTAGGGCGTCGATGTCGTCATCAGCGGAAGCCAATTGCGCCGGTGACCTTCATCGTCTGCATGTAGGGGAAGCAACCTCCACCAATTTCGGTGAACGTGAAGTATTTGGATGGCATCACACGGCCAGAAGGATTAGTGGGGAAGAGCGGATCTGTGCAGACTTCATCGTCGTGTGGACCAGTGTAGTTGAACGGTGGACGTTCGGCGTAGTTGGTAAACAGCACTATGTAGCCAATGTACGACGCGCCATTGCAACTGTCATAAATCGGTCTCACCTGTTCACACAGTTTGAATTTGATCCCGAGGGGTGCTGGAAGAAACGGCTTGCTGGCCTGAGAGCCCAACATGGGCACAAGGGGCGTGGCTAAAGGCATGCAGTAATACAGTCACGTGGTGGGTAAAAGTGTTGATTTATGCATGTTGATCATCTGCCGGTAAATATAAAAGGAAATTAAATCTTATTAAAGCATCAATCAAATTTAGGTTTTTCGTGCTGCCAGAGATGTGCGATGAACTTTTCAACTAAGAGAACAGTAAAATTTCATGAGAATTTCGAAATTATTAAAGAACTCTATAGAAATTTCATTAAAGTTTTCTGCTGTTACCAAAAGTGACATAAAATGAGAAACTAGCTCACAAAAATGCACAATTATGAACCGTATATAGGCTACACGAAACACTAACATGAAAGGGAAAGTAAAGCTAAACAGTCAACTGTATAAGACTGCTTGCACATGTAAAATAAAATAAAACTAGAAATGCGAGGCAAAGCCTAGCATATAGCCTGCTCGGCGCCGCAGTGTCGCCCACTAGCAAGTAGTAGCGACACAAAACCATGCTGCCATCTGGCAAACATGCAAAGAATGCACGTAGTATCAGTTTTGCCTTCATTATGGCAATATTATTTGGTTGTCATGGCAACATCCCTTGAAACATTGGAAAATGAGGTACAGATTCATCATCTGCACATAAAGTGCTTTCATATGGTGAAAATATTGCGAAAATCCGTCCAGTATATCTGGAGATATTCAGCGAAATATGTCAGCTTTTGGCCGTGTTGTACCTGACGTTCACAAATAAGGCCTGTCATCTCTGGAGTTACCAGGCAAAAGTTCACAAAATTTTTAGATGATGTAACCCCATCATCTCCGCTGTTAATGCGTACAGCTAGACCATGATATTGCAATTCATTTTTACCGCGCGACGCCTTGCTAAGCGCGGTATATGCCGTCGTCGTGTGTCTGTCTGTCTGTCTGTCTGTCTGTGTGTGTGTGTGTGTGTGTCCATCACACTCGGTATTGTATCAAAACGGCTAAACGTAGGATCACGCAAATAATGCCGCACGATAGCCCCTTGACTCTAGTTTTCTAACACCAAAGTTCATTGCGAAATTAGAAAGGGATCACCCCCTACGGGGGCGACAAATGCAGGTGGGGTGGGTTAAAATTCGTCACTTTCGACGAAAGACGCGCTATAACTCGAAAACGGTACAAGATAGACGTATAGTTTCTATTAAAGTCGAATAGAAAGTCATATGCGCTCTATCAAATGGTGATGTTTCCGATGACCTTGGGTGACCCCTAACC
>Ga0209782_1001404_pt1 | contig 12505 bp, 8 predicted proteins | sample WorMetmaBAHAMAS1_FD_187390 | JGI IMG/M metagenome (GOLD analysis project Ga0209782, IMG submission 187390) | Marine gutless worms symbiont microbial communities from Max Planck institute for Marine Microbiology, Germany - Inanidrilus... | ecosystem: Host-associated > Annelida > Digestive system >... | reverse complement strand
TCATCGTTGTTTTTTATCTTGGTGATGTTGCATTTACGTATTTGCTGATGACATTGTTGCAATTATGTGTATGTTTTACTGCAATGTAAGTGGCCTGTGTGCCCTTTTGCTTTTATTATTAAATAAATAAAAGTGACCATTAATTTGTTATGTGTTGGTGTATAGCCGGTATCCTTTGAGCTGTTGAATTATGTTATGTTATTGTGCAGATCAAAGTCATCGGAGTTGACCAACAGTGCAGAAAACACATGCCAGAAGCCGTCGTCCACACTCTCCGGTCTGTTGCTCAGTTTTATTGGTGCCAGCGTGTTGCTCTGGAGAGTAAAAGAATGTTTTGAGTTTTTAGATCGCACTGCCGGTGTCATACCAAATATGTCGCATTGCCAAATAACTCGCAGTTTGAGATTTGCACGACATTTGGGAATTGTTAAACCTAACCCTAACCCTAAAACCCTAACCCTAACCTTAATCGTAACCCTAAACCGTAACCAAGGAAATAAATATTAAATAAATAAACACCTGCGCACGAGACTTTGCGAGTTATTTGGCACTGCGAGATATTTGATACTACACCGGCACTGCAAGATGTGGGATATTCCTGTGCATGTCTTGTGAACTGGCATAGTCTGTGTGACTGTATTTCTGTGTGATGGTCATATGGGATAAATGGCAGATATTTTATGTATTAGATACCCAGTTAACCAAACCAAGTTCCAACAGTGTCAGAGCACTGCAGGAAATGAGATCTTCACATTTTATTAGCCAATACCCGGTCGCCTGAAGCCCCAGCTGCTGCTGACATCCATCTGCATGTCTCGCCACGCCCAATCAGTGCCTCTGTGTGCTCAGCTGGCACATGGCTTGCCAGCTGTATGTGTCTCAGCGATGAATGCCTGTCCACCTGCAGCACGGGCAGCCTGCAGCCTAGCACTGTCAGGCTGTGCCTTATATGGCAATAACATACGTTCAGATGTAACATTTTGTCATTAATAGTATACAGGGCTTGTACCAATAAAAAACAATCCCTTTCAAAAAATTCATTATCTCAGTTTTACAATAACTGTAACAGATTTTTTTACCAAATTTACGGCTTTCACGGAGGAGGATTCAGGCCACATACACAGGAAATTTTGTCGCAATATTAGCTGTGGTTTAAAAATTACAACCATTTGAACTTAAATTACATTTTTCTAAGTGAACACGTAACTAAACTGTGATTCTGATGTAAAAATAATAGCAAATGCCCCATATGAATATGCCAGTGGGTTATCATCTGTGGGGTGCTATGCTGGAATACTATCAAAACACATGCCAAAGCTGGCCATTGTCATGCCGAGATAAAAGACCATTTTGTCTACAGTACGGAATGATTTGCTTCACGAGTTCATTTATAAGGCAATTGTATCATTTTGCAACAGATTTCGATCGTGTGTTGCTGTAACTGATGGACACTGACATTGTGAACACTCTGTTTAAATACAAAGTGAGCTACGGGCATCTGATATTCATGACTGAAACATTTGAACTGTTGTTAAAAAGCTGTGAAAAATTTGATTTATTATTCTTGAATACTCAGTGTGCACGATCACTTGAAAAAGTGAACTTTAAAGTTTAAACTGCTGTATCTGAGGAACTATATCAGTTAATTCAATAAAATCAACAGGATGTGTTGTATTAATACTCATAAATAAAGCGTGAAAGTTTACTCAAATCCATACTACCACAGCTGAAATACAGCATTTTTAGGGGATTGTTTTTTTATTGGCGCACCCTGTAGATTTGCCGAGCGTGTGAGTTGTGTGTTTGTTGCGTGTATCAGAGGAGGAGTTTGACAAGCTTGCGGCGAGCACACTCGGCGAGCTGGACTGGTGTCTGGAACAACTGGAGACGATTCAGACGCATCGGTCGGTCAGCGACATGGCTACCAGCAAGGTCCGATGCTGCGTCTGATTTCTACGTGTGTTTTATCCACGGGCCACATCACCTGCACTCAGTGCATAGATGCGGCCTATTGCCACATATGTCGCACGCAGTGTGGTCTGTATCTCTCTGTGTGTTGGTCACAGGCGTGAGCTGCGTAAAAGTGGCTGAACCCGTTGAGATGCCGTTTAGGATGCAGACTTGCGGGGTCCAACGAACGATGGGGGTCTGGACCCCCCCTGGACAGGGCAGTGTTGAGGAGGGTCATTGTCAAGTATGGGGAGTGATTATGTTGTATGTACTGAGTAACTGTAGTTATTTTAATACCCCTCAACTCGGGCTGTGAGTCTTCCGTATTTATTGTCATTACTACCCATAGCTCATAGTCTTTTTAGCATCCTACAGAGGGTGGGGGCTGACTCGATATAGACACTGCAGTAAAAATGTATAGGCGGTGAAGAAGCCGCGATGTCACAGTGGCTGTTGTGATAAATATAACTATCCACGATAGATTTGAACCTTGCTAGAACATGCATGGCATGGATTGCTTTTTGGTTAGTTTTGAGATAAACTGTTCCCGTTCGATTTTCTTTCAGAACGACTGAAAGAGTACAAGCAGTAATTCTAGCTTCACCGGAGAATCAACCTTTAAACTGGTGTGCATCAGCGTGTATGTGTTAGGGATGCACCAATTGTGTAATTCTGAAAATTTATACACGAAATCCTGTCAACGTTTAGTAAAGTTTACTCACATATGGCGGCCAATAACAAAAATCAAATAGTTTTTACTTATGATAATATCATTATGATGAGTAATGGCCAGCACCTGCCCGTGACTCAGTTATGGCAGCCTTTAATAAAGTTCATTTATCAAATTATAGATTAATTTTGCAGTAAGTTGCAAAAAAATGGCACATCATGTTATTGATGACTGCTTTAGACTACTTTTCATTTTTAGCAGTGGATTTTTTCTCGCTGCTGTATTTATGTACACGAACATGTAATTTTGTAAACAAGTACACAGTTAGTTATTGTGCACACGTGCGCATCCGTAATATGCGTGTGGGTGTGTGAATTATTGGCATAACTTCTGTTGTATGTGTTGCTTACTATCGTGATACTGAAGCTACAGACGGAGTTGTGCGTGGTTGCAGTTTAAGCGAATGCTGAACAAAGAACTCAGTCATTTTGCCGAGTCTGGCAAGGCGGGCAACCAGGTGTCTGAATACATTGCGAATACATTCCTGGGTCAGCTCGCTTCTGCTGTTTGGTCTTATTTCAGTTGTCACGCTGCTGCATTGCTTCTTTACCATATACAGCACTAGCTCAAATTACATGTGTAATGAACTGTTACTGCCATGCAAGTAAGTAAGTAAAAACATTTATGAAGCACCATAGTCATATTTACACGCGATATTTTATGTTGTTTCTCTTTTCATACTGTTACCATGTGTACTAACCGTGTCTTAAATGTATTGTGCTTAGATTTATTATGCTGTGATATGAGTTGCGGTTCGTCAACCTTTAATAAAGTCTTATTTAATTTGATTTGATTTAATTTAAGTGTCAGTGATGCAGAGATTTTGAGTCATTCTCTGTGGGTTTTTAAAATCCGACTAAAGCACACGTGTTGCATTCTGAAGTATCATTTTTACTCGTCATCAGGGATGTTAGTGGCACAGTTTTTCTGCCCAGTAAGCTCTCCGGTGTGTTGACTTACGTGTTACGTGGCCCAAAGCACCATGTATGGGATGGAGGTACATATGAGCGTCACCTGGCGAAGACGATTGAACGATGAAAATTAGCAATGCAGGCTGTCGCAATTATTGCTGCATCCACCTGTTTACTTTGATGTACATGATAGTCCATCACTACTTCCACTTAAGTGAACATTTCTGTGTGAACCCTTCCAATCGGTTTGCCTTTTTCACTTTTCGCAAAGAGAATGTGTTGGGATGAGTAACACAGGTTTTTGTCGATTGGATGCCCTTTTTGTCATTCAGCGGTGTCGGTGCACTGAAGGAAATTGAAAAGCAGTGACCCAACAGAGAAAATTGCCCCCTCCCTGACTCTTAATCTTTCTTAATCTACTAACGGACTAGTGAAGGAAAGGCCATTGCTATTGCTGGGTCGTGCTATTGATGCAATTTATCGATGATGATGGGATTTTATTGTACGATGCAGACAAAAACGCCGACCTGGACATGAACAAGAGTCGGCAGCAGAACGGTAGCGACGGCAACGACAGGGCTGCTTCTGCTGCTCCGATGTCACAGATCTCCGGCGTCCGACGACTTCAGCAGTCAAACAGCGTCGTCGGCATCGTGCCGAAGTTTGGAGTCGAGGTTCCCAACGAACAGCCGCTGACCGAGGTGATGCACGTGATAGGAACACGGGAATATCACTGACACATATGGCAGGGTACCGGTAATATGCAGAGACACATAGGTAAGGTAAGGTAGGTAACGGGTAAACACAATGTGCCTCACTGCTACGGGAACTCGCGTGCTATATGGGATCACGCAGTGTTACCTGCCACCCGGTAGAGGTGACATTTCCGCTTTTACCCCAGCCAATTAAAGCTGGTATGCGATTTAGCAACCCCGGAGAGATGCAAGACCAAGTTGATTTAGTTGGCATGCTTACATACCGATGTGCTATACTGCCTGAAGACAGTCAAATCACCCATGCCATACTTTCCCGGTGTCATTCCAATTATGTCGCATTGCCAAATAACTCGCAGTACGAGATTTGCGCGGCATGTGGGAATTATTAAACGTAACCCTAACCCTAACGTTAATCTTAACCACAACTGAAGAAATAAATATTAAATAAATAAACACCTGCGTATGAGACTTTGCGAGATCGCGCACGCACAATGGCGCAGATGCGAGTTGTTTGTCACTGCGAGATATTTGATACTACACCGGCTCAACGTCGAGCAGATTCATTCCTGCAATGAGTATTAGCCGTGGCTGGGGACAGTCATCTTCTGATCTGATCCTTTCTCGATCCACTGTCACTTAGACACCTGGAGGAGAAGGATTGTTAGTGTTTTGTGTCCGCTGGTCCACGTCTATGGAACAGGCTGCCAACTCATCTACGCCAGTGTGATAGTCTCGGACAATTTAAACGGTTGCTCAAGACTCGTCTGTTTGGTTCTTGAGACCGCGGCACTCTGTGACATTTCTGTTAGGAGCGCCGTGTATAAATCTTACTTACTTACTTACTGCTGTCACCTCTTCAGTTTCAGTGTCCTTTCACCACATGAACTTGTGTTCAGCAGTTCTTCCTTATTTTTCTCTTCGTTCTGGAAGAGAACTTTTTGTGCCGTATGCTGTTTCTCTCTCCCCACCAACAGTGTCGACTCATCGATCAGAACTCAAAATGCTGACATCCGCCATTGAACCAGTGGTGCAGAGCAGGTCGATATTAGGACTCGGTTTGCCGAGTTCCGCCATTGGTAATTGTGAATGACCATTACCAGTCCATTGGAATTGTCTGTTTGTCAGTAATCAGGGGGCGTTCAATGCATAAGCGGTCAATCAGCTTTAATTTAGTTTGACTCATGTGGTCTGTGTATTGATATAGATGATTGGCACGATTGGCGAATGGGGCATTGACATCTTCCGATTGTCAGAGCTTGCCAACAACCGACCACTCACTGTTGTCGGCTATACGATCTTCAAGGTTAACTGAGTTAATTTTGTACATTACTGACGTTTGATGCAGTTTTGTGCGAAAACTTACAACATGGTTTTAAGTTTAGTTACTAACCGCCTTTGACCTCCTAGAGACATCTTCAGATTTATGATTTTTGTCTCGAGATTCTGTGCTGTATCAAATGATGCATGATGCGACGTCCAAATGTGTACCTACCAAAGTTAGAATGAAGATCTTTGCAGTAAAGTTTAACATTTGACATTATGATATTGCGTATGTGACATTGATGCACGTGGGATGGAGTCTATTACGGGACATTCAGTTATAATTCAGCTGGCAAAAATATTGTTGGTGGTCGTACAGCGTTCAGTGGTGGTTGATGCTAATTGCTTTATTGTTGCCGAGGATTGAATTAACATGGTTTTTAAAAATGAAACCAGCTTGTTCAAAGTAATTTGAGATCAGGTTGTGTTACCCCGATGCTGCCTTCTTCGCATACAGTTACATTGCGCTACCCCATTTCCTTCTCAAAATTTGCCCCTTTTAGTGGGGGGGGGGAATTTGGACCTTCATCTAATACATGGTTCCTCGGACGGACCTGACCCGATCCACCATCCCAAACTGCATCTCGATTGAGTTGGCTGTTTTCCACAATTAGCGTTTGTTGGGATGGAGTGATTGACTGACCCATAGAATGAACATGGGACTTGACTAAAAGAATAGCTATATATGTGACGTGGCCAAATAATAATAATAACAAGCTGAAAACTCGCTCTCGCTACGCTCGTTTTTGGCTTGAATGCGACAGCGGAGGCCGGGCAGGCCTGTGGCCTGGCCCACGCATAATGGCCCGCACTGCGTGTGGGCTGGGCCAGGCCACAGGCCCGCACTGCGCGTGGACCAATCACATGCTGGTGATCTGGACAGACAACCAAATTGTCTGATTATTATAATATAGATAATAATGACATTCCTATACCAACACGTTTCCATGGCAATCCAGCGCTTTAACGCAGTCTGCCTGTCCAACACTTTCTCAATTTCTGAGTCTCGATAGTAGCCATTCCAGACATTACACCTTTCTTTAATATCTTATACCTTGGGAATGAAGTACCAGGGTCAAAAAATAATAATACTAATATTACTGTCAATGTTTACAGTGGTATTATCGTTGCTATAGCATAGCCGTTGCAAGAGTTCACTCAGTTGATTTGATGAATGCGGACTGTGTGCCAGGCGGCTGCCGACCTTTCAACCAGACCAACAGACTTTAGCTCTGAGTTGCCTCTGGTCTGCTGACATCTACTTTCACCATCGTTATTTGTTATTATTACTTTATCCCAAAAAGCTGACGCTTACTTTACTTCCCCATGAAGGACAGAAGGCTCGAGTTTACCTAGGCACGACAAATATTGTGGAAACTTATCGCATCTGTTGTGTTTATGTAGTGGAGCTATGTCGAGATGTGGGTATGCATTGTTGTTGTTTAAGGAATACCATATGTTGTCGAAGTTCAAAATTCCGGCGACGTCTCTGGTGACGTACCTGATGCACGTGGAAGACCACTATCACTGCGACACGACGTACCACAACAAGATTCACGCTGCCGACGTCACGCAGTCGTCTCATGTCCTGCTCTCACTTCCAGCGCTCCAGGTCTGGCAGCATTACTGCTAGGTGGCACCCATTGACTTATATTAAATATTCTGTAGACTTCTTACGTCCAATCACAACAGCAGAAGCGATTTGAAGCCGTTGATTATCTAGCAGATCTTCCTCAACGAACATGGCCGCAAGCAGGCAGGTCGAATAACGTCATTTTGACATCATTTTGTTGGAGTCAACAGCCGCAATATCGGTAGCGGCCATGTTTATTGGGGATCGTACGACGGCTTCACTAGTTAAGCGGTGAAACTGCAGAACTGGTAACCGTGATGACGAGCGAAAATGATGTCCGTTGTCCCATACTTATTTTTTTTTCATGGAGGATGTGAGGCTGAGTTGACTGGCGGCTTGCTTGATTCTTCGTTCTGTCTTTGTTGCTCAAGTTCTGCTACTAGCTAGTTCCGGTTAAATTGCTCGATTTTTTATCCAGTTTATACTTTCCTCTTGCGGTCTTGTGATCAGATAGCCTCCTTTGATAGGTAGGTTCATCATGGATCTGACTAATTAATGCATCAGTTTACCGGCTCTTATCGGCCCAATACTACCCAGTAACTGACCCTAACCCTAACTGACCCATGATCTTTAACCCTAAACCTTAGTTTATAACCCTTTTTTCACATAAACTATATTATTTGTAGCTGTAAATAAAGGTACAGCAAAGGACGTCAGATTGTATGGAAGTAATTGATTTCCTACGGCTATGCAGCTGATGCATTAGTTAGTCACATCCATTCCTCATTGGGTCTGGAATGATGACAATATTGATACTGATGCATTTTAGTTATGTGGGGGCCTGTACCTGTACCATACAGCTGGATGAGTTCTGAAAGGTGTCACCATCAAACCGATTGCAGTTTTGCAAATGCCTCGTAGAGGTTTTTGGTGCCTCAGTTATACTTGGAATGCACGCCGACACGTGGGTGGTGTTAGTGGGTGTTTATGTTGCTGAAGTGATGTTAGCCATTGCTTGTGATGACGTAATGTTGATGTGTCTAGAATGTGTTTACCGACCTGGAGATATTTGCGACGATATTTGCGTGTGTTATACACGACGTCGACCACCCAGGTGTCAACAATCAGTACCTTGTTACAACAGGTGAGGTACTTTCACAGTGAATCATCGCATTTCCACCATGATTTTCTTGTGGCTATTGCTCTGTGTTGTGAGAATCGGCCCAATGTGTTTGAACAAAATGACCAACAGGCTTAGCTCTGTGTCTAGGATTATAGCGTCTCTCTGTCTGCTGGTGCATTTTGCTAGTGATGCTTCTGGGTTTAATATTTTTACGGTTGTGCTAAGTTAGCCGGCCGAGAAGAACAACTGTTAAATACTGTGTGTTTGGTTGAGTGGGATCTGAACCTTGCGGTTAACTATGATGAAGTCGATGAAGGTGACAGTCTCACACCTATTGTTGTCCTGTTGAACCTTTGTATGAGACATTATTGGCACCATAGACTTACATTAAATATTCTCTAGACTTCTTACGTCCAGTCATAACAGCAGAAGCATTTGAAGCCCTCGATTGGCTGGCAGATCTTACCCAACGAACATGGCCGCAAGCAGGCCGGTCGAGTGATGTTATTTTGTTGAAGTCAACAGCCGCAATCTTGGCGGTGGCCATGTTTGTTGGGGATCATATGATGGCTTCAACTTCGCTGGCTGGCACAGCTGCTATGATTGGCACCAGTTGGGATGGAAAACTACTAAAACTCGAAACTTAAGCAGTCATATTGACCTGCATACCCATGCCGGCAGCTCATTTTATTACCATCTTATCTTCACCTTTTAATCAGCCCTGTAGTAATAAGGTATCCTCATGTGGTGGCAAAACAATGTACTCTCCACCAGTGACAGTCGGATGAGGCATACCATGCATTTATGCATATCTGCACTGCAGTCCACACAGCAGAGGTTGAATATCTTAGCTGGTTATGTCCATGCTGCCAAACATCCCGTGCCTGACAGGCTGCGCCACCTGGTGAATGCTCCGGAAGCAGTGCTTGCAATGGCTTCTTTGCCATTTCAGCATTTCAGAGCCATGCTGCGTGTTAACCGCTCTGTTCTTCATCTTCCAAGCCCAGGATTCCTATTAGTGTTCTGTAGTAACCATGGCCTTAAAATGTAGTGTTGTTGAGCTAGCGGCACGGGAGAAAAAGATGGACTGATTGTAGCATTGCGTAGCTTTTTCGCTGCCAGATTTCTGGCTGTCAGTGCCGCGAGAAACTAAGTCCCGCCCACATATATTGCATAAATATGGCGCCTATAGTCGCAAACGGCAGCCAGGGAATGTGGGCAACTATAGTTGCCTCCGGCAGCGAAAGAATTAATGCCGCCCTTGCGTAATATTAATAATAGTACGTGTGGGTAGTTATACTGGTAATAGACATAAGAAACTGTTGTAACAGTAGAATACAAAAAAGCTAGAAGTCTGCCTATCAGTAATATTACGGTGAACAGTTTTATGACAGTCGACAGTCAGATACGGTTTGGGTGACTATAGTCGACTATAGGGTTATGGTCAGTAGGGTAGGGTTGTTAGGGTTAGTTAGGGTTAGGTTTAGGTATCTTACTGTTGACTGTTAGAAAAGTGTTAACCGTAATATTACAGAATTTGGAATATTAAAACAATAAATAGTAGTAGCGATGACTGTTCATAGACGGCTGAGTGAGATTGTACTGGAGTGTACGTTGAGTGTGGTGTGAAACTGTAGAGTCGGAGTTGGCGCTGATGTACAATGACGAGTCTGTGCTGGAGAACCATCACCTCGCCGTCGCGTTTAAACTGCTGCAGGAGACCGGCTGCAACATTCTGCAGAACGTGCCGGTCATGCAGCGGCAGGCGCTGAGGCGCATGGTCATCAGCATGGTCCGTGCATACATACATACATACGTTAAATGTTATAGTGCCCCGTGTACATAAAATAGACCTACTGTGCATTACAGAAGTTCAGATAAAAACGATAAACTAATTAAAAGCAATGTTAAAAAGATGAGTCTTTAGTTCGCGTCGGAAAGCAGGTTGTGAGTCAATGAGTCTGACGTCAGTGGGGAGACTGTTCCAGACGTCAGGGCCGCTGACTGAGAATGCGCGTCGACCGAACTGTGTTCTTGTTCAACGGACGACAGTGTTTCATGGATAAACTATTACACTGCATTAAAGCTATTTATAGTGGCATATGTAAGCTAAAACTCGACGTCCGCTATGGTGACAGTTCTACAACAGCATGATTGCTCGGGTACGATTGTCGAAATAAATGAAATGTCAGTTTTTAGCGAAATATTGTCGGAGATGAGGCAGACTGAATGTCGTGAGGTAGACTGTTCCAGAGTCGTGGTCCAGCAGTAGAGAATGAGTTGTCGCCAATAGTAACGAGTCGTGAGGGCGAGCAGTCAGAAGTGGATGACCAAAGTCGACTTCTCGACGGCAGATCAGCGATGTATCACAGCAGATCAGACAGATACCGACTGTTACTTGTCACTTGTCGCCTTTACCCCAGCCAATTAAGGCTGATGCTCGATTTAGCGACCCCAGAGGGATGCAAGGCTGGGTTGACCTAGTTGGCTTGGTTACATACAGAGGTGGTATACCCGCCCGAAGACGGTCACCCATCCCAGCACTAACCGGGCTCAACGTTGAGTAACTTCATTCGTGTGACGAACGATGCTACCATAGCGCTAAACCGCCAACTGGAAATAGTGGGTCTCGAGTGATGTCGGTGGTATGCTTAATGAGTTTCATGATGCGTATGCTGCTGTAGGTGTTGGCGACGGACATGAGTAAACATCTGGATCACCTGGCGCACCTGAAAACAATGGTTGAGACTTACAGGTTGTCAGGTGGAAGTACGACGTTATTGCTCTGTGATGGCAGTGAACGGCTACAGGTATACACAGACCTGCTCGTGTCTGCATTGTGCAATGTTATTTTTAAAGTGATAAGGCCCCTTTCACATTGGAAATTAATTTCGAAATTTATGTTAATTAGTTCCTTTCGCAAATTTCTAGTGTGAACAGTCAACTTTCGAAAGAAATAAATTTTGAAATTTTATTTCGCAATTTAGAACACGTTCTATTTTGCGAAATTTCGCAGAAGAAATTTCACTTATGGAGCACTCTGATTGGTCAGTCGGCCAGTGCTTACAGACATCGAACGAAACGTCGGCTGCGTCTTCGATGTTGGCTTTCGAAGTTTATTTCCAATGTGAAAGTGCTTACTTTCGAAAGAAAAATTTCGAAATAGAATTTCAAAATTAATTTCTAATGTGAAAAGGGCCTGAGAATTTGAGTTTCTCACCTCTAGCCAAGAGATTTGCTGCAAAGAGTGTCTCCGAAATGATCTGTTTTGTGTAGAGTGGGACATTAAACCTTAATTCAGTCAATCACTCGGTTGTATGTATGACACTATGACTAGCAGTATTAGAGAGCAAATTTGAATGGCATTATGACCATTTCGTCGAGTGAATGAAGAAAAGATGAAATCCAATAATTGATTCCCTCCCCCCAACCCCGGCTGGTGTAAGATGCGGCATCTGGCTGCACAAAACTTTTCACTTATCTCTTCACAGGATGAATGGAAACTGCTAATGATTACTGTATTGTAATAATAATAGTACACGATACGACAAGGAATATATATGGTGTGCTTAACAGCTGATGTAGAAGTAGTGCGCAGTCGCAGTGCATGCGGGTGCATTGTGGTCGCGGTGCATGCCAGGAAGAGGGGAGGGGTCATCTCACGCTATGCTAGCCACTGCTAGGCTGTCTTGTTGTTTTTTGCTCGTTATTGTCATCAACAAATAAATGTCGTTGGCCTGGGTTCACGTGGCCATTAAATGGGTCTGTGGTATTTGTCTGCGTGAATATAGGTCCTACAGAACCTAGTGCACTGTTCTGACTTGAGCAACCCGACGAAGCCGCTGGACATCTACCGTCAGTGGACGGAACGCATTATGCAAGAGTTTTTCCATCAAGGCGACCTGGAACGGGAACAGGGCATGGACATCAGTCCGATGTGCGATAGACACACTGCGTCTATTGAGAAGTCACAGGTAACGACTGACAGCAGCACAAGAACAGATGTTTCATTGCAACACACTTGGAGATTGACTGCAAAGAACATCTACCTAGTGACCTAGGCCTGTGTTGCATCAAGTGCGATGTAAAACTGTACATACATACGTACATTTATAATGCGCAGTAGTAGGCTTAGACGGCTGGTTTTGGACCATTTACTATTTCCGTCACATACTCATGAAT
>Ga0209782_1001403_pt1 | contig 12505 bp, 8 predicted proteins | sample WorMetmaBAHAMAS1_FD_187390 | JGI IMG/M metagenome (GOLD analysis project Ga0209782, IMG submission 187390) | Marine gutless worms symbiont microbial communities from Max Planck institute for Marine Microbiology, Germany - Inanidrilus... | ecosystem: Host-associated > Annelida > Digestive system >... | reverse complement strand
CGCACTATTGTAATGTAGTTACAGTATTGTTATGCATTATATACTAGTAGTTTTAAGTCTATTTCTCAGAAACAGAGGCCTTTGGAGGCCTGCTTCTGTATTCTCCATGTGATGTGATGTGATGAAGCCTTTGACCACGTTACTTACTTTCCTTTGATCATTGCATCTATGGTTTGTGCAGGATTGTGTCTATGCCGCAATGTTTATATTTACTTTGAGTTTTTACTCATTTGTTTTACTGATTGACAGTGGTTTTACTGTATAATCTGGATGAAATTGTGCACGATGGTAAAGAGTCATGACATAATTACCTGTACAAATTTTGGTGATGATTGGTTAAGGGGTTTTGTGGCGTAAAGTCATTTGTGGAGTCAAAACTTGATTACGGTTCGGGTTAGTAGTAGGGTTAGGGTCAGTAGGGTAGATAACACTCAAGGAACAGCAAAAAAGGCCACTTAATGGACATAAATCTTCAAAAGAACCTGACCTGAATCAAGATGAATTAGTGCAGAGGTGCGGAGTTCAACAATTTTAACACCATTTTACATAAGATTGCACCGCCGTCCTTAAACAGTTGTCCAACTCCCATGGCCAGTGTGATTTGCATTGCATAATGCATATTAATAGCATAGTATGTATGTACTGGGTACAAACATTGGTGTATGCCTGCACATTCATTTATGCACAGAAGTTTTACTGTATTCATTGGTACTATAGTGTTCCTTCCTAAGTGCCATAGAGTGCAGACAAGCCCACACAGTACTGATTTGAAGCAACAAGTACAGGTAATATAGCAGTCAGTTAGCGCTGTACACAAGTTGCCATCTAGACCATGTCACAGTAATGTGGCCGTGTAGTGGATATGTTGTAAAATTTGTAAAAATAATGTGAATTTCTGCCTTTTTACTGCTGTGTTGGGGTTTATAGGGTTTAGAAGAGTTTTAGTGTTAGAATAGTTACTAGGCATAGGATTCAGAATTAGAACAGTTCTTGGTACTGATTCTAAACAACATCTGGTCCACTGTAGATCAAATTGGAGCTGGTCTATTTTTGTAGATTGGCATGGATCCAGCAGTACCAGTGATTAGTGTTTGGAGCATGTCTCCTTTGACATTGGTTTGTCGTTATAAACTTGGGTGGTTGCTCTACATGCTGAATTTGACCAATATCTAGAAAAACCGGTGCCTATGCCATCAATCACACTGCTGCAGGATCGGGTTGTCAGCTAATTACCACCATCAGCTCTCATTCAGCTGTAGGAAACATGGCACCATTCATTGCCTACTGTTCCAGGTACTGACTCAGTCACCAGGAGTTAAGGTGGTCAATTTCTACATCTGCAAATGGCCCCCAAAATTAATTGGTTACCATAGCAACTTCCCTTGGGCGATCACAAAATTAATGTCGGTTTAATTATTCCTTTTATGTGTCTACCAATTGTAAAAAAATTGGCATAGATGGGTCCAGTACTTTTCGAGATATTTGGTGGAATATGCCAGTTACTTGCTGTATCATCCCAACAGTTCAAATTCTTAACCTCATAATGTTTGGAATACTGGACCATAGTTTACTAAATTTGTACATGATGTAGATGGATCATCGGCGCTATAAAGCCATTGATCGATATTGTGATATTTCAGTCCGTTTTGGAATGCCAGAGCAAACAGTGAAAGTGGTCTATTTTGACAATTGTGAATGGTCCCCAAGACCCCAAAATTAATTGATGATCCTGGCAATGTCCATTGGGCATCCACAGAACAAATGTCAGTTTAATCATCCCTACCAATGTGTTTACCAATTTTGAAAAATTGGTGTAGATCGGTCCAGTACTTTTTTTTAGATATTTAGTGGTATATGCCAATTTTTGCTGTATTGTCCTAAAAGTTAAAATTAAATTAGTCACCTGGTAATCTTCATGGTCACCAAATTTGTACTCGATGTAGATTGATCATAGGCGTTATAAATCATTTGTCTATATTGCGATACTCCAATCCATTTTGGAATGCCCGGGTGCCGAATGAAGTTTGGCTCACCAATTTTACCTAAAAGTGGTTGCTGTAGCAAAGTCCTTTGTGGGATCAAGAAAGAGGGCAAGATCTATAATCTGCAAGCAAATACCTACTATTTGGTGGAAAAAATGGTGACAGTCAGTGCAGTAGATACTGAGATAATTGGTCTTAAAGGATTATTAAAAAAGAATACTAAATGCAAGTAAGACATATAGCCCTTTTAGCAACCATGCTGAGCAGGTTATATTAATTAGTGAGTTATAACTTATTATATCATTTTGTTTTTTTTCAGAAATAATGTACAATGGGTGGTGAATCATCAAAATCTGATATTCATGATGATGGCCAAGCTGATCAAAAAAGGAATACTGAGGCTATAAAAGCTGCTTTTGTTGCAAATGTATAATGTTTTGTTTACATTAAGAAGCAGTATGATTGTGGACATTCTTTGCCTTTGTGATTACAAAAACTGTTGTAGATCTTTCTGGTAGTGAAGTTATTAGTGATTTGTTTATTTGACTGTGCTAATCTGCTTTATATGCTGGGTATTAAAGAACTGTTTTTTGAAGGGTTTAGTTGCGAGGAATGGAGAAGTATACTGTAGCATACATGATTTTTTGTTTCTAGTTTTCTCATTTATTGCTTTTGCAGACCACTTATTGTTGTAGATATTAAGAAGAACCACCAGTACATCGTATGCTTAATGTTACCTTAATTCAATTCATGTATACATGCTTTATTCAGTTATTGTTTAGGGCCTGTTGAACCAAGTGTAGTTAAATTGTTAGTTGACTAACCTATGATTCAGTCAAAAGATTAATTGGTATTTTATTGTACAAACTCTGTAAGTTAAAATGTTTAACCTACTTTTTCACAATGCTGTTGACCGACGTGATGCTGTCGGCCATTTGGATGTGAAATTGGCAGTTGATCATCAAATACAAGCAGTTTGCATTAAGTTCACAGAGCACTGATGCTGGACCTGTTTCTAAGACCCAAAGACATGATTGAGTACAAAAATAATTAAAGTCACTTTTATTGGCCTTCTATTTTTTACCTGTGATTTAACTTAAGGTTAACCCTTGATTAACTGTAGGTTAATTTAACTTAACAACTAATAACAACTTTAATAACTTAACTATAGGTTTGCTGTATGTTCTCCAGTATCTGTTGACATCTGAGATGGTTTAAAGTGCCAATGCAAATTTACTGTAGCAGCTGGCTATGAATATGTACTGTGTACATTGTTCTGTTGTTAGGCTGTGCACTCAACAGGAGGACAGAAACTAATGACACGACATGACTTCACAGTAAGCTGCTTCATTGCTGCACAGTTTTTACACTGTCCACGGGAAGTATGCAATGTGTTGTGATGATTACGTTGTTTGTCTGTCTGTCCGTTTGTCCATTTACCTAGCTTGAAAACCACATGCTCTACCAAATTTTACGTACATTTTACCTGCAGCCATAGTACAGTACTTTACTGTTGGCATTGCAATACATATGTATTTCTATTTTTTGTAGATTGGTTATATTTTCACGTGGTGTGCTGGCTTATTAATAATGTGTATTCCTAAGTGGTTAGAGAATGCAGTAACAGCTGATACTACTGCATTGATTCAGCCAGATTATGCTGAACAATAAAGATCAGCAAGCACTTATTGTGGCTGTGATTGTCTCGTTAACTGTCGTTGTGTTAGTCGTTATGCTGTTTTGTGTTGTTACCACAGTTTTGTGTAAAACTTTGGAAACGGGTAAAATATTAATAGGAAGAGCATGCTGATTGGTTGTTGAATGGAGACAGGTTCCACACATATCCGAATTTATCTCAAATAAATGGTTAAATTAAAATACAATAGTTTAAAGATGATGGTTTGAGCATGTCATCAGAGCAGAACTTAAAAAGATAACAACAGTTAGTCATATAGGTCGGTTTTTGGTGATTCTGTGACAGAAATTGTTCGATGAGTGTGAAGAGGTTGGAGAACTGATATACAAGTACATATGCAGCTATCACGGTTCAGTTGGATCTGGACTGAATGTCACAAATTATGTGTCTGGTGTACAAGACATTGTCAACTTGGGTGGCAGGTCATATCCGATGGACTTTTATTTAAAGGTTTTCTCAGTAGGAGACAGTTTGACCCACAATGGTATGCTGTTTTCTTGCTTGTTTGTAAGCACTAAGCGTGTATACTGTGAACATTATAAATATGAGGGTCATATGGTACATGTTATGAGCTAGTAATGCTTCTGATGACTTAAGCCATTGGCTGTTTACACTGTAAGAGCTTGTCATATTGGTTGATGTGGTGTTCATTGACAAAAAATAAGCAAGTGAAGCTGAATTTACTGCTGGTGTACAGATATTGTTGCAAACTGCTGGTACAATGTATTTGAGAGCACACGTTATGCCACTTAGCTCTACCGTTATGCTACTCAGGCCATTTACTGTTACTATTGGACCAGAACCGATCTATAAGAAATAGACCGGCGCTAATTCAATATACAGTGGACCAGATGTGGTTAGAATCAGTACCAAGATCTGTTCTAACTCTAGCTGCTACCCAAATAGAACTTAACAGCTCTTTGATGCCATAGATTAGCAACATCAATGACATCTTGCTTGTAAATTATAATATTCTTACTTCCAAGTTTCAAGGAGGACTTTCGGTGACCTCCTTAAAAATCACGCCAAACTTTGAGTGAGTGGAAAAATAGGCCTGTTTAACACATTGTTATGGAGGCTTTGTATGTATCACTGGAGAGGAGAACTCTGGCGTCTTATTGAGTAAACTGATTTTACTACTAGTTACCATTAGTAAAGACAGGCAGTAAAATTTCGCTCAAAAAAATCTGCGGTTCTTAACTGGATTGCCAGATAACACAGGTTGACCTGTATAATGGCTGCAAAATGTTGTTTATGTATGTGTGTTAAACAACAAAACATCCATTTAATGGCCACATTACCAGAACAACATGGATAATCTAGCATTACGAAGATAAAACATCTGGATTTTAATGAGGCATGAGACAATGAGATGCATGTAGGTTAAACAAGAACCAAAAATAGCACTAGCATTGTAAAGAATACTTATATTGCAAACTGCTCAGTTGATCTCGGTTAATATCAAAGCCGGGCATTTTGTAATGGCCTTAAGTAGCCTTGGAATGAAACATAAGCATGTTGAATATCAGTGAAAAAGTAGGTATTAAGGTAAATGTTTATGTACAGTACAGTACATGTCTGCATAAGTTTGGTTTCTGCTGTCAATTTATGCATGCATTTTTAATGTCTGATAAAGAGAAAAACTTAATGGCTGAGCCTGTGCCTAAACCACACCAGTCATCAGACTGCTCTGAATATTGACATTGATATTGAAATTTGCTGACAGTAAAACATGTTTGTGTGCAGATATACAGAAGATTCTGCATCTGTGTTGTGATGCCGACTGGTCGCTAATCACTGGCAGCAGAGAGTCATCTGAGAGAGATCCTGTGTTTGCTACTCTTGCAAAGAATGCAGTAGGTCATATCTCAGTATGGAAACCACCACCACTAACTCCATTATAACAGCCTGTTAATATTATTGCTGGCAGTACCGATACTGTATCAGCAAAACTTTTGCAGTATCGATATCGGTATCAGATATTTTTTAAAAGAGTACTGGTAATTGAATCTTAGTAGCATTACATACACACTTGTGTAGTTGACCTCGTTGTAGTATTGATTTTGTATTTGAGTAATTTTTATTTCTGAATAAACAATGCAGTTATGAGCACTGGGCAATGGACGTTGTAGATAGTAATGACTGTGAGTGCTGTGGTCGAATGCTTGGTTTGTTGTGTTGTGCTGTTTGGTTTCAGCTTGGTGCCAACAATCAGTCCATTACTTCAATGAGGTTTCGTAGTTGGTGCATTAACAACTGTTCAGATTTGTTTGGTGGTCTTCATAGCCTTGTACTGTCTCGACTTGGTGGTGACCACAAGGTATTTTTGAGATCTTTTAACAATTTTTTTGTATACATAAAATGCTGGTTAATTAGTGATGTATGCTGAAAGTAAAATTATATGAAGATGTCAAATGATTGGCATTATGTTAGTAAGTTATGCGGTAAGCAAAGAGACTACACTGATTACAAGTATATCAACTAATGCCGATGTACCACATGATGCTGCCTCACACACAGTCATCCATTATGCTGCATACAGAGCTTACAAAGGTTTCAAACAGCAAAATTGACTTTCAAACTTACTCAAGATTATTGGAAATCATGCCATTTGATAAGCTATTAGTCTTCCATTGAAACTATGTCTCTATCTTGCATCATTTCCGAGATATAGATTATTTTCCAATATTGAAATGTCACGTGACCTTGATCATGCCCATTTGAGGGACAATTTGTCATCTCATTGCTGACATGTCACATCGCCAACCAGTGTACAAATTTTAAGTCTGTAGCTTTAGTTGTTCTATTTTAGGGGTAGTAAAATTTTTACCACGCGACACGATACAAGCGCTGTATATGCCATTGTCGTGTGTCTGTCTTTCTGTCTGTGTGTGTGTGTGTGTATGTCACACTACGGTATTGTATCAAAACGGCTGAACGTAGGATCACGCAAATAATGCCACACGATAGCCCCGTGACTCTAGTTTTCTGACACCAAAGTTCACGGCGAAATTCGAACGGGATCACACCCTATGGGGGCAACAAATGCAGGTGGGGTGGGTTAAAATTTGCCACTTTCGAAGAAAAACATGCTATAACGTGAAAACAGTACAAGATAGACGCATAGTTTCTATTAAAGTCGAATAGGAAGTCATATGCGCTCTATCAAATGGCGATGATTCTGATGACCCTAACACCCAAACCACCCCAATTTTTGCATTTTTCGTCGCCTTTCATATCTTCGTAGTGAGTAAACATACATCGCGCGTTCCCTCTGCAATAGCAGAGTTTCTTGTAGTTTATCATGTGACCATAACCATGGCCCTTTTGGGGTGATGTGTTGTGCCATCCTTTTGATAACACTTAATATAGCCTATTTGTGTTCAAAATTTGACAACTCTAGTTTCAGCAATTTCTGAGATGATATGGGTCCCCATAATTTGAAATGGGTTACATGGTGATTTGTCATCTGATGGCTGGGACTTGCTACAATCAGCCTTTATGTCAAACTTGGAACTCTCAATGTTCATTATGGAGATACAAAAAAATGCAAAATGTACAAATTGGGGTGGTTAGGGGTTACTGAAGGTCATTGCCAACATAACCATTCAATAGAATGACTAAAACTTCCTGTTTGACTGTAATAGAAACTATGTTTTTATTTTATACCATTTTTATGTTATAGTGAGTAATTTGTTGAAAGTTGCCCATTTTAACATAGCAGTCTATTTGGCGCCCCCTTTAGGGGTGACACTGTTCAAATTTTGCCAAAAATTTTGCTGTCAGAAAGCTACAGTATCTGGGCAATTGTGTGGCGCTCTGGATGATCCTATCTTTAGCCATTTCAGTAGAACACTGACTCGTGACAGACAGACAGTCAAACGGACAGATGGACAGACTCGCAATGATGGCATATATCACGCTAACATAGCATTGTGTGGTATAAATGATTGCTGTCTACATTTTATGATAGAATATTAGGTCATAGTTGTTTAGACATTGATAAGAAAATAAGTGTAAGGCATTTTAATTTTATTAGTTACACCGGTAGTGCATTGCTGGCAGCTACTGAGATATCTACCGTTGGGTCATCTGCTGCTGTGTTCATTGATTTGGACCTTTGTTCCACCAACACTCCATCTTCTCTGTTATTTTCTAGCAGTTGATGGTGGTCTGTTGCACAGGCTGGTGCTGCAGAAATGTCCAGTGTGAATTCATTGGTCAAAAACTGCCAGTCAAGGCATTCATTAGCATCAACATCCTGGATGTGGTTTCTTTCATTTATTCTTGACTTGCGCTTTATTCCAACTTCTGGTTCAAGTGTAACAGCAACACGCCTGGTAAGATGGCTGTATGTTGATATTTTTTAGTTGTTATTTATTTTTTATGTTTATTAATTTTGCTTATTGTTTTTATTATTGCTGTTAGTCTTTTTGTTCTACACATTTGGATAACAAAACAATTGACACCAAATTTATTGAATGACTAACCCTGTTAAACTTCAGATTACACATGTATCGGTATGTGTTCAGTGAAGTATTGATGTTTGGTTGGGTTTTGTGCAGATGAAAGTGGCTGGGCCTGGTGGTTGGCATTCTGTTTACAACAGCGATTCACAGGGTTTGAGTGTCAACAGGTCTGTTTGTGGTTTGTCTGTCACAGCATGCTGCCACATGTGTTTTATGTTGATCGTTCGCTTGTTTTACTTACTTTGAAATAGTGAAATTAGTTCAATTATTAAATTAAAATTTTTTTTGATGTTTTTACTGATTCATTGCCACATGTTCACAAGTATGTTCACAAGTTGCTGTAGAGTGTTGTATTTTTGTTTCAGTGTATTGTTGAGAAATACATCCATAATGTGAAAGTGAATGATTGATCAAGCTTGTGAATGTAGGAAGTTCTTGTAACTAATTGCTATGCTTTGTGTGCCAGGTTCGAGCATCATGTGATTGGTTACAAAGGTCCAACCCTTCTCTTTATATCATTTCAGAATTTCCTGTTTGTTCTTGCAGTTGACAATGCATGGAAGTAAGTACAATTAACTTATAATAAAACAGCTGTTTTTCAAGCTTCTTAATATCGGTATTGCTGGCGATAGTGATACTGTATCAGCAAAACTTTTGCCGTATCGATATTGGTATCAGATATTTAAAAAAGAGTAATTGAATTCTAATGGCCTCACATACTCGTTTATATAATAATATTGTCACAGTGTACGCACTTACATTATGCCTGGATGCTTGGCTGTAAGGGAAACTTGGGTGTCCGGTCCTCCACCCTCACCCTCCGGATTGAGTTGATTCATCAAAAAAGAGAATGGTGGTTATCGTCATCATTAGGTGATTTATAGTGCGCCGACTATAATAGTGTTGGCTGCCGGTCCATTACAGTTAACATGCTAAATGCTAAAATGTTAAAAATGTTAATGAGTGAAAGCTTCAGTAAATAAATGTGTCTTCAGTTTTAATTTGAAGACGTTTAAAGATGTCGATGCACAAATGTCACGTTGAACTCTGTTCCATGCTGCTGCTGCATACGAAAGGGCTCGTTCTCCAAACTTGGTCCAAAGCCTAGGCAGATGGTAATTTAGTGGGTGATTTTTTTGGTTAGAGTCAATGCTTTGAGTACTTTTTGTTGCTTTGCTGTACATTTGGTGACAATCTGGCATCCTGTCTAAATGCACACACCATTTATGAAGACATTGAAGATCATTTTTCGGAACAGTTGGAAGACGAATATAAAGGGTCATCACTGACCGTGGTTGACTTGGAAAATGGCTGTTGAATGATGTTTCTAGCTTTTCTCATTTTTGTTAATAATTTTTAAAAATTATTAAATGTGGAGACTTACTGTTGATTACTGATATAGATTTTGTACTAGTTGAGCTGCAGCTGTTCTTTATATCATACAATTATCTCTGTAGATTTTGTGTGTGTTTTTAACTTTTTTTAGCTGGATTGCCAGTTGGATGTTTCAAATATTTTTTAGTAATCTTGAGCTGTTTCAAATATCGTGGGTTATGAAGCCCTTTTCTTGATCTCTGTTTAAATTTCAAAGGTTGTCCTGATAAATTGTGCTGTTTTTTTCCGGGGGAGGGGATATGGGTCCATCCGAGTTATTGCTAGTGCATTGGTCTTGCCCCTCATGCATTGATGGTTATAACCATTATGGTTTACACTTCTCAGTATCAGTTAGTCAACTTTATGCCAATAGCATGTGGACCGTTGTTGGATTACTGTTGCTACAGTTCACCATCTGTGACCTTACGGCATTAGCGGCTTAGAAATGTGTATGTCGGTACTGTTATTTTAAGAAGTTTTTTAAATGGTGTGGAGGTGGTCTAAGTAACACCGTAGATGAGAACTCTGACATCTTCTTTTTGTTTGCTTTAACGTCTCAATCGACACTAAATAGGTCATTTCAGGTACACTGTTCCCAGCCAATCTGTTGACTAGTTCTGAGTCAGCATCTGTCTAATCTGAATATACGAGTTGCTGTCAGCGAGGTCGTGCAGGCAGTTAAACTGCTCCAACAAATTCTGCCATTTTATAACTTACGGCTCATCATCATCATATGTGGCTTATCCTTGAATGGACGTTGCTATTTACATGAGCGACCTTCATGCAGAAAGCCTGCTCAGTGGAAAACACTTCAACTGAGATGTCCCCGGTAGCTCGCCAGGCAAATGTTAGCAAGTTAGGTGGCCAAAACCAGAAAAGTAGCCTGGAATCGCCCTTGAGGTGCCCCAGCATGCTAACATTGGTTAACCTGTGTATAATTGCTGTAAAAATAGTTGTCATTCGAAGTTATTTTAACGATAGGTGACGATGTGTGCACAGAGAGAGCCTGCAAAGATGGGGTGGCAGCGGCTGCATGCTCGTCCAATTAATGCCTGAGTACAAGATTAGTCGAAGTAGGTATCTTTTTAATTTAACAACTAAAGTTATAAGTGTGTATGCATTGTGTCCCAAGAAACACATAAAGTTGATTGATTGTTGTAACAACCGTGTTCATGTGTGACTCATGGCTGTAACTCAAACAGTCAAATCTTAATTGGTTTTCAGAATTCTTCCAGTCAGAATTCTTCCAGTAGCTATTATTGAAGATCCCCCCCCACACTTTAGCAGGACATTGTACTGAGCACTGTTAAACACGGCTATGCTACAGTCAACCTTCGTGCCCATAATAGAGTCAAACGTTGAAGGATTTACTTTTTAAAGCATAGCTGTAGTAGCTGTAGTGTGTAATAATACAGTCATGAAAAATCCCACCGCACCTCATTATGTTGCCATACTACCTTGTATTTTCATTGTGTGTTCATAATACCTATTTCAAATTGGTAATATTTCTCACGTTCGTGTAGTGACCGCGTGTGAGGTGTGGTCATCTGTTTAATTACAGCTTTACTGCAGATTTACTACATTGTGTGATGGTGAAATTTTTTTTAGAAAATTAGACAACATTTGGTAAGGTTACAGATAATAATATGATGTTTTCTTTCTGTGGGATATGGCGTGGTTTTTTTGCATCATAGAGCTGGCTTATAGGAGGAATGTCTCTTCAATCTTGAGTCACTTGATGGTTGATGAAAATTTGAGGCCAGTAGTCGTCTTTGGTTGAAGTCGGTGATTTGATTTCCCTTTAGCACTTTGACATTATTGGCTGTTTGTATCAGTTAGTATGAAAGAACCTCAATACAGACAAGATTAACTCTAGAAATGAAGGCCAGTTCTCAACAATAACCACAAGTTGTAGTAGTAGTAGTAATTTATTACAAATTTTTGTCATAATTAGAAGAACATGCCGTAGCTATAAACAAGATTATAACTGGCACGATGAAATTTTGTTTGATTTCAATGGAAATCAGGTCATTACAATCAAAACTGTTAAGAGATTTGTTGAGTAGAATGACGGCAGTAATGGCTGCAAGTGTGAGCAGTTGTATGCTGCTTGTCTCACAGCTGGACCTGACCTCATATACTTCAACCTTGCCAGCCGCACCATGCAGAAAGGTATCTCTATTGGGCAAGATCGGACAGCCATTTTGACGATTGATAGTGACCTGGAGAAGGTGAACTACATGGGAGCAGACTACCGGTTACACAGTCTCGAGGTGAGTGAGTGCCATTTATTGTCGGTTTCATGTTAATTTCTTGGCAAGTCTGATGTTAGTCATTGGTGCCAATTAGTTGTCAAAATATCTCACTAAACAGGAATGAATGCAGGGTGCCACCATGCAGCTAACAATTTATCAACTCCATTCAAGCATATTCCAGAGCTAATTTTATCGAACATGCTCAAAGTCATGACACTCGATGGATTGCTGTATATTTTCAGTTATTCATTTTACTTGCTTTTGCTTTAGACTTTATACTTAACCATGTTACTTTAATGAATAATGAAATGTACGGAACAACAGAGGTACAAAAAGTTAAGATATTTAGAAAAAAAGATGAAAAAAAGATATAATGGCACGCAGTATTATGGTCATGGAAGGTCTCTTCCGGGACAATGCATTGATGTAACAACTGTGTTCATGTGAGTTTGATGAGATTCCTAACCACAGCGTGAAAATGCACTAGGAATATGTGAATATTTGAAGTAAAATATGTCCATTATTACTTGCTGAGCATTGCTTCGACTCCAGACGATCACGCTTGGAGGTGTCAGTATCAAGATCTCCACTGAAGCAGTGTGTCTCGGTGTGTTAATTGACAGTGCGCTGACCTTCGCACCTCACGTCCGACGCCTGTCCAGCAAGAGTTTCTATCATCTGAGACAGATGAAGACTGTACGGAAGTCCCTGACAGAAGACGCTGCCATA